>Ga0187803_10000112_pt1 | contig 33612 bp, 28 predicted proteins | sample NC_wetland_sal_i_2_FD_132425 | JGI IMG/M metagenome (GOLD analysis project Ga0187803, IMG submission 132425) | Wetland sediment microbial communities from Neuse River Estuary, North Carolina, USA - Control_3 | ecosystem: Environmental > Aquatic > Freshwater > Wetlands > Sediment | place: USA...
CTTCGCGACCTGGCATTGGTTGCAACCGGAATAAAACTATCTTGATCCATGATTGCTCCCGATAAATGCTCGGCGATTGCATGACCAACCAGCACCGCAAGGGCCATGCGCGCGCGCAAATTATAGCCGACGCAGCCCATTGCAGGGGATGCCGACGATTCTGGGCGGGTGGTCGGCAACCCTTCCCTTACCGGATTATGGAAGGGTAGCGGCAAGCTGCAGGACCAGACTGCACCGACTTTACTCTTCAGGGTATTAGGGCGGATGGCCGGACTTCTACGCTTTCCTCGAAGCGCTCGAAGACCCCAAGCACCACGACCACGACGAACTGGCCGATTGGTACGCTGGTCCCTTCGATCCCAATGCTCTCGACGAACCCAAAATCCGCACACGTCTCGTGCGCCTCGGACCCCGTAAAACGCGCAAACCCGTCTGAACCCCACCTCCAATCCCGCGGCCATCAGCGGACGCTGACCGCAAAGCGATCACCACCAGCGGTCACCGCGGGCGGCAACAAAATTCCGCCAGACATAGTCCCACGGCACGACGAAGAGGAAGATCACGCTCATCAGGCAGGCAAAAGTTGTGTCCCAGGTGTCTCGGTCCATGGTGTGGTTCTGCCAGGCAGGCAGCGCCACCGCGAGAAGCCATGTGGCCTTCCACGCTATTTCCCAGAACAGAAGCGGCAGCATTTTCAAGGGATAGCGCAGCCCTAGCACCGCCAGCAGCACTAGCGCGAGCAGCATGGAATTGACTACGCCATGCATCAGCTCCCAAGGCTTGTGATGAAGGAAAGCAGGAACCATCTGCATTCCCATGCCGACGGCAATCAAGAGGTATCCGGCCCTCAGAAGATAAATTCGCCACAGCGGGATCTCCCGTGCCGGAGTTTCGTTTCGGTCCCGCGTGCCCAAGGCTAATGCTGGCGATGAATCGGTTTTCATTGCGTATCTCCCAATCCGACTTGCATCGGCGGCGTCCGTTAAGTTAGCCGACATTCCCCATCTGACCCCCGTATCAAACTGAGACGCTGCGTCTGTGATTCTATGCAGCGAATTGGTGCCGGATCCGTTTTACGGAACCGTATATCCATGATAGCTGGCGTAACATCACCATAGCTCAGAATCCTGGACAAGGTCACGTAGTGGCTGGTGGGCCACTCAGAAGTTGTTTCGCTAAGTTCCGGATCGCCCGTCAACCGGGAGCAATCGCGATCACTTCCTACAAGCCGACAAGGCAGGACCTATCCGGCTCGCCGCGATGAGGTCGGTCTAATCAGACTTCGGCCGGAACCGTCGCCTCCAACGAGTGCTTGGGACCGCATAAGTTGCAGACTGTCCTTCGGCGGGCGGGTTTCGGCGTTATATTGCGCGCCTCGCAGGGTTGGCCGTGATATGCTGCTCCGCCTACTACTAGTTGGGCGGATCAGGAACCGGCATGACCAAGACAGCCGTCAGAGAGCAAATCACTCACCGGTGGTACACGCGTCCCGTGCTCTTCGTTGCTGACGTGAACCGTGCACTTCGGTTCTACGTCGAGATGCTCGGCTTCGAGAAGCGTTGGCATGAGGGCGACGGCGCGGGCGGGGTCTGCCAAGTCAATCGCGCGGAATGCGAGATCATCCTTTGCGAGGATGCCACGCGAAGAGACAAGGCGCGCTTGTACGTGGAACTGACCGTCGATGGACTCACCGCGCTTCGCCGTGAAATCGTTGAGCGCTCGGTTCCGAGCGAGAAGTCCTGGTGGGGTTCCGACGTGATCAAGATCGTCGATCCCGATGGAAATGAGTTGTTGTTTCCCGCGGCCAAGTAGTCAAAACAGTGAGTGCGACGGCCGAGTGCGTTAACCCACCTCCCGACGGCAGACCACACGACCATCTAACATTCAAATGGAGCCGACGCGCCTGACAGTCCGTGCGATCATGTCGCTAAGGCGCGCAGCTCGTTTGAACCGTTAGGTCCTCATAAACGCGTTTGTGTTTACGAATATCGTGTCGACTCCCGGGTAGTCGGCTGCTCGGAAGTTATTTCGTACAGGCGGCCAGCTAACCGCCTAGTGCCTGATTAACGTTGCGGGCGAGTGGAGCGCTTCCGGGGTTTAAACCAGTGAATTTTCATGCCCCTTTCGGCACGGCTGAAGCCGTGCCCTGACGGAGGTCATTCGAGAGACTGCTCCCAGGCAGCTGGAAATTGAATGGGGTAGGAAGCTGACGGTCGGTTGCCCTTTGGTGGTTGCTTCCTACCCCGCGAGTGGTCTTTGGTGATTAGGACGCACGGGGGTGGGTGAAAGTTTCCCTTAAATTGGACCGGCGGCGACGAAATTAAGGGCGAACCGGGCGCCGACTGGACCGGCGCGCCTGCCGAACGTTTCAGTGGCGGGTCAGTTTGCCCTGTTCGATTCGAAGAAGGGCTCTCGGTGTCCGTTGCTGGGGTGGTTTGAGGCATTTGCGCGTTCGCACAGACAAGATTGTCTGTGCTACGGGGCAAACTGACCCTCCACCAAAGCTTCCGGTCCATATTCCCTAAAGGCGAATCAGGGCTACAATGGCGGCCGTTCCGGGGGTGTTCACCGAGGCCGGAGGATTCGATCGAGGCATTCGTGCCGTCAGGCCAGCGGGCGGAGCCCGGCTCTCGGTCGCTCGAAACATAGAGGGGTGCAGCCATGCCATCCAGCGACAGCTTCGAGGCTCGGACGTATCGCAAGGTGGACGTGCGTCTGCTCTGGTTCCTTTTCCTCTGCTACATCCTGGCCTATCTCGACCGCGTCAACGTGGGGTTTGCCAAACTCCAGATGCTTAAGGATCTCTCTTTGAGCGATGCCGCGTTCGCCACGGGCGCCGGCCTCTTCTTCATCGGGTATTTCTTTTTTGAGGTGCCCAGCAACGTTCTGCTCAAAATTTACGGCGCGCGGATGTGGATCGCCCGGATCATGATTTCCTGGGGAATCATTTCGGCCTGCATGATTTTTGTGAAGGGCGTCTGGTCGTTCTACGCCCTGCGAGTTCTCCTCGGTCTGGCCGAAGCCGGTTTCTTCCCCGGAATCATCTTTTATTTGACGTTGTGGTATCCCTCGAAACTGCGCTCGGTGCGCACCGCCTGGTTTGTTTCGGCCATCGCCGTTTCCGGGGTCATCGGCAATCCCATCTCCGGCTGGATCATGGATCAGCTCTCCGGGTCCATGAATCTGGCGGGGTGGCAATGGCTCTTCCTGGCGGAGGGAATTCCATCGGTGCTCGTGGGCTTCTGGGTGATTTTCTATTTGGACAGCAGCATTGAGGAGGCCAAATGGCTGACCCAGGAAGAAAAAACTCTGCTGGCCAATAATCTGCAAGCGGAAGACCAGCACAAGACTGAACACAAGCTGTCGGACGCCTTCGCCAGCGGCAAGGTCTGGGTGCTCTGCGCCATTTACTTCACGCTGATGATCGGCCTTTACGGCATCGCCTTCTGGCTGCCCACGATTGTGAAGGCTTTTGGGGTGAAGGGTTATCTCCAAGTGGGGTTGATTACCGCCATACCCTATGCGGTGGCGGTGGTCGGGATGATGCTCCTTAGCCATCATTCCGACAGCACCGGAGAGCGCCGGATCCATTACGTGCTGAATGTAACTGCCGGCGCCGCCGGGCTGGTGCTGAGCGGCGTGTATGCCTCGAATCCGCCTCTGGCCATCACCTTCCTGTCCATCGGCACTCTGGGCGTTATCGGCTCGATGCCGCTGTTCTGGCCTTTGCCGTCCGCATTCCTGGCGGGAACCGCTGCCGCGGCGGGAATTGGAATTGTGAACTCGGTGGGTAATCTCGGCGGCTACGTGGGCCCGAATATCCCCATCTGGGCGAAACAGGTTTCTTCCGACCCGTCGGCGGCTCTGTACATCATCGCCGGGATACTGATGGTCGGGGCCCTTCTGACGTTTTTCTTCATCCCGAAGTCGCTTCGAGTGCGGGTGGGTTCTTAACCCGGCGCGGCCTGGACGAGATCGACGGTCTGCGCGTATCGGGCCACATCGGCCTTCCACTTTTTCCGTTCGCGGATCAATCCCTGGAGCGCGGTAAGTCCCGGCGGCTCGCCGTGCACCAGCCAGGTCTGCTTGGGAGGGGGCTGGAAGGCGTCGAGCCAGCGCAGCAATTCGCTCTGCCCGGCGTGCGCGGAGAGCTGGTGCATTTCCACGATTTCGGCGCGCACGGGGACATCGGTTCCGTACATGCGCAGCGTCTTGGCGCCTTCGGCGAGCGAGCGCCCGCGCGTGCCCGCGGCCTGGAAGCCGACGAGCAGAACGGCATTGCGTGCGTCGGGCAGCCGCTGCTCCAGGTGGTGCAGCACGCGCCCGCCGGTGGCCATGCCGCTCGCGGAGAGAATCAGGCAGGAGGCGACGCGGTTGATCTGCTTCGATTCCTCCGGGGTGCGCGTCATGCGCACATCGCGCAGGTCCAGCGGATCGCCCGAATCCCGCTCGACGCGCTCGAATTCCGCGCTGTGGTCTTCTCGATGCGCCATGTAAAGCTGCGTGGCCGTGATGGCCATGGGGCTGTCCACGTAGGTCGGCAGTTGCGGGATACGTCCAGCCAGCTCGAGTTGGCGCAGGAGATAAAGCAGCGTTTGAATGCGGCCCACGGCAAATCCGGGAATCACCACGCTGCCGCCGCGCTTGGCCACACGGTTCACCACATCGGCGAGCTGGTCGGGAACGGAGCCCGAGGGATGGTCGCGGTCGCCGTAGGTGGATTCGCAGAGCAGGTAGTCGGCGCGGGGCGGCGTGCGCGGGTTGTTCAATATGGGCTGGTCGTAGCGGCCAATGTCGCCGGAGAATACGACGGTGATCGTGCGGCCGTTTTCCGTGATGGTCAGCTCGAGGCTCGAAGAGCCGAGAATGTGTCCCGCGTCGAATCCGCGCACGGAAAATTCCGGGCTGATGCGAAACGCGTCGCTGCGCGGAATCTGGCGCAACTGCTTCAGCGTATCCTGCGCTTCCTCGACGGTGTAGAGCGGGAGCGCGGGAGAGTGTTTGCTGTAGCCTTTGTACTGCGCGTGTTCCGCGTCTTCTTCCTGGATGTGCGCCGAGTCGGGCAGCAGGATACTCGTGAGCTCGCAGGTAGCCGGATTTGCATAGATGGGGCCGCGGTAACCGCCATCGACCAGCCGCGGCAGGTAGCCGGTATGGTCGATGTGCGCATGGGTCAGCACCACCCAGTCGATGGCGGAAGGCGAAATGGGCAGCGGCGCCCAGTTCCGCTGCCGCAGCTCCTTTTCGCCCTGGAACAGGCCGCAATCGACGAGGAGCTTTTTTCCGCCGGCTTCGACGAGGTACTTCGAGCCGGTGACGGTTCCGGCAGCGCCGAGAAATGTGAGCTTTGCCATGACGCGGCTACATTTCCCCAGCAGGCGGCCGGCTGCCGGTTCTAACAAAGGCCATGCCCTGCGTGCGACCGGCGTCGAGAGTGAAGCCGTTGACGGACTGTGCGGCGTCGCGGGAGAAGCGGAACGTCCAGCGCGGGCGAGCCATCCGAAATTCATCCGTCGCAGTAGGCTGCAGCTCGCGGTGCGAAAACCGGGCGGGACGGGGCACGAGATCGGGACCGATTATTTCTTGGAACACCAGTCCGCCTTCATGGATGGCGATGCGGTAGGTGACGCGCATCTCTTCGCTCCAGTAGTCGCCTACGTAGGCAGCGAGCTGCCCTGCGGACAGTTTCGGTGAGTCGGCGGCAGGGGCCGCGTCTCCCTGCGCCGCTGACGGTGACGGGGCGGCTTTCGCGGGCTCCTGCGCGGCCATCTGCGGCCCGAGATAGGATTCCGCGACGGAGCGCGCGAGCGCGCTGGTATCAGCGTTGCCGGTGTTGCACAGGCAGGCGACCGAAAAGTGCTGGTCCGGAAAACGCAGCAGTTGGGCGCGGTAGCCGCCCCAGGAGCCGCCGTGGCTTACCACGCGCAGGCCGCGATAGGTGCCGATCCCGAGTCCTTTCGCGTAATCGAGCGTCTTGCCGCTGGTGAGCTTTCCCGGCTCCTGGATCTCCGCCAGAAATTCCTTCCCACCGATCTGCGCGGAGTAGAAATTCTCGTCCCATCGTTGCAGGTCTTCGACCGTGGTGTGTACCGCGCCATCGCCGGTCTGTTCAAAATAGGAGACGTCGAGCTCGTACCCGCCGGTATCTTTCGCATCGTAGGCGAGAGCGCGGTTGGGGATGAGCGAGGTGTGGTCGTCGCGATATTGAGTGTGCGTCATGCCCAGCGGGGTAAAGATGTTTTCCTGCGCGAAGTCGCGCAGCGATTCGCCGCTCGCGCGTTTGACGATCACGGAGAGCAGGAAGTAGCCCGAATTGCTGTACAGATATTCGGAGCCGGGCGGAAAATTCAGTTTCTTCTGGCGAGCGATGATCGCAAGCGCGTCGTCGTCGGTCGTGACGCTGTCGAGATTGATCCCGGCGAGCGAGAACAGCGTCAGGTAGTCGCGCAGGCCGCTGGTGTGGTTCAGCAGGTTCAGTATGGTGATCGGAGCCCCGTAGTCGGGGATCTCCGGAAGGAATTTGTGGATGTCGTCGCGGACGGAGAGCTTGCCCTGTTTTTCAAGCAGCAGAATGCTCGCGGCGGTGAATTGCTTGGAGGTCGAGCCGATGTCGAAGGCGGTCTGCGGGGTGATGGGCACATTCTGTTCGAGATTGGCCAGGCCGTAGCCCTTCTCGTAGATGATTTTCCCGCCGCGGAAGACGGCGAGCGCGCAGCCGGGCGAGCCGGGCTTTGTGAAGTCTCCGAAGGCCTGGTCTACGGCGGGATTCTCTGCCTGTTGGGCCCATGCGAGGGCTGCGGCGGCGAGAAAAAGCCCCGCGGCCAATGGGTGGCTGAACGGGCGTGTGGATGGCATATTCCGGAGGACCCCCCACGAAACTGTCGCGGTGAGATGGTGACGGTTGCGGGCAGGAAATACAAGAGTGGGAGGGGCCGGAGGCTTGACATGCGCATCACATGCAAGTATGCTGCGCACATGTCAAAGATGATCCAGATCCGCCACGTTCCCGACGGCATCCACCGGACGCTGAAATCGCGCGCCGCGGTGGCTGGCTTGTCCCTGTCGGACTACCTTTTGCGGGAGATCCGCCGCATTGCCGAGCGTCCAACGCTGGAAGAAATGTGCGAGCGCCTGCGCCAGCGAGAGCCCGTAAACCTGCCGATTTCCGCCGCCCAGTTGGTGCGTGAAGCGCGGGATTCGCGTTGATCGTTCTGGATGCTTCGGCGGCCATCGCCTGGTTGCTGCAAACTCCCGCGGGAGGCCGGGTAGCGGAGTTGGTTCTTCCTGATCCTCACGACGTGCACGCCCCTCATTTGCTGGACGTGGAGCTACTCCAGGTGCTTCGTCGCTGCGTGGCGGACGGGATCATTCGTTCCTCCCGGGCGCAGGAGGCGCTCCAGGACTTTCTGGACCTTCCGATTACTCGACATGCTCACGAATCTCTGTTCTGGCGCATTTGGGACCTTCGCGACAATCTGGCTGCCTACGATGCAGCGTACGTTGCCTTGGCCGAATCGCTCGGAGCGACCTTGCTCACCTGCGACGCGAAGCTTCGTGCCGCTTCAGGCCACTACGCCCGCGTCGAGGTCGTTTGACGCATTCTCGGCTGGGATGCTATAAACGAATTACTCCTGCGGTGGGGCTGTGGCGCAGTTGGGAGCGCGCCTCGATGGCATCGAGGAGGTCGTGGGTTCGAATCCCATCAGCTCCACCAAAATTTCGTCGCAGTTCGCGCGCGCTGGACGTGGCATACCTGGCTTTCAGGAAAGCTCTCGTGACGCCGGTGACGAGGTTCGCGGCCACTCTGCTGCTGGGAGGAGCTACCCTGGCGTGCGTGTCCGGGAGGGCTGAGGCGCAGTCCTCCGCCCACACCGGTGAACTCCACGACGTTTCTGTATGTGAGCTTCAGATCGAACCCGGCAAGTACGATGGCCAACTCATTCGCGTCCGAGGCCGGGTATCCATCGCTTTTGAGGATTTCACTCTCTACGATCGTGGGTGCGCTCCATCATCGGGCGGGGCCTTTCCCACACCTGTCTGGCTGGAATATGGAGGGGACGAAGGCTCCCCGGCCATCTATTGCTGCGGGCATCATGGTCGTGAGCCGGGTGAGGTCCCCGAGGTCCAGGGACGTCGAATCCCACTCTTGCGCGATTCACAGCTTCAGGAATTTCGCGATCGTCTCACAGCGGAGCGCAAGGTCAGGCCTGATGGGCTCGAGTGCCAAGTTCGAGAGTGCTATTTCTATGATCTCAGCGCGACCATTAGCGGCCATTTCTTTGCGCGGCAGGAAACGAGCGACGGCGCCATGACCGGCTACGGCCACCTCGGTGGGTCGCATCTCTTATTCATCGAAAAGGTGAGCGAAGTCGATGCCCGCCGTACAGCGGTCCCAGCGGGAGGAGTCTTCGAGTGGAAAAAAGAAGCGTGGGAAGTGCCCCCCGAACAGGCAAAAGAAATCTTGCAGGAATATGACGCCTGCAAATCCGACTGCGAGCCGGTCGAACGAAAGATGCTCGCATTTGGAGCGGCACATTGGAACGCGTCTCCAGAGCTGCTTACAGACTGGAATTCTACAAGCCGAGGTATGGCGGAGACGATTTGGAGTTCGCCAAACCTGCTCGAAACATTCGACTTCCTTTTTCCAAACGACAAACTCGACAACGGCCCACTCCGCACCAACCTCACCGTGGTGAAAGCCGCGGGTGCTCCGACTTCGGGTCCCTTGCCTCGCAGCACGAAGGTGCACTGCGAAGCGCAGGACTGGCAGGCGGGCACTCCTGAAGAATCGGCGCGCAGCCTACAACGGACGGTGGACGAGGGCTCGGAGCCGTGGCGGCTTGACGCTCAGAAGGTCGCATGGGCTGCTGTCCAGAGTTTCGCCCAGGAACAGAAGCGCGATCTCTCACCGATTCTTCAACCTGAGGAATGCCGCTGGGAATCCTTTGAGGATGAAGGAAAGGATTTTGCATCTTGTTCTTGGATCAGCCGGGACGGCATGCAAGTTGTTGGAGCAACTTTGATGCGGTACGGCTTTCTGGTTTCCACCGAACGGCCGAAAGAACGAACCGTCTGGACCCCTGTCCAGGCAGGCATAGGTACCTGCAAGCCGGACTGAGGTCGCGCCAAAAGTTCTGGAGCGCTGCAAAAGGTTAGTTGCCATCCTCTCGGCGCCCGGCATCTGCTCAGCGGGCGGGCGAGCCGCAATTCTCCTGTCTATTTCCCCAAGCAGACGCCTGACCACTCTCGTGCCTTCGGCTAGATAATGCTCAATAGTTCAAAGGCCAGGGTCCGGGAATGAATCTTGCACTCGTCCTTTCCATTGGCCTCCGGCGCCCCGCCAATAGAGAACCGCGGAGTAAATCGTAGCCCCCATATAGAAGGCTGCAATGAGCGGCAGCAGGGGCGCCCAGAGCGGCGAACAGCGGTAATAGCGCAATGCCGGCCAATAGGCCAGCGACATCAGGAGCCACGCGCCCGCGCCGCACAGCGCGGGCCAACCGCCCGCGGCAGCGAGCAGCGGCGGAGCAAGAAACGTCAGCACCATGCCCGCCAGGGTGGCCGCGAGCAGCAGAGTGGAATGGCGAAGCTGGCGGAATGCGGTGCGCGAAATCATGGAGCCGATCTCGCGCCAGCCGGAGTACGGGCGCAGGCTGCGCACATCGTCCGCGGGGCCAAGCCAGATTGAGCCGTCCTTTTTTATGGCGCGGGCCAGCGCGCAGTCGTCAATCAGCTCGCCGCGAATGGCGGCCATCCCGCCGGCACGCTCCAGCGCATCGCGCCGCACGAGCATGCAGCCGCCGGCCGCTGCTGCGGTCCTTCTCTCTCGCCGAGCGACCCACGCCGGGGGATAAAGCATAAAGAAGAAAAAAACGAATGCGGGAATCAGCGCGCGCTCCACCGGAGTGGTGCACGAGAGCCGGGCCATAAGCGTCACCAGGTCGTAGCCACCTGTCTCAGCGCGGGCTACGAGTTCAGCCAGCACGCGTGGGCCGTGCACAATGTCCGCGTCCGCAAGAAGGAAATAGTCAGCGAGGAACGGCTCCGCCGCGCGCAGCCCCTCGGCCTGCGCCCAAACTTTTCCCGTCCAGCCCGCGGGCAGGGGGCGCGCCCGAACGATCGTCAGGCGGTCTGTCGCTCCAATTTCCTCCGCGGCGCGGCGGGCAACTTGGGCGGTGTCGTCTGAGCTGTCATCGTCCACAAGAAAGACATGCAGCCGCCCGGCAAAGTCCTGTGTGAGCAGCGAACTCACGGCCCGCCCGACTACATCGGCTTCGTTCCGCGCGGGAACCACAGCGGCGACGGCGCGCGCGGGAATCGCCTCATTCGGGGCTGCCGCCCGCTCGAGCCGCATCCTCCAGAAGCCCCCGCGGCCGGCGAGCAGGTAGAGCCAGATCGACAACGATGCAATCCCCAGTGCCGCTCGAATCATCCGGCCCCCTGCTGAACTGTAACGCCTTTGGGCGTCAGACGACCTAACGAAGTTGGTGCCCCGCGCATCTTTATTAGAGAATAGGTGCGGGAATGCGCCGGAAGGCGGGGCCATGCTCGTCAAGAAACAGAGCGACATCCGAAGCTCGGAAATCACGCCGCAAGGCATCTGCATGAACCGGCGGAAATTCCTGGCCGGAGCGGCGGCAGCGGGAGCAGTGGCGTTCGCGGGGCGCGCTGCCGGCGAACTGCTCGCGCCCGGACGGGCGTGGGCCGACGGAGCGAAGCTGAACGTGACGGTGAAGAGCCAGTTCAGCACCACCGAGAAGATGAATTCGCTCGATGAAGTGACCCACTACAACAACTACTACGAATTCGGCACCGACAAATACAGCCCGGCGAAATATGCGCAGGCGCTGCGCACGAGCCCGTGGAAGGTGCAGGTGGACGGGGAGGTGCTCAAGCCGAAAACTTTCGACATCGAGGACCTGCAGAAGCTGGCGCCGATGGAGGAGCGCATCTACCGGCACCGCTGCGTGGAGGGATGGTCGATCGTGGTGCCGTGGAACGGCTATTCGCTTTCGACGCTGATCAACGTGGTACAGCCGACATCGAAAGCGAAGTACGTGCAGTTCCTCACCGCGCTCGATACCAAGAGCATGATCGGCGCGCGCGAGCCCGTTCTAAACTGGCCGTACTCGGAAGGGCTTCGCCTGGACGAGGCCATGCACCCGCTGACGCTGCTGTCTTTCGGCATGTACGGCGAAGAACTGCCGAAGCAGAACGGCGCTCCCGTGCGCACCGTGATTCCGTGGAAATACGGATTCAAGTGCTGCAAATCGATCGTGCGCATCAAGTTTTTGTCGTCGCAGCCCTCCACTGCGTGGAACATGGCCGCGCCGAGCGAGTACGGCTTCTATTCCAACGTGAACCCAAATGTGGACCACCCGCGCTGGAGCCAGGCAACCGAGCGGCGGCTGGGCGAATTCCTCAAGCGCAAAACGCTGATGTTCAACGGCTACGATCAGGTGGCCAGCCTGTATAACGGCATGGATCTGAAGAAATACTACTGAGCGGCGGCGACGGATCGAATGACCGCCGAACGATTTGTCCGTTACTCGAAGCCCGCTGTTTTTCTCGCCTGCCTCGTTCCCATGGGCCTGCTCGTGCGCAAGGGAATCACCGGGCACCTGGGGGCGAATCCCATCGAGGTGATCACGCACTCGACGGGCGATTGGACGCTGATTTTTCTGTGCATCACGCTGGCGGTTACGCCGCTGCGGCGCGCGCTGGGGTTGCCGTGGCTGGTGCGCTACCGGCGAATGACCGGATTGTTCGCCTTCTTCCACGGCTGTCTGCACTTCATGACGTACCTTTGGCTCGACAAATTCTTCGACGTTCACGAAATGGTGAAAGATGTCGCCAAACGCCCGTTCATCACCGCGGGATTCACCGCATTCGTGCTGATGCTGCCGCTGGCGGCGACTTCAACGGCCGGAATGATCCGGCGGCTGGGCGGGCGGCGCTGGCAGCTGCTGCACCGGCTGATTTATGTGAGCGCGACTGCCGGCGTGATCCACTACTACTGGCTGGTGAAGGCGGATGTGCGACTCCCGCTGCGGTATGCGGCGATCGTCGCCTTCCTGCTGGGATGTCGCCTGGTGATGTATTTCGTGGACCGGCGGAGGCAGCAAGCGCGCCCGATGGAGCACGCGGAACAATTGCCGTAGCGAGGCGAACGGTTCCCCCTCGCGAACCCCGTCACCCGCGGATTCGGCGGGCGCGAGCCACGCCCGCGCGATAGGCCCGCTCCACGAGCTGTTCGTAGCCGCCAGCGTGCATCGAGCGCAGAACCTCCGCCGCAATCCCTCCCGGGGTCGCAGCCTCCGCCAGCAGATCCTCGAGCGCAGCCGGATTTTTTTCGAGAGCGCGCACGCCTTCGGCCAGTCCATGAGCGGCGGCAGCGAACGCAATCCGCGGGCTGAGGCCGAGTTTGCGCGCGGCGCGCACGCGGGCAGCGAGCGCGTGATAGCCCTGGCTAGTGGAATAGACCACGGTGAACGCGTCGAATTCGCGTTCCGGGATTTCCACGACGGCGCCGACGCGCCCGAAGAGAGTTCGAACGTGCTGCCGCGCCGCGCGCGGAAAACTGCGCTCGAATGCGAGCGCGGTGAGGCCGTGGCCATTGCGGCAGGCGGGCGACGGCATCGCGCGCGCCCAGGGGACGCGCTGACCGCACGCGCGGCGCAACTCGCTGAGAGGCACGCCAGCGGCGAGGCTCACACACACCGCGCCGTTCGAAACCGGCCCCATCGCGGCCAGCAGGGGCAGAACGTCCGCCGGGCGCACGGCCACAATCAGCATCCGCGCTCGCGCCACGGCGCGGCGCAGCGACGGCTCAATGTGAACCGAGAAGCGGCGCGCGAGACGGCGCAGCTTTGCGGGATTGCGGTCGTGGACCACCACGCGGCCGGAATAGCCCGCACCGCGAAGCCCGGACACAAGCGCCGCGGTGATCCTTCCGCCGCCCAGAAAAACGAGTGAACTCATCCCAGCGCCGCGCAGGCTTCGTCGGCCACCAGGAAGAGCTGGTCAATGTCGGATGGTTTGTGCGCCGTGGAGATGATCCAGTGAAGCCCGTTGGAAGGCGTCATATAGATGCCGCGTTCGAGCAGCAGGTGAACGAAGTAGGAGTACTTGCGCGTGTCCACGTGCGCACAGTAGTCGCGGTAGTCGTGAATCGCGGGGCGATCGGTAAAGTAAATCTGAAACATGGGGCCGAAGCCCTGCACGATGGCGGCGACCCTCCGGCGGCGAAAGACGTCGCGCAGGCCGTGGATGGCCGCGTCACCCAGCTCGTTCAGCCGTTTGTACGCGGCGCAGTCATTGGCCATCAGAAGGTCGAGGTTTGCGGCCACCACCTTCATGGTCAGGCGGTGTCCGTTGAACGTGCCGTAGTGAAGCACCATCGAGTCGTGCCACTCCATGCGGTCGAGGATTGCGCGCGGGCCGGCGACCGCGCCCACCGGGAATCCGGCGCCGAGCGCTTTGCCGAACGTGGAGAGGTCCGGCGTGATCCCGAATTTCTGCTGGCAACCGCCGGGCGCGTAGCGGAAGCCGGTGACCACCTCGTCAAAAATCAATAGCGCGCCCGTTTCCTTCGTCAGCTCGCGAAGGCGTTCCAGATAGCCGGGCCGCGGCGGGATGCAGCCGAGGTTGGCCATCACCGGTTCGGTGATGACGGCGGCGATTTCGGCGCCATGCTCGCGGAAGATGTGCTCGAGATTCGGCACGTCATTCCACGGAGCGAGAATCACGTCGGCAAAGACGCCCTCCGGGATGCCCTGCGAGTCCGGAATGCGCGCCGGATTTTCAGGCGGCCCGAGCGCCTCCGGCGGATGGGGATGGGCGTTGAGGAGGTAGGGATCGTACCAGCCGTGATACTGGCCCTCGAATTTCAAAAGCTTCGAGCGGCCGGTGTGCGCGCGCGCCAGGCGCAACGCGAGCATGGTGGCTTCGCTGCCGGTGTTCGTGAAGCGGACGTGCTCCGCCGCGGGCACCATGCGGCGAAAGCGCTCGGCGGCTTCGACTTCCGCCGCCGTGCAGGCGGCGAAGTGCGAGCCCTCGGCCATGGCATGCGCGACCGCATCGACGATGGCGGGATGAGCGTGGCCGTGAATCAGCGCTCCGAAGGCCATCATGAAATCGATGTACTCGTTCCAGTCCACATCAAAGACGTGCGAGCCCGCGCCGCGCTCAATCACCACAGGGCCGAGGGAGTAAACGGCGCGGCCGCGCGAAGGGGAATTCACGCCTTCGACGAGCGATTCCTGCGCGCGCGTAAACCATTCGCGCGATTTGGTCCTGCGCCGCGTTTTGGGGATATCGGCCATGGTTGCGAGATGAGCTCCTACAAGCTATCGCAAATTCGTCCTGGACGGCAAAGGTGATGGTGCTGGCTGGTGACTCATTTTGCCCCGAGCGATTTGGTGTGACAGCTCGAATTGCTCGATTGGAATGTTCTCAGCCAGCCGAACATGTCCACAGCCAGGTCCCGAATCCCGAAGCTTCGGGATCGGGAGGTTGTGCCACTGGGCAAAATGAGTCACTCGCTGCCACGCTAGTCGGCGGAGCCGCCGCCGTCCACCACGATTGCCGCGCCGGTAACGAATGAAGACTCGTCGGACGCCAGGAAGAGGACGGCTTTCGCGATTTCGTCCGCTGTGCCGATGCGGCCGAGCGGGCGGTTGGCGCACCCTTCGAGATATTTCTGCCACTCCATTCCGCGCAGCCGGGCATCTTCGGGAAGCATGGGCGTGTCCACGTCGCCCGGGCAAACGCAATTTACGCGGATCCCCTGGCGTCCGTGGTCGATGGCCATGGCTTTGGCCATCAGGACCAGGCCCCCCTTTGCGGCACAGTAGGCCACGGCGCGGTCGCCCCCCACGATTCCCCAGCCCGAGCTGTTGTGAATGATGCTGCCGCGGCCCTGGCGAATCATGTGCGGCAGCGCAAATTTCGACATCAGGAACGCGCCCTTCAGGCTCGTGTCCACTTGTGCGTCCCATTCCTGTTCCGAACACTCCACGGCGGTGTTCGCGAAGAACACGCCGGCATTGTTGAAGAGGACATCGAGGCGGCCATATTCGGAGATGGCGCGCTCGACCGCGGCGCGGCAGTCCGCTTCGCGGCAAACGTCGGAGTGGATGTAGGTGGCGTGTCCGCCGCCGGCGCGAATTTCGGCCACGACCTCGCCGCCACGCGCGTCATTGCGTCCGGTGAGCGCCAGGCGCGCGCCCTCGCGCGCGAAGAGCAGGGCAGTGGCGCGGCCGATTCCGGAAGTCGCACCGGTGATCAGAGCCACTCGGTCTGCCAGGCGCATCATCTGTTCTCCTTCGCTGGCCGTTCAGGCCAGCCCGCCGCCATCGACCACGAGAGCTGTGCCGGTTATGAATTTCGCCGCGTCGCCGGCCAGGAAGACGGCGGCGTCCGCGATTTCTTCCGGTTTGCCGATGCGGCGCAATGGCCGGCGCGCGGCCTCGGCCAGAAATTCGGCGTCCGGCTGGCCAATCTGCCGCGCCTCGCTGCGAAGCATGGGCGTGTCCGTATCGCCGGGACAGATGCAATTCACGCGCACGCCTTGCGGCCCGTGGTCGATGGCCATCGCCTTCGTGAGAAGCACCACGGCGGCTTTGGAAGCGCAGTAGGCAGCGGCGCGCGGCCCGGCGGCAAGTCCCCAGCCGGAGGCGATGTTCACAATCGCGCCGCGCGCGGCAGCCAGATGCGGCATGGCCGCGCGGCACATCAGGAACACGGATTTCGCGTTCACATCCATTACCAGGTCCCAGTCCGCCTCGCTCAGCTCGGTGACGGTGGCGCGGCGGATCACTCCTGCGCAGTTCACCAGAATATCGAGGGCGCCGAATGCGGAGAGCGTCTCTTCGACGGCGTGCGTGCAGTCGGCCGCGCGACTGACGTCCGTGCGCACGAACCGAACGCGGCCGCCCTGGCGCGCCGCCTCTGCGGCGGCTGCTGCGCCCGCGGATTCGTCCACGTCCGCGAACAGCGTCGCCGCACCTTCCTTCGCGAAGCGGAGCGCGATGGCACGGCCGATGCCGGAGGCCGCGCCCGTGACGAGCGCGGCCTTTGCGTCGAGCGCGCGGCGGAATGGAGTGTCGGCCATGCGAGTCTGCGTGCAGGATGAGGCGCTAGCGGCTGGCCAGATCGCCGGCCGTTTCTCCGCCGTCGATCACGATCACTTGGCCGGTCACGTACTGCGCGTCGTCGGAAGCGAGAAAGGCAAACAGCCCTGCAATCTCCTCCGGCTTCGCGTGGCGGCGCAGCGGGATCTTCTGGTTCACGGCTTCCAGCATCTCGTCAGTGTATTCGGCGCGCTGCATGGGCGTCAGCACGTAGCCGGGCGCGACGGCATTCACCCGCACGCGCGGCGCGAGCTCCAGCGCCATGGTTTTGGTCAGCTCGATCACGCCTGCTTTCGTGGCGTTGTAGTCGGCGTAATACGGGTGGCCGAACATGCCGTTGGTGGAGGCGGTTTGCAGGATCACTCCCGAGCCGCGTTCGTACATGTGGCGTGCCGCGGTCTGCGCCACGAAAAACACACCGGTGAGATTCACGGCCATCACGCGGTCCCATTCCTCCGAGGTGATGTCCAGGAATTTGTGGCGGATGCTGATTCCGGCGTTGTTGATGACCACGTCCACCGCGCCCATCAGTGAGATCGCCTGGCGGAAGGCGGCCTGCACTTCGTCCAGGCGCGCCACGTCCGCGCCGAGAGCGCCGGCCAGTCCTGGCAACTCGCGCACGATGCGCTCGCGGGCCGCCGCGTCGCGGTCCAGGATCGAGACGCGCGCACCCTCTTCCAGAAAGCGAGCCGCGGTGGCCGCGCCAATTCCGCTGGCCCCGCCCGTGATCAGCACGCCTTTGCCCTTCAACCCCCGCATCGCTCCCCCCGCGGCGCCTTGCCCGTCCCGTGCCGAAGCGAGCATGGAGTATACGCCAGCCGCAGCCGGTTCCTGCGCTAGCACCAGTCCAGCCGGGGCAGGCGGCGCCCGTCCACTACAGTGGTTTTCCCGGCGACACTTCCGGCCATGCCCCGGCAGGCAACAGGGGAGGCCATTTTGCTACTCTTAGCAAACAGGCTGGTCACCGCCCCTCGATGGCTCTCGGGACGCACGGGGCGCGGGAACCCGGCAGGGCACAACGGTGTCTAATCGTCGAGAAGCGGAATCGGCACTCACGCCCCAGATGGCAGACCTGGAGGCAGGAGGCCGAGGGCCGCAAGTCGAGGTTTCCAGCGAGGGACTGAGCGTCATGGCCCAGATGGCACAGGCACTCACCTGGGGACGGGATGAGGCCGAGGTCGTCACCGAGCTGCAAGCGGGCTCGCCGGCGGCGTTTGACGCGCTCATCCAGCATTTCCACGGGCCACTGTTCCGCCTGCTTTGCCAGATGCTGGGCAATCCGGCCGACGCGGCCGACACCACCCAGGAAGTCTTCCTGAAAGCATTCCGCGGGATACACGGCTTCCGGCGCGGCAGCTCGCTCAAGACGTGGCTCTACCGCATCGCCATCCGCGAGGCGCTCAACCAGAGGCGCTGGTGGCGGCGTCATCAATCGAAGGAAACGTCGTATCCGGCGGACGGGATGGGCGACGAGGCGCTCGGCGCCACGGACGATCCGAATCCGTTTGAGGCCTGCGCCACGCGCGAGACGCAGCGGGCAGTGCGGCGGGCGCTGGAACGGCTGCCGCAGGCGTTCCGAGGCGCGGTGGTGCTTCGCGACCTGGAAGGGCTATCGTACGAGGAAATCGCAGACGTGCTGGAAATCTCCATCGGCACCGTGAAGTCGCGCATCCTGCGCGGCCGGCGATCCTTGAAGGATTTGCTCGAAGCCGAATTGGGCAGCGCGAAGGCGGGCGCAAAGCCGGGCGGAATGATGGCCGGCGAGATGGCAGGAGGCGAGCGATGAGCTGCGCCACAGTCCGTCGCAAACTTCCGGGCTACCTGGATGGCGCGCTCTCCACTCGCGAACACGCGGTTGTCGCGCGGCACCTGCCGGGATGCGCCGAATGCCGCAGCCAGCTCGAAGGCTACTCGCGGATGGCGGCGCTGCTGGCCCACGCGGAGCCGCCCCCTCCTCCTCCGGAACTCTCGCTGCGCATCCGGCTGGCGGTGGACAGCGCGCGGCGCGATTCGGTGTGGCGCCGGGTGTGCCGCGCCGGCACGCGCATGCTGGAAGACATTCTCGAGCCTCTGGCCGTTCCGGCCACGGGCGGTGTGGCCATGTCGCTGATGTTCTACGGGCTCATGCTGCATAGCTTCTTTGTGGGCGTACCGCTCGGCGCGGTGCCGCACGATCAGCCCATCCCCGTGATTCAGCCGGCGCGGCTCGAGACGCTTTCCGCGCTTCCCGCGTCGGCCGGCGGCCAGCACATTCCGGACATCAGCGCAGACGTGGATCTGGTGGAGTTCACCATCAACGCCCAGGGGCAGGCGGTGAATTACGAAATACTCTCCGGCACGCCGGGCCGCGACACGCTGCGCCAGCTCGATCACATCATGCTGTTCTCGCATTTCCAGCCGCAGTTGAGCTTCGGCCGGCCGACGGCCGGGCGCGTGCTCGTGCGGTTCGACGAATACCACGTAAAGGGCTGAGCCCCGCCGTACACCCTCCCGGACCCTCGGAACCCGGCCGTGCATCCCCTCGCCGAAGCCTATTGACATCCGCTCCCGGTTTGGATATATTTCCATAGTTCTGGAAATATGAATACTTCGCAAGCCGTCGATTCGCTCGCTGCCCTGGCTCAGGAAACGCGCCTGAACATCTTCCGCCTGCTCGTGCGCTACGCCCCCCTCGGGCTCCCCGCGGGCGAGATTGCCCGTCACTTGCATCTGCCTGGGCCCACGCTCTCGTTCCATCTGAACGTGCTGGCCGCGGCGGAGCTCGTGGAGCCGCACAAGAACGGGCGCTCGATCCGCTATTCGCCGCGGCTCGATCGAGTGAGCGGCCTGGCCGGCTTCCTGATGGAGAATTGCTGCGCCGGGCGCGGAACCAATCCCCGCAGTTCTGGCCAAAAGGAGTCTGCCTGCCTCTCGGAGAATCCCGTTCAAAACCGCAAGCAGCCAGGAACCCGGAGGCCGTCATGAAGGGACGCTACAACGTGTTGTTCCTGTGCACCGGGAATTCCGCACGTTCCATCATGGCCGAGGCCATTCTGAATCGGAAAGGGATGCCGAATTTCACCGCCTATAGCGCGGGGAGCCACCCTGCCGGCTCCGTCCGCCCGGAAGCGCTACGTCAGCTCGAACTCGCCCGCCTGCCCACCAAGGGATTGCGAAGCAAGAACTGGGACGAATTTGCGCAGCTCGGCGCTCCGGAAATGAACTTTGTGTTCACCGTGTGCGATAACGCGGCGCGCGAAGTCTGTCCCGTATGGCCGGGCCAGCCCATGACCGCGCACTGGGGAGTCCCCGATCCCGGCAGTGTCGCGGGGACGCCGGAGCAGATCGAACGCGCATTCCGGGATGCCTTCATGATTCTCGAGCGCAGAATCAGCCTTTTGCTTTGCTTGCCAATCGCCAGCCTCGACCGGCTGGCCATAAAAAAGGAAATCGATCGGATCGGCCAGCAATGAGATGGAAGGCCCATGACGAAGCCCCCCTGCGCCGAACGTCCCTACGGCATAGCCAGAGGCAGGGAGAAAGGGCGCTTCTGTGAACGACACGAGCATACGGAAGCGGCCGAAAAAGCTCGGCTTCTTTGATCGCTATTTGAGTATCTGGGTGGCCGCGTGCATGGTGGTGGGCGTTCTTCTCGGCAACTTCCTGCCTTCCTTCACGGTCGCGCTGCGGGAGATCGAATTCGGGCGGGGCAGCCACATCAATCTGCCCATCGCCGTGCTCATCTGGCTGATGATCATCCCCATGATGATGAAGGTGGATTTCACGGCCGTGGTCCGCGTAGGGCAGAAGCCCAGGGGAGTGCTGATCACCCTGTTCGTCAATTGGATGGTGAAGCCCTTTTCGATGGCCCTCGTCGCATGGCTTTTTTTCCGGCACGTTTTTTCCGCCTGGATTGCGCCCGGTGAAGCAAACCAGTACATCGCCGGGACGATTTTGCTGGCCGCCGCTCCCTGCACCGCGATGGTATTCGTGTGGAGCTCTTTGACGGAAGGCGATCCGGCCTACACGCTGGTTCAAGTCTCGCTGAATGATTTGATCATGCTGTTCCTGTTCGCTCCGATCGTCCGCTTTCTGGTGAGCGGCGCCTCTTCGCTTTCCGTGCCTTTCCGGGTCCTGCTCGATTCCGTGGTGGCGTTCATCGTGATCCCCCTGGCTGCCGGGACGGTATTGCGGGCCTGGTGGATCCGCCGCCGCGGCCGTGAGTGGTTTGAAAAAGTCCTGCTGCCCAGATTTTCGCCCGTGACCATCCTCGCGCTGCTGGCCACGCTCGTCCTCATCTTCGCTTTCCAGGCGGACAACATCACCGGAAGGCCTTTTCACGTGCTGCTCATCGCCGTGCCCATCCTCATTCAGGTGTATTTCAACTCCGCGCTTTCCTATGGGCTGATGCATTTATTCCATGTGGAATATTCGGTGGCCGCGCCCGGCGCGCTGATCGGCGCGAGCAATTTCTTCGAGCTCGCCGTAGCCACCGCGATCGCCCTTTTCGGGCCGGCTTCGGGGGCGGCGCTGGCCACCGTGGTCGGAGTGCTGATTGAAGTCCCGGTGATGCTGTCAGTTTGTTCCGTGTGCAATCGGACGCGCCACTGGTTCGCCGTCACCTCCCAGTCTCCCGCCCCCGTAGTGGGGGGCGTGCCGGGGGCCGCCGGAGCCAAAAACGTCATCCCAGAATCCTAAGGAGAAAGACGATGACCATCAAAGTGCTGTTGTGCAACTGCAAGGGGCTCTGCCAATCGTTCAAGGACAGCGACTTCAACACGCTGCCCTTCGAAGTCGAGTCCGAGCTGGAGGTCAAGTATGCGGTGCTGCACCCGCAGCTCTGCGGGCAGGGCGGCAACGAAGTCCTCGCCGACATCTTTCGCGAATCAGCAAAGGACCCAGAGGCGTATATCGTGAGCGGCGCCTGCGCTCCGGAGGCCCAGCACAAGCTGTTCCAGAAATTGATGCGCAAAACCGGATTCGATCCCAAGCGCTTTGTGCCGGTGGACATCCGCGGCAGCAACAATGAGGGCATCCTGGCCGTGCTTAAGGAAACGGTCGAAGCCCTCGTCCGCGAGCATGCGGTGTACGCGGCCTGAGTTGGTAGAATATGCATAGGAGCTTCCAATGAGTTCTGAAAACGTGAAGGACATCGTAAAAGAAAAATACGGCGCCGCGGCAAAACGTGTCGCTGAGGGACAAGGTACGTCCTGTTGCGGGACCAGCCCGCTGGCCAGCATCGAGGGCTGCGACCCGATTACCTCGAACCTCTACGGCGAAGGCGAGGCGTCCACGGTGCCGGAAGCTGCGTTGCGAGCGTCGCTCGGCTGCGGCAACCCGACCGCGCTGGCGCGGCTCGTGCCGGGAGAGACGGTGCTCGATCTCGGCTCGGGTGGAGGCATCGACGTCCTGCTCTCGGCTCGCCGGGTCGGCCCCACGGGAAAAGCCTACGGATTGGATATGACCGAGGAGATGCTGGCGCTGGCGGAAGAGAACAAACGCAAATCCGGACTGGCCAATGTGGAATTCCTGAAAGGCGAAATGGAGAACATCCCGCTGCCGGCGGACACCGTGGACGTCATCGTCTCGAACTGCGTGATCAACCTCTCCGCCGACAAAGACCGTGTCCTGCGGGAAGCGTTCCGAGTGCTGAAGCCGGGGGGCCGGATGGCGGTCTCCGACGTGGTTGTCCGTGGCGAGGTGCCGCCCGACATTCGACGCAACATGGAATTATGGGTGGGATGCGTTGCCGGCGCGCTGAGCGATGAAGCCTACCGGCAGAAGCTTGCCGCCGCGGGATTTGCGGAAATCGAGATCGAGCCGACTCGCGTGTATGACGCGCGCGACGCCCGCCAGTTTCTTACTGTGGCCGGCCTCGATGCCGATGCCATCGCCTCTCAAGTGGAAGGCAAATTCATGAGCGCGTTCGTGCGCGCCCGCAAACCGTCCTAGTCAGCAATTCTTGTCGGGGCTTCCTGCCGTAGGCAGGTGTTCCGGTTGGAACTTCTAGAGCGGGAGGCCTGCTGCCGCTTTTTCTCCTGGGGGGCGTCCCCCGCCCACTCCGCGTACTTTGTGGCTCCAAGAAGGGTGTTTTCGTCCGAGTTCGTTCATACCCTCTTTCGTTTTTCACTCGACCGCCGCCGAAGGATGGGCGCGAGCGCGCGCAAGGTTCGGTTCACCGCAGACGCGTCTGGGAAGACATCCAGCACTTCCGGATCAATCACGGCGACGTTTGTGCCTTCAGCGTATCGCGCCGCCGTCGCACCCCGCAACGCCGAAGAGAAATCATATTCGGGACGCAGAGTGTCGCGCTCGCCTCTGTGGCTGCGGCGGCCAGCGCTTTTCTTGATAGTGTCTCCTCTCGTACGGTCCCGCCGGGCGGCCACGGTTCGATTCTAACCCTGAATCCCGCGAGCATCCATTGGCGCGAGCCCTGCGTCACATGCCCGAACACCGGCCGCAGCCGGTTCCGGAATGTTGACTCGTCGCAGGGCGCCCGGTAGATTGGAAAAGTCGCTCGGGCTCGCCCGCCGCGGGACACAGACTTTAATTCAGGGGGAAAGTTCCATCCGCCGCGCACTCTGTACGACTGGCCTGCTTCTGGGAATCCTGGCGCTGGCTCTGCCGGGCGTCCCGCAGGAGCACAAGCCTTCGCCGATCACAAACCCGGAATCGCCCTTCTCTGTCCAGCAGAGCCCGCAATTGTTTGTAGCGCTGTGCGCGGCGCACGCGGGCGGATACGAGGCCGGCGTGCCGGAGAGCGCGCTGCCCATGCTCGAGGCCGCCATCCGGCGGGAAATCGCGAAGCAGAGCGGCCCGGCGGTGGATGCCCTTCGCGAGTTCTACCGGAGCCACGAATTGGAGAATCCCGCGGCCACGCTCTCGCGCTACGTTTCCTACGGGCTGGTGATCACCGGGCCACCTCAGTTTCAGTTCGCGGTTGAGCAGGATGACATTCCGCCGGACGCTGCCGCACTCGAAGGTTTTAGCCCGCTGCTCGACGCCTACTACCGCGAGGAGAACGTGGAGCAACTCTACGCCCGCGTGAAACCGATCTACGAGCGGCACGTCGGGGAGGTTGCGCGGGTGCTGAGCGAAACGGCGTTGCTCGAGACCGGATACATCCGCCAGATTCTGAAGCCTACGCCGGGACACAGCTTCACGGTGTACACCGAGCCGCTGGTGGGCGAGCGCAGCAATTTCCGGATTTACGGGGGCCGCTACTCGCTGGTGATCGATCCGACGCGGGATTCCTCGAAGGACCAAATCCGGCACTCCATGCTTCATTTCCTGCTCGACAATCTGGCGATGGCGCACCATCCCCCGGTCGCAGGACGCAAAGAGATTCTCGATGTGGCTTCCCGCGCCCCGCGGCTGCCCGCCGAATACCGGAACGACATCGAGGCGCTGGCCGACGAGTGCCTGGTGAAAGCGGTGGAACTGCGCCTCCAACGGCTGCCCGCGGTCCAATCGCAGACTGCGCTCAGCGCGGCCGAAGCAGACGGATTCGTGCTCGTCCGTCCCCTGTACACCGGCCTGGAAGCATATGAGAAGGGCGAAGACAATCTGACCGCCTATTACGGGAAACTGATTCAAAAAATCGACCTGAACGCTGAGGCCAAGCGGATGGCCGGCCTGCAATTTGCGCCCGCCGGAGCGCCATCGCCACAGCCGGTGGAAGCGCAAACGGTCGTCGCTCCGCCGTGGCAATTGAGCGAGCTCGAGGGCTGGCTCCTGGAAGGCGAAAGCCAGCTCGCGGAGAAAGACACGCGACGCGCGCGCGTAACCTTCCAGCGCGTCCTGGAGAAGTATCCCGACGTGCCCCGCGCGCAATATGGTTTGGCCGTCGCCGTGATCGTGGATGGCGAGGTGGACCGCGGCCGCACGCTTCTCGAACAGGTGGTCGCCGAGCTCGCCAATCCCGCAGCCACCTCGCAGGGAACGGGGTTCGGCGAGCAGCAGGCAGCAGGAGCGCCGAACAGCTATGGGCCGGATCCGGGCACTCTGGCTTGGGCCCATGTGTGGCTCGGCCGCATCTACGAAGAGCGAGGGCGGAAGGATGAGGCCGGGGTAGAATACCGCGCAGCACTGGCCGTGACGGGCGCACCGGAGGGCGCGCGCGCCGCGGCTCAGCGAGGCCTGGGCATGTCGGGCTCGAAGCCGAAGTCACCCTGACCCAGCCGCGCAGGCAACAGGTCGCTGATAGCGGGCGATCACTCTCGATGGAGAATCGAATGAGAAACAGGATGAACGCGATGTGTGGATATTGGGCTGCTGCGCCGGCCCTGGCTCTCGGCCTCGCCGTGTGCGGTGCCCTGCCTGCCGCGGGCCAGATGGGGAAACCAAGTCAAGCGCCGCAGCAATCAACTCCACAGCCAACACCTGCGGCGCAGGCGCAGCAGCCCACTGCCGGAAAGAACGCTTCAGAGCGCCCGCCAGTGAGCAAGGAGGAGGACGACGCCTACTTGGCCATCCGCGCGCTTACGAGCGACCAGAGTGCGCAGGCTCTTTCGCAGGGGGAAGCGTTTCTCTCGAAGTACCCGACGAGCCGGTACCGTCCCTTTGTTTACTTCCGGGTCGTAAGCGCTTACTTGAATTTGCACCAGACGGCAAGTATGGTGGCGACGGCCGAGAAAGCCATCACCGAAGATCCAGATAACGTGGACGTGTTGGCCCTGGTGAGTACCGTCATTCCGCGCACGGTGGACCCGCGCTCGCTGGACGCGGACCAGAAGCTCGGCGAGGCCGAGAAGTTCGCCCGGCATGCCATCGAGCTGGCGAACAACGTGCAGAAGCCGGAGGGAATTACCGACGAGCAGTTCGCGGCGGCGAAAAATGAGAGGCTGGGCCTGGCGCATTACGGCCTGGGGCTGGTGAATTACATGCGCGGAAATTCCGCTGCCTCCGTTGAAGAACTGGACCAGGCCTCAAAGCTCGATCCCACGCCCGACCCGCTGCTCTTCTACCTTCTCGGCGCGGGAGACATGAAGCTGCAGAAGTATCCCGATGCGCAGGCAGCATTCGAGCGCTGCGCCCAGGCCCAGTGGGACCCGCAATGGCAGGGGCGTTGCAAGCAGGGCGCGCAGGAGGCCAAAGCAAAACAGGCCGCGGCCGCGCCCGCCAAGCCCTGAGACCGCTTTTCCTCTCATGCTCGCAAACGAACGCGCGGAGCTGGAGAGCCGGCTGGGATACGCCTTCCAGGATCCCGCCTGGCTCGAGCTGGCCATGACGCACAGTTCCCGCTACGGCGAGACGCGACAGTCCGGCGCTCCGCAATCGAACGAGCGTCTCGAGCTGCTGGGCGATTCGGTGTTGGGCCTGGTGATCACAGACCAGCTCACACAGGTTTTTTCCACGTGGAGCCTGGGCCGCCTGAATCGTGCCAAGGCCCACCTGGTTAGCGCGCGAATGCTCTCCGCTGTGGCCGGGCGCCTCGATCTGGGGCGGTTCCTTCGGCTCGGGACTGGCGAGGATCGCACGGGCGGCCGTGAGAAGCCGAAGCTGCTCGCGGATGCGTATGAAGCGGTGGTCGCCGCAATTTATCGCGATGGCGGGTCCGCGGCGGCCGGCCAGTTTGTCCTGCGGACTCTTTGGGAGCCGGCGCTGGCCGATGGGCTGGGTGCGCTGGGCGAGCCGGACGCGAAAACGGCGTTGCAGGAGCGGCTTCGCGAGCTGAGCCTGGAGCCGGGAGAATACAGGCTGGTGAGCGCCTCCGGGCCGGAACACCAAAGGATATTTCACGTAGAATTCCGTATGGGCGGGAAGCCCCTGGCATCCGCCGATGGCCGCTCCAAAAAGCAGGCGGAGCTGGAGGCCGCGCGCCTGGCGCTGGAAGCTCTCGAGAAGTCCCCTGCGAAAGAGAATTGAGGTAGCCGGTGGCCGAGCAAGCAGTGGTTCAGGATGCGGTGAAAGCGGCGGAGCCGGCGGCCGCGCCTCGCCACTCGGTATTTCTCGAATACGCCGAGTCGCTGCTCGTCACCGTAATCCTCGCGCTTTACTTCACCAGCTTTATTCTGCAGGCCTACCGGATTCCTACGCCTTCCATGGAGCCCACACTGCTGGTGGGCGACCACCTGCTGGTGAATAAATTCATTTTCGGCGGGCGTGGCAGATGGTACGAGCGTGTGTTGCCCTACCGGCCGATCCACCGCGGCGACGTTATCGTCTTCAAATTTCCCTTCGCCGATCACACGAACTACGTCAAGCGGGTGATCGGCCTGCCGGGCGACCGCGTGCGCATCGTGGACCAGTTCGTGTACATCAACGGCCGCCTGTTGACCGAGCCTTACGCCTACCGTCCGCAGGGCAGCGCCGAGCCGTTCGGCGACAATTTCCCTCCCGCGCCCGGGCCGAATGCGTACATTCCCGCGAGCATGGTGGAGAAGGAGTGGCGCGCGGAGATGTTCCAGTTCATCCACAACGGCGAGCTGACCGTCCCGCCGCACAAATACTTCGCCATGGGCGATAACCGCGAGCGGAGCTGGGACAGCCGCTACTGGGGATTCGTGGACGAAGACGCCATCATGGGCCGCCCGATGTTCATCTACTGGTCCGTGAATTCCGAGGCGGATGAAGCGCCGGACCAATCCCTCACCGGCGGCGCCACCAGCGTCGTGGATCTGTTGCTGCATTTTCCCTCCCGCACGCGCTGGAGCCGGATGTTCCATCTGGTGCATTGAGCGTTTTCCCGCGTCCCCGAGCCTCGGGAGCGCGTAGAATCTCTGCGCTTCGGGGATCGGGCAGCGGAACCCACACGACATGGCTCGCACGCGGCTTGGATTGCGGCGGATCGCGCTGGCGCTGGCTGCCGTACTGGCGGCGCAGGGCAGCGTCTCGCTGCTGCTGCTCCTGCCGCGCGTGCATGCCTTGCTGCGGGCGCGATTTGAGCGCGCGCTGGGGCGGCCTGTCGAGGTGGGCCATTTCGGCGTCAGCGTGTGGAGCGGGCTGCGCCTCGAAGCCCACTACATCACCGTGGGCGAAGACCCGCGATTCGGCTACGAATTTGTGCTTCGCGCCGACCGGCTTTCCGCCACTCCCCGCTGGCGTTCCCTGCTGAGCGGGCGGTTCGAGTTCTCGCGCTTCAGCTTCGATCGTCCCAGCCTGAATGTGGTCCGCGCTCCGGACGCGCACTGGAACTTCGAGACCTGGGCTGCGGCGTTTCGTTTACCCGCCGCCGGCAGCGGCCAGTCGAGCCCCGGTACGGTGGATCGAATCTCCATCACCAACGGCAGGATCAACTTCAAACGCGGCGCGGATAAATTGCCGTTTGCCCTCTCCGGCGTGAATGGCCAGCTTTCGCCGTCGCCGGATGGCCGTTGGAACATCAATTTCGAAGCCCAGCCCCTTCGAGCAGGCGTTACGCTTCAGGACGCGGGCACACTTCACTTCGCGGGCACGCTGCCCCTCGCCGCCCTCTCCGCGGTTAGCGCCTCGAATCCCGCGCTCCCCGCCGAATTTTCCCTGGAGTGGAACAGAGTCTCGCTCTCTGATGCGCTACGGCTCGCGACTGGAAATGATTACGGGGTGCGGGGTTCGCTCCAAGCCTCGCTCAACGGACGCTTCAGCCGCGGAGCGCGCCTCGCCGCGGGTGCGCCCGGTGAGAGCGCGAGTGCCTCCGGAGACGGATTGGCGGCGCCGGCCTGGAATATGTCCGGCGCTCTCCGTCTCGCTGATGTGCACCGCTGGGACCTGCCGCTCCAGGCCGGGGCGCCCGCGTTGAATCTTTCGCTCGATGCTGCGGGCTCGGCGGACCGCCGCGAATGGGAGTGCCGCGAAATCGTTCTGGAAGCGCGGCGATCCAAACTGCGGGGCACGGCCGCATTCCGCCTGGGCGAAAATGCCCGCGCGTCGCTTCGCGTGATTTCTTCCAGCATCCATCTGGACGATTTGTTGGCGTGGTACCGCGCATTTCATCCCGGCGTGCGTCCAGGGACGGTCATCGACGGCTATCTGGGCGCCGATGTTGCGCTCGAAGGCTGGCCGTTGCGCATTGTCCACTCCGCCCTCGTAACTACCGGAGCGCGGCTGATCATTCCCGGCGAGGCACGGGCCATCGAACTCCGCCGCGCCGTGCTGGAAGCGGATGCACACGGAGCGCGGCTGATCGAGTCGCAACTGGGCGCCGGCACGGACGATACGACCGTACGGCTGGCCGGGCATGCCGTGTGGGCGCAGGGAATTCCCTTTGAAGCCAGCCTGGCGGGAGGAACCGCTCACCTCGCCGCATTCTCCACGGCCATCGCAGCGCTGGGACTTTCTCCAGAGGCGAACCCGGTGCGCGCGGAGGGAAGTGCCACGGGGCGGCTCAATTGGAAGGGCACCGCGCGTCCCTGGCGTGTCGTCACCACCGGAAACATTGCGATGGAGGACGTTGCCGTCTCCGGCGGCCTGCTGCGAAGCGAAATCACTCTCGGCAAAGCACGCCTGGAATTTTTCCCCGCCCGGCGGCGTATCGAACTCTCGTCGGCAACGGCTTTCGGCTCCTCCTGGAAGGGAACACTCCTCGCAACCACTCTCGCCGGCCCGTGGGATTTCGCGCTGAACGCTGACCGGCTGAATCCGGGGCTGGTGGTCCGAGGATTCACGAACCATCCGCCGGACGATTCGAGCCTGCTTTCACGGATTCTGCCGGCACAGGCAGCCGCCACGCTGGCGCTCGAAACGCCGCGCTGGCCTGGCTGGTTGCGCGGCGAGGGCGCTCTCGCCGTGAATTCTCTGGAGCTGGGCCGGCTCCGATTCTCGCGCTTGATGGGCCATCTCTCCATCGGCGAACGGGAAGTCGCGCTGGAAGATGCCGAGGCCTCCGCGTACGGAGGCCGGGTGCGCGGCCGGGTGCGCGCCGATTTCGGCGAGCAGCCGCGCTACACCGTGCGCGCGGATTTCGATGGCGTGAACGTGGCGGCGCTCGCGACCGTAGCCGTCTCGACGCGCCAGTGCTGCACCGGAACCGCCGCCGGCCATCTGGAGCTGATCGCCGCGGGATGGACCCGCCACGCGCTGGTCAACAGCCTGGCGGGGACTGGACGCGCCGCAGTGCGCTCCGCTGCGCTGTTGACCTTCGATTTGCCCGCCTCGCTCGAATCCGGGGCCCTTCGCCCGGGGCGGACGGCGGTGCACGATGCCTCTGCTGATTTTGATTTTGCCGCCGGGGGCGTGCGGCTGAGCAACGTGCGCCTAGCGGTTCAAATATATTCCTTCGCGGGGGGGGGAAGCGTGACGTATCGCGGGGAGTTGGATGTGACTGTCGGGTCGGCACTGGGTCCCCATCCGCCGGCGGCTTCGTCCCAGACCATCGGGAGCGTTCGTATCTCGGGCACGCTCGCCGCCCCGCGGGTTTCCCCTGTGCAGCCCCCCTCGCGTTAGCGCCTGCTCGCGGCGAACTACGAACGTTTGCGGCGAGGCCGTGCGCGCGCGGGTGCGCTCGATGCGCCGACCGCTTCCGGTGTGATCGCGGGCGTCGCCTGCTGCGGCGCCACTGTGGACTCCGGCGGCACGATTTCGGCGGGGAGCGAGAAAAGCTCGCTCAGACTTTTCTGCTTCAACGCGCGGATGCGGTCGCGGATCTGCGCGGCGCGCTCGAACTCGAATTTCGCCGCGGCTTCGCGCATCTGCATTTCGAGCTGCGTGATGGCTTGCTGGAGCGCTGCCGAGTCCGCGATCGTGTCCAACTCGGGCGCGTCGATGGGCACAGTCACGTAATCGGCTTCGACCACGGCGGCGAGGTGCATGTCCACGCTCTTCACGATGCTCTGCGGCGTGATGCCGTGCTCGGTGTTGTAGGCGGTCTGTTTGGCGCGCCGGCGATTCGTTTCGTCGATGGCCTGCCGCATCGAGCCGGTCATGCGGTCGGCGTAGAGAATCGCTGTTCCGCTTACGTGCCGCGCCGCGCGGCCGACCGTCTGGATCAACGCCGTCGCGCTGCGCAGGTAGCCCTCTTTGTCCGCGTCCAGAATGGCCACCAGCGAAACCTCCGGCAGGTCCAGCCCCTCGCGAAGCAGGTTGATGCCGATCAGCACGTCGAATTCGCCGCGCCGCAGGTCGCGCAGGATGCGCACCCGCTCCAGCGTCTCGACCTCGGAGTGCAGGTAGCGGCAGCGCACGCTGATTTCGGTGAAATACTGCGCCAGGTCTTCGGCCATGCGCTTCGTCAGTGTGGTCACCAGCACACGCTCGTTCCGCTCCGTACGTTTGCGGATTTCTTCGAGCAGGTCGTCCACCTGCCCGCGTACGGGACGCACTTCCACCTCGGGGTCCACCAGGCCGGTCGGCCGGATCACCTGTTCGGCCACCACGCCGCCGGATTTGGTCAACTCGTAGGCCGACGGAGTCGCCGAAACGTAGATGATCTGGTTGGTGCGGTGGTCGAACTCCTCGAACGTCAGCGGGCGGTTGTCCAGCGCCGAGGGCATGCGGAATCCGTGCTCCACGAGCGTCTGCTTGCGCGAGCGGTCGCCGTGGTACATGCCGTGGAGCTGCGGCACCGTCTGGTGCGACTCGTCGATGAACATCAGGTAGTCCTGCGGGATGTAGTCGAGCAGCGTGGGGGGCGCCTCGCCGGGCAGGCGTCCGGACATGTGCCGGGAGTAATTCTCGACGCCGTGGCAATAGCCGATGGTGCGCATCATCTCGACGTCGAACATGGTGCGCTGCGCCACGCGCTGCGCCTCGATGAATTTCCCCTGCTTTTCCAGCTCCGCCTTCCACCATTCCAGCTCTTCGAGGATGGTCTCGATGGCGCGGTCCTTCTGCGCCTGTGGCAGCACGTAATGCGTCTTCGGGAAAATGGTGACGCGCGAAAGATTTTCCGTGCCGGGCCGGACGCGCCCGGTGAGCGTATCGATCTGCCGGAGCGAATCCACGTGGTCGCCCCACAGCTCGATCCGGTAAGCGAAATCATCGTAGGGAGGGAGGATGTCGATCGTATCGCCGCGCACGCGGAACGAGCCGCGGCGCATTTCCTCGGTGCGTTCGTACTGGATTTCCACCAGTTTGCGGAGGATCTGCTCGCGCGGGATCGTCTGGCCCTTTTCCAGCGTCAGCAGCATGCCGTAATACGCCTCCGGCGAGCCGATGCCGTAAATGCAGGAAACCGACGCGACGATCACCACGTCGCGCCGCTCGAAGAGCGAGCGTGTGGCGCTCATCCGCAGTTTGTCCAGCTCGTCGTTAATCGTGGCTTCCTTCTCGATGTACGTGTCGGACGCCGGGACGTACGCTTCCGGCTGGTAGTAGTCGTAATAGCTCACGAAATATTCCACCGCGTTCTGCGGGAAAAAGTGGCGGAATTCGTGATAGAGCTGCGCCGCCAGCGTCTTGTTGTGGGCCAGGACGAGCGTGGGCCGCTGTGTCTGCTCGATGATTTTGGCCATCGTGAACGTCTTGCCCGAGCCGGTTACGCCCAGCAGCACCTGGTGACGGTCTCCCGCCTCGACGCCGCGGCAGAGCGCGGCAATGGCTTCCGGCTGGTCGCCGCGGGGTTCGTATTCACTAAAGAGTTTGAAGGGCATGGTTACAGCGCGCCGCAGTGAGCAGCGCGCATCCGATCATTATACCGCGAGGGGACAAGGGCGCGGGGCGGAGCGAGTCTCGGATTGACGAAGCCCCGTCGAACCTTTGAGAGTGGGAGGCCTTCCTCCGTCACGGCGCACCCGCTCCCCCACTCCATCGCCCACTGAGTTTCAGACAAAGTGTAGTGCTGGGAGACCCATCCGTTTACTTGACAGAGAAACAACCATGCACCACAATCCTGCCAATTCTCGTGAGTTCGCCGCCATCCATCACGGGAGAAGGGGCATCCGGCCGGGCTCCTTCCTTCTCAGACTCCTACATCCAGCCGACGTTGGGCCACGGGCTGCGCATCTGGTGGGCGCTGTATTGGCGGACCAACCTGATCAGCTTTGTCCTTGGGTCTGTGCTCGGGATCGAGGCGCGGTTGCTTTACCTCCACGATGCATTTTCTCTCCAAGTCTACCGGGTTATTTTGAAAGTGGGCCCCTACGTCTTAGGCTTCGCAGCGGCAATCTTTGTCATGCGCCACGTGGTTCAGAAGCGCTTCCGAACGTTCCGCATCAGCCTCTCCTCAATTCGGAGCAGCGACTTCGGTCAGATATTGCAACCGACAGGAAGACGCACGCTTCGAATTTGGTGGACCTTTACGTGGCGCACGGCGTTGTATGTGCTCATCGTTACGTTCGTGGCGAACATACCGATGGCTTTCATTCGTGGTCTTGCAATAGCCGTGTCTCCGGCGCTGGGGAAGGTCGTCGAACCATTGATAGGTCTGGTGTTTGCCGGGGCTGCTGGTCTGTTTGTGATTTACTCGAACATCCTGGACGAAGATCTCGGCGATTTTCGCGTTGGGCTGGTGCCGAGTGAGCCGCTCCCCGGTGCCCCGCCAGCTGCGGAAAAGGCATCCACAGCCGAGCCCGTTGCCCCAAACAGCCCTGCAGGTACCTAGCGACGGCGGCTATCCATCCAGTCTCAGCCAGCCTGCTAGGGAGCGGCGCCTGAGGTATCGAGCAGCAGCAGGTGCGTCTCGTTTTTCGAACGGCCTGCATAATGGAACGCCGTTCCGCCGTTTTCATGCCGGATGCTCAGGTCCATCTGCTCCTCGCTCGATTGCGTCACGCTGATCGTCCGTCCGGTGCGCAGCGAGACGTACACCAGGCTCTCGCCGTGGCTGGTCCACTGGCCGGAGGTGCGCAGCCCGTTCTTCCGGAAGGCCTCCGGCGTCGCGTGCTTCTCTCCCGGCTTTTGTCCCAGCGAAAATTGCATTAGGACCACGGCACATTGCTCGCCGTCGGGATTTTCGATGTCGCAGGGTTCGTCGCGAAGATAGGTGGATGTGGATTGAAGCTCGGTGCCGTTGAGCGGCGCCTCGGGCACGGGCTGAGTGTGGTCCCACTTTTGGCCCGGCGCCACTCCCGTGACGGGTGCGCCCAGTCCCGCGCCGAGCTGCTCGAGCCAGGCCCGCGCCGCCTCCAGCGCACGCGCATCCTGCACCACCTCCTCGAGTCCCTTCATATATTCCACCTCGCCGTGCGGGCCGAGCTGAAATTCGATGGAGCGGCCTTCGAGATTTTTGTAGGGGGCCAGCAGCTTCGCCGAGGCGGGATCGTAGGAATCGCCCTGCAGCTCGGCGGTCACACGTTCGTACGTGGCGCGAAGCCGCAGCGGCGGCCGTTCGGCGGAAGCAGTGCTCCGAGTCGCCGGTGTCTCTGCCACGGGAATCGGAGCGAGCACGTCCAGGCGCAGCGTCAGCCACACCGACATGCCCAGCTCGGTCGCTCCCTGCGGATTCTCCACCGCGCCGCCCACCAGGCTTTTCGTCTGCGAGCGCACCGACACCTGGTAGCGCATGCTCTCGCCGGGCGTGTAGCGCGGAGTGAGCACGACGGGCGGATGGGATGCATCGGCGTGCGAAGGCGCGCCCGCGTGCGCGGGTTTCGCGGCCGGCGTCGTAGAGCCGGTTTGGGCCTGTGGCAGAACGCTCCAGGCTGGC
>Ga0187803_10000114_pt1 | contig 33211 bp, 23 predicted proteins | sample NC_wetland_sal_i_2_FD_132425 | JGI IMG/M metagenome (GOLD analysis project Ga0187803, IMG submission 132425) | Wetland sediment microbial communities from Neuse River Estuary, North Carolina, USA - Control_3 | ecosystem: Environmental > Aquatic > Freshwater > Wetlands > Sediment | place: USA...
AGCAAAAGCGTCCCGTACCAACCAATCGCCGTCTGCAAACATCGACAAGTTAGCGGTTCTTTGCAAAGCTGTAAGTATGTCGATGCGGAAAACTATTGAAGTCGTTTCGAAACTGGCGCAGCAGGGCGTTATTAAACGCTATGCGATTGCTGGGGCCGTTGCCGCGTTAAATTATATCGAACCGGCCCTTACGGAAGAACTCGATGTCCTCATTTCTTTCGCCGATTTTGAGAAGCGTGAATCGGGCCTGATTCTGCTCAAGCCCATCGAAAAATCGTTGGCCGAAATAGGCTTCTCCAAACGTACAAACGTCGGATACCTTATCGAAGAATGGCCTGTGCAGTTTATTCCGGTTGCTTCCGCTCTTGATGAAGAGGCCTTGGATCAAGCAAACGAGATCGATATCGGCCTTACAGGCGATCCCCCTCTAACAGCCCGTTGCCTTAGGGCAGAGCACATAGTCGCTACAGCCGTGAAACTAGGCCGTCTCAAGGACTGGGCGCGGATTGAGGCCTTTTTAAATCAGAAAGCTGTGGACTTGACGGCCTTAAGGGATGTCCTGGAAAGGCATGCTCTGATGGATGCTTGGAAGAATTTTTGTCTCAAAAGTGGAATTAAGGACCCTCTCGCGGTAGGATGATTTTATGAAGGACCTGTCCCGACAATACCCGGATATTTCGGATATCCTGGCTCGCAAGGCCAAGGGCCGAAGGCAGCTTGCCGCTCTTAGTTATGGTGAGAAGCTAGCCATTTTGGATTCTCTACGAAAGCGCGCAGAACCAATTCGTCGCGCTCGCGAAATTCGCAGACAGCAGCACCAGAATTTCCCGAAATAGGCCTGAAGCTTCGGGAGAGACTGAAACCGCTTGTGCGGTCAAACGCCTACGTGATCCACCCATATCGCTCTGCATCCCAGGACAGTCGCAATTTATCCATAGCGCACCTTGAAAATGAGAATTGTTGCTGCAAATACGAGAGTGACACCATTTGCGGCGATGAGCGGCAAATCGCCGATCATAATTCCATAAAATAGCCATAGGCTGGTTCCGATAACCAAAACCGAGAACATCCCCAATGAAATGTCGTGGGTCGAGCGGGTTGTCCAGGTTTTAATGACCTGTGGCAAAAAGGCAAAGGTTGTGCAGAAGCCTGCTGCCAGCCCAAGAACCGTAGTCTCCAAAATCAAGATGCACCCCCATCAATTACCATGAATCAACCATGCCACGGCCGAGTGACTACGCTGTTGGCTATCTGCGCAAAGTGATGAGCACCACCTCGCCACGTGTGTTGAAGCGGATGGGCGGATTTGAGACGCCGAGGCCGCGACTGATATAACCGGTCATGCTTCCCTGACTCCACAAGCCGCTCGCCGCATGCCGGCAGCGCCTGAGTGAGGTGATCAGAGAGCGGCCGCCAGGAAGGCAGATTTGCCCGCCATGGGTATGGCCGCAAAGATAGAGCGCATAGCCGGCTTCATCCGCATAATCGGCCATCTCCGGCAGATCACGGCGGCATTCTGTAAGCGCCTTGCATTGATCGATGTAGCTGCGACTCTTCGCCGTCTTTCGATAGCAGTCGATCCGTTCTTGAAGAGCGGCGTTGTAAAGCTGCCGCTGCGATTCGCAGATCGCCGCAAGAGCCGCGTGCTGACACTTGTTGGGGAGAAGGCGGTATTTATAGGTCAAAAACATCTGGTCATTTTACCCATTAAGGGAGTCAAAGGGATAATTCCCTTTTAGAGCATGCGTCTTGGATACTTGGAAAGGCCACTCTTTTTTTTCGCGGTTCACGCGAGTTTTACGACCTCTACTGCCATGGAATTAAGCGACAGGGTCGGATGGAAGAATGGGTCATCGCGGATCATGTTCGCCCATTTATTTACGAAATAATTCTGTTCCTTGCTATAGACCTGGGCGGAGCTGAAATTAGACGAGTCTCCCCGGCTAGCTTTTTCCTTGTGATAAAGAACCGCCTCTGGGGTCCATAAATTCCTCCAGCCGCGCGGCCAAGCCTTGGTCGTTTGCACTCGAAGAAGTCTTGCGCGAGGCCGCGTCCGCAGGGTGACGCGAAAACACCCATCGATCCCAGAAGTTAACCTGCCTTGATGTCGGCATCTACTACCGAACTCGCGGCCGCGCCTATCTTTTCAATTTCAACGCTGAGCATCGGGATGCCACAGAGGCCCCATATGTCTCCGTACGCCCGAACCTGTAGGACCACCGCTTCGTCGAGCCAGTGATGATGAACATGCTCTTGCTGTATGCCTTCAGAGATGGCCGTGTTGATCAAGTATTCGCCATCCGGTAGGCGCGGCAATTGGAAGCGAAACCTGGCGATGCATCGCTCGCCTGGTACAAGAGATATCGGGGAGTCGGGATGGGTGAGGTGAGTGTTTTCACCAAAGATCTTCTGACCGAGGCGGTCACGAAGTATAAAGCCTATGAACACGTTGCGGAGCTCGGTGTGGGCCTCGCAAACAATTTCTATGACGATCTCGTCGCCTGCGCTTGGCAACCGGACTGGATTTCCGACCGTGTCGAGCACGCGTACATTCAGAACGCTGGCTCCGCGACGCCCATGCCATGAACTCTCCGGGTCGAAGGAAGATACGAGTATCTTGCCAGGAGGCGGCGTGGCGGCAGTACTCGACTCCGTCTGCCGCGGAGCGACCTGCCGCCGACCTCCGATTCTGAATGACGGCGAGTTGTCCTTTCCGCGATCGACTGCGGCGATGTAATCGCGGCATATCTCCTTGGGTGTGCCGATTGCCCGCACTTCACCGCCATCCAACCAAACCGCGCGATCGCACAAACTTAGAACCGCATCGGGCGAGTGCGATACGAACAGCAACGTGCCACGCTTGCAGAACGACCGTATGAAACGCATGCATTTATGCGCGAACGCAATGTCGCCGACGCTGAGTATTTCATCGACGATCAGCATATCAGCATCGACATGGGCGGCGACAGCGAAGGCGAGGCGTGCATACATTCCACTCGAATAGGTTTTCACCGCAACATCCATGAAATCGCCAATCTCCGCGAACTCCTCGATAGATTGAAATCGTTCTTTGATCTGTGCTTCGGTCAGACCAATCGCCAAGGCCGAAAGCATTACATTCTCTCGGCCGGTGAATTCAGAATTGAAGCCTGCTCCCAGTTCGAGCATTCCGGCGAACCTGCCATGCCTCTCGATCAAACCGGCGGTCGGTGCCACGGTGCCGTAAGCAAGCTGGAGCAAAGTGGATTTGCCGGCGCCGTTGCGCCCGACGATGCCGACCGCCTCACCGCGTCGTAACTCCAGATTCACATGCTTCAAGGCCCAGTAATCCTGGTAGTAGCGCCGCCGCGGAAAGAAGAATTGCTTCAGCCGGTCCTCGGGGCGGCGCCACATGCGATAGGCCTTCCCCAAATCGCTCATGCGCATAATCACATCTGACGACATCAGAAAGGAACCCGCTCAAAAAATAAGATGGGTGTCCAGCCTCGGCCTGGTTTTAATTCGTGCTTGGTCATCGTCGCAATATAAAAACCCCGTGCCTAAACAAAATCAGCGAAAGTCGGACGCAGCTTAACAAAGCAAAGATAACCCAGCCACGCGAACACCCAGCCGGAAAGGCAATAGACAATGAAACCCGGAGAAATATGGACCGAGCCGCTGAACAGCGCTGCTCTAACGTCCTCCAGCGCAAAGGTCAATGGATTGGCGTAGTAAAGTTTCTGCAACCGCTCTGGTACCGCGGCCAATGGATAGAAAATCGGACTGATGAACATGATCACCGGGGTAACGGCGGCGACAATGTGATTAGTGTCGCGAAGGAAAATGCCGATGGCGGAGAGAAACCATACGAATCCGACCGCGAACAGTGCGAGCGGGAGAATCAATAACGGTACCGCCACGGCGCTTGCCGGCGGGACTCCGTGAAGCGCCATGTAAAATACCATCAGAGGCCCGCAGCTGACGATGAAGCGGAAAACCGCTCCACCGAGTACCGTCCACGCCAGAAGCTCGACCGGAAACAATATCTTCTTGATGTAAGTAACATGCTCCAGCATCAACGTAGGCGCTCGATTAATGCACTCGATGTAGAAATTGAAAACGGTGAGTCCGGCGAAATAACGGAGTGCTACCTCCCACGGACCTTGTACCGATTCCTGCCATCGCGGTTGAATGATTACGCCAAAAACGATCGTGTAGAATGCCAACATCGCGAGCGGCAAGAGGATGAACCAGAGCTTCCCAAGTACCGATCCCTTGAAGCGAACCGTGACATCGCGTTCGATAAGGCGATGCAGCAATTGGCGATGCCGCCAAACACAGGCAAAGGGGGCGAAGGGGCCATGCCCCTGGCTGCTCGTCATACTTAGCTCCATCTCGACCGCACGATAAAACGTGATAAAAAAAGACATTCTTGGACCACCCAAGTCAAGCTCGCAGGGCACTCAACCTATTGCGGGCTATGGGACGGGCCATGGAACGCTAACCCAACATCGCCAAGCTTCGTATCCCTGAGACCATCCATAAACGTGGCATTGTCCCTTGCCGCGATAAGCGACCGCAAACCACGGCGAGTAGTTGCAAAATTCCATTAGTGCTAGAGTGAAAAGATCGAAGCGACGGGATGGCGGTCCTTGAAGGGAAGCACTATAGAGGGAAAGGGACCGGTTGTTGAGTCCGACCGGCGTGCGACAGCGCCTCCTCCCAAGCGCCGGCGGCGCAGAAGGGTTGGTCGCGTGTCGCCGATGGCAATTTCGCCGTGCCCCGCCGGGAGAAAGCGCTGTCCTTCACGGGCGAGCGCATGACGAGCGCGGTCGACGGCCAGATCGCCTTCGAGCATTTCCACCGTTACTGCCTCGCGCGTGACATCTGCGTTGGCAAGGACGTGCTCGATGTCGCGTCGGGCGAGGGCTATGGCTCGGCGCTACTCGCGAACGTTGCCCGTCGGGTCGTTGGTGTCGAGGTTGATACGGCCTGCGTCGTTAATGCGCGCGCCTCATACGCTGCCGCCAACCTCGAATTCATCGCGGGCGACGTGCAAGCGCTGCCGTTGCCCGACGCCGCTTTCGATGTGGTAGTGAGCTTCGAGACGGTCGAGCATCTGCGCGATCAGGACGCTTTTCTTGGCGAAGTGCGGCGCGTATTGCGGCCAGGCGGCGTGTTGCTGATCAGCGTGCCCGATCGTGACGTTTACCCGGCGCCCGGCCAGCCGTTAAACCGCTTCCATGTGCTCGAATTGTCGTGCCCGGAGTTTGACAAATTGCTCGGCACCTTCTTCGCGCACCATTGCATTTTTAGGCAGCGCACACTGCTCGGCTCTGTCATAGCGTCCACCACGGAGGCCGACGGCGGCGGGCGCAGCTACGAACGTCGCGCGCCTGACATGATGGAGGCTATGCCGAGGCTTTCGCGCGCCTTCTACTTGATAGGTGTTGCGAGTGACGGGCCGCTTCCGCGATTCGGCGCAAGCATATACAGCCATGATGGGTCGGTCGAAGAGATGCTTGCCGCGAAATCCGCGCTACGTCAGGCACGGGAAGAGGCCGACCGTGAGCGAATGAAGGCGCAAGCGGCATCGGAGCGGCTCGCGTTGATGGAGGCCAGTACCTGGCGGCGCCTCGGCGCGCGGCTGTGCGTGGCGTGGCGGCGATTGCCCTGGGTGAAACAGCACGACCCGACCGTGGAGCTTGTTGTCGATCTGCCGAATATCGTCAACAATGACATTTCGCTAGAAATTCATGGCGTGCTTCAAATCGAGGGCTGCGCGCTGGCCCGGGATGGTGTCGCGGCGATCGAGGTATCGATCGACGGCTTACATTATGACAATGCAAATTACGGCCACCGTCGCGAGGATGTCGTTAAAAAATATCGCGATTGGGAAAACGCGGCATTGAGCGGTTATACCTTGCAGATTCCGTGTCGCGCGATCGGGCCCGGCGAACATTTGGGGCGGGTAACATTACGGACACGCACGGGACGAACGCGCGCAATCGAGTTCAAGTTCTCGATCGAGAAACAAGAATCGCCCAATGAGATTCTGCGTAGAAAGATAACACGGTCCGAGATCGACCTGACCGAAAACATCCTTTCCGGTATTGATTGGAAACCGTCCTTCGGTCTTCTTCTTGGCATTTCTGGTGCCGATGACTATTTGTCGTTGGGCGGAACGCTGAATAGCCTGCGCAATCAGGCCTACGGCCGCTGGCATGTGATCATCGCTTCCAAGGCAAGCGGCGTCCCCGAGGCGCTCCTTGCACGGTTGCGCGGCGAATACCCCGATATCGCGGAGCGCATAAGGGTCGCGACAGATAGTCAGGGCTCATATTTTGAAGATGTTTTTGCTCGTGCCTGCGGCGCTGGACAGCCCGATCTCATCGGCATTTTGTCGGCGGGAGACGTTCTCGGCGACGATGCCCTGCTTGAGCTGGCGGTCTCAAGCGGTCTCGATCGCGAATCAGAATTTTTTTACGCCGACGAGCGGCGCATGAGTCCCGTCAGCGGCAACGTCGAGGCCTTCTTCAAGCCGCGGTGGTCTCCCGATTTGCTGTTAGCCACGAATTACATCGGGCGGATCTGGTGTGCGCGCCCGGCCCTACTGGATCGCATCGGCGCCAATCTGGACGATTGGCGTCACTTCGGGGAATACGATCTCGTTTTGCGCTGTACGGAGGCCGCGCGCGGTATCCAGCACGTTCCTCATGTCCTTTGTGAACGGGCCGTAGCGGAGATCGATGACCCGGCGCGGGAACGCGGCGCCCTTTATCGGGCCATGGAGCGGCATCGCATCGACGGTGAGATCGTCGAAGGCTGCGCGCCCGGCTATTACCGGCTGCAGCGGCGGCCTCGCAGCCGTGGGCTCGTCTCAATCATCATGCCGACGACAGGCAACGCCGCGTTGCTTGGTAAATGCCTCCCGGGCTTGTTCGAGCGCACCGCGAATCAAAACTTCGAGCTCGTCATTATACCTAACAACACGAGTGCCAACTCCGAAACATCTCCATATCTGGATACGGTCGCGCGCGATACTCGGGTCAAAATCGTCGACGCGAAGGGACCTTACAACTTCTCGCGTTTGTGCAATCTCGGGGTGGCGGCTTCTCGGGGTGAATTTCTCCTGTTTCTGAACGACGATATCGAGGTGGTCGAGCCTGACTGGATGGACCTGTTGGTCGGTCACGCTGAACGGCCGGAGGTTGGCGCCGTCGGCGCCCGCCTGATCTATCCAGATGGCAAGATTCGACACGCCGGCATATTCTTCACGGGGATGACGGGCGAGGGACGCCACGCATTCCGCTTTTCCTCCCAGTCGGACCCCGGCTATTTCGGCCTCGCGAAGACCGCGCGCAACGTGCTTGCGGTAACCGGTGCCTGCATCATGATGCGGCGTGGCTGGTTCGATAAAATCGGCGGATTCGACGAGCGCTATGCCGTCGTCATGAACGACGTCGACATCTGCTTGCGCTGCTGGAACAATGGCGGGCGCGTTGTATACGAGCCCGCCGTCTCCTTGATTTATCTTGAATCGGCAAGCCGTCGCACCCTTTCCGACGCGTCCGAGGCGCATGATGTCGATGTTTTCTGGGAAAGATGGGGAACGTTGCTCGCGGCCGGCGACCCGTATTACCACCCGAATCTGCTGCACGATCGCGACGATTATGGGGCTGACAAGGAATCGGCTCAGCTGATTTATGCGGGCCACCCGCTATTCCGGCGCGAGGATATTCGGCGGATCCTGGCGGTGAAGCTCGATCATATCGGGGATTTCATCACCGCAGTGCCCGCATTGAAGCGCTTGCATGGCCATTTCCCGGAAGCGGAACTCTACCTTCTCGCCTCTCCGGCTATTGCTGCCTTGGCCAAGGACTTCGTGCCGGAGGTCAAGGAAATCATCGGCTTCGAGTTCTTTCATGGCCGGGCGGAGCTGGGCCAGCGCGAACTGTCCGACAACGACTTCGCGGCGCTAAGCAAGCGGCTTGCCCCCTACTGTTTCGACTTGGCCGTGGATCTGCGCAAGGATTTAGAAACGCGAAAAGTGCTCCGTTTAACCGGCGCGCGATGGCTGGCTGGCTATGAATACGGGAACCATTTTCCATGGCTCGACATCAGCCTCGAGTGGGAGGGCGCCCACAAAGCACTCAGCAAGCGTTCACAAATCGGGGACGACTTGTCTCGTTTAGTCGAGGCTGTCGCGGCGGCGGCGATCTCAGAGCGGAAGATCCTTACTCTGCCAGCCTCGCAAGGCAATGGTCGCTCTCACGATTTCGTGCGCAATGGCCGGCATTTGGTTTGCATCCATCCGAGCGCCGGTACGGATGTGAAGCAGTGGCCAACCGAGTATTTTGCCGCGCTGATCGATCTTCTCGTGTCCAATCACGACGTCGAGGTTGTCTTGATCGGCACGGCCGACGAGGCGGGGATCGCCGATGCGGTGCTTGAAAAGACTAAACACAAGCATGTAGTGCGATCGTTAGCCGGTGAAATCGATTTGACCGATCTCCCCTCTCTGCTCGCCAAGGCGGCGCTTTTTGTCGGGAACGATAGCGGCCCGAAGCATATTGCCGCGGGGCTCGGCGTGCCTACGGTGGGAATTCATGCCGGGACAACGGACGCGCATGAGTGGGGACCGATCGGTCCCAATGCCGTCGCGGTTCAGCGCAACATGCGGTGTAAGCCCTGCTCATTATCCAGAGCCGATCAATGCCCGCGCGGGCTTGCATGTCTGACGGAATTGCATCCATCCGTGATTTACAAGGTGTGCCGCAAAATGCTGTCGGCGGGCGATCAAGCGTCCCTCAGGGCTAGCGAACCAAAGTAAAACAATCGAAGCAAGTTATAAGCAGGACAAGAAGATCGACCTTTGGGATTCATTCCACGCGCTCCATGTCTTGCTGAAATATTTGATGATTAACCGGCAGGTAGCCGCGTAGATTAACGCATGGCTTCTCAACCATTCGGCAGCTTCAGCCCGGCAACCTCTTCGGGCATTCTGGACCGCGCCATGCCGCGGTGGGTTTGCGAACCAGTTTGACCCCGACTTACCTCACTGCAGAAAGGTAAGCGTGGATTCTCTACATCTTTTTTCTGTGTACCGTTCCGATGATGGTGGCCTTCAGCGGCTTCGAGGGGGCGCTGTTTGGGTCCTCGTTGGCGTCGTTAGTAGCCTGGCGATATTCATCATTTTGTCCAGTTTGTGTCCCTAACGGAGCAGAGAATATTTAAAGATTACATAAAGAGCACGGAACGCGTCACGCAAACCAAGCTTCTTGCCCTCCTCATAAGTACGACCGTAATAGGAGATGCCGACCTCATAGAAAACACAACGCAGCTTGGCCAGCTTAATCGTGATCTCCGGCTCGAAACCGAAACGGTTTTCCTCAATATGCACCGCGCGAATAACATGGAGGCGGAACGCTTTGTAGCAGGTCTCCACGTCAGTCAGGTTTAGGTTTGTGAAGCAGTTCGATAGGAAAGTCAGTATACGATTGGCGATCATGTGCCAGAAATACACGACACGATGCGCTTCGCCGCCGGAAAAGCGCGAGCCATACACCACATCGGCGCCATGCTCTAGGATCGGCGCGATAAGGCGCGGATATTCCTTTGGGTCGTATTCTAGATCGGCATCTTGAACAAGAACGATATCGCCGGTTGCCTGGGCAAAGCCGGTGCGTAGAGCGGCTCCTTTGCCCAGGTTGCGCTCGTGATAGACGATCTTATCTACCAGCGGCGCGATTTCTGATTGAAGCAATTCGCGCGTGCCATCGGTCGAACAATCATCAACAATTATGATCTCCTTACGTGGAACGGGTGACGCTCTAACCTGATCAATTATCGTCCTGATTGTCCCGCTCTCATTGTAGCAAGGCATAACAATCGACAGCGTATAATCGTCTCTATTGATCGTAGTGGTGGAGTTATTTTTCATGCGTGCCGCGGACAAATTGCGATTGAGCCAAACTGGACGATGACGACTATCCTTGTTCTCATGCTAGGAATATGAACCGCTTCGGCCGGTCAGGGAATCCTCTGAATGAGCCAATCCATTAGTTCAACATCGACCGGGACATTCCCAAAAAACGGGTAGCAGCATAGATTAACCCATGGCTTCTCAACCATTCGGCAGCTTCAGCCCGGCAACCTCTTCGGGCATTCTGGACCGCGCCATGCCGCGGTGGGTTTGCGCCCTAATTTTGATCTTCATCAGCTCAATTCCGACCTGTTATGTCTACCAACATTATGATTCTCAGCAAGGATTTAGCAGCCTCATTCAATTTGACATACAATATCAAGACAGGGAACTTCCAGAAGTAAAGGCGCTCAAGCCAGCCATTTTTTCTCCCAGTGGTTACGATGGACAGTTTTATGCCCAGATCGCGCTCGATCCTTTCTTGGAACGGCCCGATTTATGGACCGCTTTGGACGCTCCCGCATATAGATCCCAGAGAATTTTCCTGCCGGCGGTCGCCTTCTTAATTGGCTTGGGCCGGCCGGCTGCCGTCATTACGGCTTATGCTCTTCTTAATCTTGTCTTCTGGTTTCTACTGGTCGGCGGGATCGTCTATTACCTGAAGGCGCGCACCGTCCGGCATTATCTCTGCCTGGCCGCCAGCGTCTTGACCACCGGCGCTTTAATTTCGATCGAGCGCTCATTAACCGATCTGCCGGGAACAACGCTTCTGTTTTATGCGGCCGCTCTTGGAAGCGCGTCCGCCTCGATCGCGCTCTCATTGGCGATCCTGGCCAAGCCGACATCCGCCTTATTTCTATTGAGGTTTGTCTGGCCTCCACCAAAAAAAATCGACGATCTGAAACGGGGGATCGGGTTGATTATCCTTGCTCTGGCTGCCCCCATCCTTTTTGAAATATATTTGTTTCATGTTTTTGGCAGCGTTCCGGGGAGCGGAGGAAATCTCGGATGGCCTTTTAAGGATTTGATCCATGCCGTGTTATCGAATTGGCAGGCTCTATCGATAACGCCTTTTCAGTTTAATTTACGATATGTATCGAATTGGGAATGGAAATTCTTCGAGTCTCTGTCGCTGATTTCAATGATGGTTCAGACTAGCTATTTTATTGTTTGGAGAAACCTCAATTGCGTCTTTTGGTGGATGGGAGCAGCCTTCGCTATTTTATTTGTGTGCCTGACTTCAGTCGTGTTGGTTGAAGAAATAGCCTTCACCCGCGCGATCCTGCCGCTGACGCTGGCCTTCAATCTTCGGCTGGCCCGCCAAAAAGGACTTCCATTTATCTTCTATTTCATTGCTGGCAATGTGGGGATGGGGTGGGGTCTGCACAAAATGTTGGAATTTTTCTTTTATGGATAGGCGGCTCTTGCGCGTCCAATTTGTACCAGAAAGAGACATTACGGACGCAGCCATGCCAGAAGCGGATATTCCTAAGCGCACGATATAGACGAAAGATGTTCCGCCTTGCGGCTTTCCGATACCCCGCAAAGTTCCATCATTTGCGCTGTTCCAGAGTTCATATCGAGAATATCGGGTTATATATTTGTATTATACTGAACCTCCCGAGCGTTGGACGTCTTGCCTCACGACGCAACCAGATGAGTTGCATCTATCGGCCGTTGTCGATGCAGCAGAGAGTGGCAAATGAGATTTCCGCAGTTACTCGGGAACCGAGTGAAGCGCTTCGCTAGGAAATGTTGGCTACCGGGGGCTGGCGTAGATGATCTGAGTTATTTAGCGGATAAATTTGGCAGCGACAAAGGCACGCTGTTCGACGCACATCAATACACCCGTGTTTATAAGAGCTTGTTCGATCGAATCCGCGAGAACGACATCGTGTTCGTAGAAATGGGCTTGCTCCGAGTTGATGTGGACGAGCGACGTCCCAACAACGGCTCCGAGGGGTCGACTGCCACCTCCGGGCTTCGGGCCCCTTCCCTCGAGATGTGGCGTACTTATTTCCCGAGAGCCCGACTCTTCGGTTTCGACATTGATGATTTCTCCAGCGTACATATCGATGGATGCACGATTGTCCGTGGCGACATGTCGTCAGTAACCGATCTCGCTCGTCTCGTAGGCACGATCAATAACTCCCTTGATATAGTCATTGACGATGCAAGCCATGCTTCTCATCATCAGCAAATCGCTTTCGGATATCTATTTCCTCATCTGCGATCCGGAGGCATGTACATTATTGAAGATCTTCATTGGCTAGACCCGACAATGGAGAGGGAGGGAGCGCCAACGACTCGAGACGTCTTGAGAAAATTGCAAGTGGCGGGCGCTTTTCGAAGCCCGTTTCTTACCAGCCAGCAGCAGAGATATATTGAAGCAAATCTGGCAAGGGTGATGTTGTTTGATAGCCTTTCAACGAAGAGCGACGATGCGACCGATGCTCTCGGCATCATGATAAAGAAATAAACTTGAATACCCGCCACAAGGTTCGAGACAAGTTGCAGAGCGAAACGGTCGCCCGCTAGGATGTTCTCGCGCAATCAATGATGGCAGCTTAATCGAACGGATCATGTTGTATCTGCTTTGCGAAAGAACTGAATGGCTCAAACTATTGCCCAAGGGAGGCCGTTGGGCCGAGATAGGCGTCTTCAAGGGAGATAACGCGGCGCGCATACTTGAAGTATGCGCACCACGGGAATTGCATCTTATCGATCCTTGGCGCTTCGATCTCGATTTTGACTGGTTTAACCCTCCTGCATGGTCGCCACGTTTCGGTGATGCCAAACGCTACATCAGGCAGCTTTCCGAGTGGGCTGGAATTTCAGCAGGACAGAATGTCAACGATTACTTTGACGGGCTTCACACGGAGGTATCGAAGCGATTTGCGACCGATAAGCGCGTTACGATCCATCGGACAACTTCGCGTGAAGCGGCGGAAAACTTTCCTAATCAATATTTCGACTTTGTCTATGTTGATGGCGCACACGATTATGAAACGGTTCTCGCGGATTTACATTCCTATGACCCGAAGCTGAAAGAGAACGGCATTCTTCTCGGAGACGATTATTGCGAGCATGGCCCGGCCGAGAATTCTCAGTACGGCGTGATTGCCGCGATCAATAAATTCTTGAAACGAACCGGGCCTCGTCTGCTGCTTATCAACAATGAAAGGTTTTCTTTTTTCGCCCTGTTGAGACCGGAGCGCCCCGGAGGCGCTGAGCTCCTGAGGCGAACGATTGATTCCAATATCAATTTCATTGAGCTAAGCGACTCTTTGGCGGCCAACTACCATCACAAATTGTATCGACGTTCCGATGGCTCGGTTCGATTTTTGCCGTCATTCTGATGGCGCGCTTTTGACTTTTTCGGAGGGGGGTATGCAAGCATCATATGTTATAGTAATAGTGCTTGGCATCATTGCGTTGATGCTCTCTATCTTTTTTCATCGAACGCGGAGAGTGTTAAACAGTTTAGATCTAAAGTTGCAGTCGACGCAGAAATCCGTAGATAATTTGGCAAATAGCAATTCCGAGATGGCGGAAATTGGCCGTAGCGGTCTTGTGGCCTGGCGCGAATTTTTATTCCGCGAAAACCCAAGGGTTCAGGCCCTCATTTCCGATCTACGACTCGATTCGAGTGATCCGCCTGAAATTAGCTATTCAATCGAAAAGGCGATTAAGAATATAGAATTGAGAAAAAAAGTCAGCGCTAGTAGCAACATCGCTATATGCAGCGTAGCCATCGGCCCCGGCTATGGTAATCGCGTCAGGGCTTGTCTTGATAGCCATAGACGCTTCGCGGAGACAAATGGATTTTCTTATTTTTTATTGGAAGAGCGTCCGCTTTTTTTTGAAAGACCGCCATCATGGGCGAAGATTCCAATTATTCTCAAGCTCTTGCTGGATGGCTACGTGAATATTTTATATATCGATGCGGACGCGTTAATCACGAATATGAATTCTGATATTGTCGAGCAATTCGCCCGGCTGGACCGTTCGAAAAAGCCGATTTTGCTCACCGAGGATGATGCGGGCGCGAATTTGGGAATTTTATTTGTAAAGAACATCCCTTCCGCTCGACGCATCCTTGATCTCATCTGGCTCTATGATGCGGACATTGAAAATGGAACTTGGGAGCAGAAATCGCTCATAACCCTCATGGAATGGTTTTCCGAAGTGAGGCGGAATATTGAAATCGAGCCAAATCAGAAGCTCTTTAATAGCTTCCCCATGGAACGAGCGTCCTTTCATGCAATGTCAGGCAAGGGAAATTGGTCGGCGGGTGATTTCATTTGTCATTTTTCCGGAATTCGATCGCCCCATCTCGAAGAGCTGATCGAAAAATATGAGGACGCGAAGAGGTGTTGACCTGACTGGCCGATTTTGTACCGGGGGATTTGAGAGAGTTGACCCGGACAGAAGGAGCCGTAGCCGGGGATGGCGGGGCGGGCATTCACGCCCGAGCAAAGCCCAGGAAATGGAATAGAATACCGGTAACGCAAAGCCTGACGCCATGAGCGGCAAAGCGCGAGCAGGCATATTGAATGAATTGCACGGGACTATGACTTCCGGTTATCTTCTTTCGTATAATGAACTAAATAAAGGGGGCAAAAGTGTCTGTAATCGGCCATTCGGGACACGAAGCGCCGCATTGCCAGTCCTTCATCCATGCCACATGAACCGATCGCCATCGTCGGCGCGGCTTGCCGGTTGCCTGGCGCTAGTAACCTTGAGCAGTTCTGGGACCTGTTGATCTCCGGGCGTCACGCCATTGGCGAGATACCGGACGAGCGTTGGACTAAATCGTTCTACTTCCATCCCAGTGGCACATCGCGCGGGAAAAGCTATACCTGGGCCGCTGGTATCATCGAGGGCATCGATTTATTCGATGCGGATTTCTTCGGCATTTCCCGCCGCGAAGCGGAGCAGATCGATCCGCAACAGCGGCTTTTCCTCGAACTTGCATGGGAGGCCCTTGAGGACGCGGGGTTGGATGCAACCCGGCTCGCGGGAAGCGGCGGCGGCGTCTATGTCGGTTCTTCCTCCACCGATTATGGGACCTTGCTCCAGGGTGATCCGGCCGCCGGTAATGCGTATTTCATGAGCGGCAACGCGCTGAGCGTCATCGCCAATCGCGTCTCCCATTTTCTTGACCTGCATGGTCCAAGCTTCACCGTTGACACCGCCTGTTCGTCTGCAGCGGTCGCGCTCAACCTGGCCTGTGAGGCGATTCGTGAAGGACGGGTGCCATTCGCCGTCGTTGGTGGCGTTAACCTTCTGCTCTCACCTAATCCCTTCATCGGTTTATGCGGCGCGTCGATGCTGTCGCGCCAGGGCCGTTGTTTCACCTTCGACGATCGTGCCGACGGCTATGTCCGCTCCGAGGGCGGCGGCGCCGTGATTCTGAAACCGCTAACCGCGGCGCTGGCCGATGGCGATCTAATCCGGGCGCTGATTGTTGAAAGCGGCACCAACCAGGACGGTCATACCACCGGGCTTTCGTTGCCGAGCCGAGCAGCGCAGGGCGCGTTGCTGCGTGCTCTCTATGCGGCAGCCGACATGCAGCCCGATCGGCTCAGCTTCATCGAAGCGCACGGCACTGGGACGCCGGTTGGTGATCCGATCGAAGCCGGCGCGCTGAGCGATGCGGTGGCGAGCTGTCGCCAAACGCCGCTCCCGATCGGCTCGGTGAAGACGAATATAGGTCATCTTGAGGCGGCTTCTGGAATGGCCAGCCTGTTCAAGGTAATGCTCAGTCTCGAGCGGCGCGTCCTGCCGCCGTCCCTGAACCACGACATTCCAAACCGTCACATCGACTTCGACGCGCTTAATCTCCGCGTCATCACCACGCCGCTGGCCCTTCCCAACGAAGGTACGATTTTCGCCGGGATCAACTCCTTTGGCTTTGGCGGCAGCAACGCTCATATTATCCTAGCCTCACCGCCGCCGGCGGTAGCGTCAAAGTCGCCCCGATCTGAAACCAAACCACCACCGCTGCTGATTTCCGCGCGAAGCAAGGATGCGTTACACGCGCTCGCGCAACGCTGGTCCGGTATCTTGCGCGGAGTGCCCGCGGAATCGGCGGCGCCGGTACTGCGCGCCGCGGCGCGCCGGCGCACCCATTTCGCACATCGCCTCGTCCTCGCGGATAAGATCTGCACGCTCATGGCGGATCATCTCGACGCGTTCGTGCGCGCTGAGCAGTCCAACGTGGTGATCGCTGGAACTACGGTGGCCGGCAAGCTCGCCTTCGTATATTCCGGAAACGGTGCGCAGTGGCATGGCATGGCGCGCGATGCCTTGACCATGAGCACGGCATTCCGAGCAGCGCTTGTTTCCCTCGACGACATCCTCGGCCCGATGCTGGGCTGGTCCGTGGTCGATCGGTTGCTGGCCGATGACGACCCGGCCGCGCTCGAGGATACCAGCGTCGCGCAACCGCTGCTGTTCGCTGTACAGGTTGGTATTACTCAAGCCTTGCGGGCGCAGGGTATCGAGGCCGCTGCCCATCTCGGGCACAGCGTTGGCGAGATCGCCGCGGCCTGGGCGGCGGGGGCCTTGTCGCTTGCTGATGCCTGTGCCGTAATCGTAGCGCGCAGCCGCCAACAAAGCCGCACCCGGGGCATGGGACGGATGGCGGTTCTTAGGCTTGGTCCCGAAGCGGCGCAAGACGCCATCGTCCGCAGCGGCGGCTTGGAAATTGCCGCGGTCAACAGCGATAATTCGGTTACACTGGTGGGCTCTGCGGCAGCGATCCAAAACTTTGCCGCGACGGCCGAAGCTGCCGGCTGGCGCTATCAGCCGCTCGATCTCGACTACCCCTTCCACAGCGCCGCCATGAATCTGATCCAGCAAGATTTGCTCGCAAGCCTGGCTTCGATCGCGCCGGTTGACTGTGCCGGGCGATTCGTTTCGTCCGTGACTGGCGCAGTGGCGGAAGGAAGTTCTCTTGACGCTGAATACTGGTGGCGCAACATCCGTATGCCGGTCCAGTTCCGCGAGGCCGTCAATCACCTTATCGCCGAAGATTTCCGCATCTTCGTCGAAATCGGACCCAACTCAATCCTGCAATCCTTCTTAAGCGACCAGCTTCGCAGCGCGACGGTCGAAGGACGGCTGGTGCGAACTCTGACGCGCTTGCCGGCGGAGCGGGATCCGTTTCCGGACATTGCCGCGCATTGTCACGTCTCAGGCTATGACATATCGGATTCAGAAGCTTTTGCGGGCGAAACTGTTCTGCGCGGGCTTCCCTCTTATCCGTGGCAGCGCGAGCGTCATTGGATGACATTCACCAGCGAAGGCATCGATTTAGTACATCCGATTCACGAACATCCACTGCTCGGTTTCCACCATTCAAACGAACGCACTTGGTTCAATCAACTTGATAGTTCCCTGCAGCCTTGGCTGGCCGATCACGTCTTCGAGGGAGTGAGTCTCTTGCCTGCGGCGGCGATGATCGAGATGGCCTTGGCGGCTGCCCGGGCCAACTTCGATGGTGCCATGGCGCTCGAAGTCGCTGATTTTGAAACCATGCGCGGCTTGCCGATCGATGACGGCGCTCCACGTGAAGTGCGAGTGCGCCTTTACGAAGACGCACGGATCGAGATTGCCAGCCGGGCGCGGCTCAGCGATGAGGCCTGGACACTTCATGCGGCCGGACGCGTCCTGCGCGCCGAACGCATTTCCTCGCCGGTGCCATTTCCAGCCAATCCCATGCCTACGCGTGTGGTCGACGCTGAAGTGATCTATCGAATAGCATCGGCCATGGGCCTCGATTATGGGCCCCAGTTCCGGCGAATTGCCTATGTCGAGATCACGGCGCCAGGCGCCGCGACGGTGCACTTCGATCCTCACGCGGCTTGCCGAGGCGACTACCTGCTCGATCCCACTTTCCTCGACAGCGCATTCCAGGGATTTATAGCTCTCCACGCCGAGCCCAAAGGCAGGAGCTGGGATACGGCTTTCCTGCCATTGAGATTCGGCCAGTTTCGTCTACTGGCACCCTATGGCCGCAGGCCGGCTTCGGCGCGGATCGCCATCGAGCGATCTGGAACACGCTCAATTTCTGGCTCGGTCGTTTTGCTGGATTCCGATGGCGGGATAATCGCAACCGCGAGGGAATGCTGGTTCCACCAAGTTCGCTCGGGTCGCAGAGCCGATCCGGGCCAGCATAGCTTCCGCTTCACACTTGCCGCCGTACCATCAGGTGAAGATTTGGGCGGCGTAGATATCGATGTCGCCGCTATTCGTGCCGCCGTCAAACCGTGTGAATCTGCTTCACCCGATATTGCGAAATTGTTCGATGCTTTCCTGGTGTCAGCGTTGCAACAGGTTGCGCGCTCTGTGTTTCCCGACTATGCAGCCGCACGCGTCGATGCTCTGATCGCCGCCGGACGATTGGCGCCGATGGCGGCGCCCTTGTTTTGCGCCATGCTGGATTTTCTTGCCCGGCACGGCGCGGCGGCAAAAACCGAGGATGGCTGGCAGCTGACGTCGGACAATCTGCCGCCGCCGGGGGTGATTTGGCGCACGCTGCTCGACGACGAGCCGCGGATGGTCGCCGAGCTAGCCTTGACTGCCTCGGCCTTGGATTCCTTGCCGTCGGTGTTTAGGGAAGGCTTCGCCGCTGCGCCAGTGCAGCCCCTGTCCTTGCTGGACCAGTTCCTCTATGCCTCCCCCAGCGGCGCGAATGCGGTCGACGCGCTGTGCGATAGCGTCTTGGCGATTGCCGAGGGTTGGCCGAAGGGTCGGCCATTGCGCATTCTTGAGATCGCCGCTGGCAGCGGCGTTCTGACTCGGCGTTTGCTCACGCGACTTGCCGGCCAGGTTCGCCAAACGGCTTATGTTGCGTCCGACCCGGATCCAGACAAAACCGCCGTGCTCGCCGCCATTGTCTCGCCGTTTGCCAGCGCTCGGGCACAGCGGTTCGATCTGCGCGGCGCCGAGGATGTACAAGGCATAGAGAGCTTCGATCTCGTTCTCTCCGTGCATGGGCTGACGCGATTGGGCGCCGATAGTGTCGCACTGTCCGCGCTTTACCGCCGCCTCGCGCCGGGCGGCGTGCTGTTAATGGCGGAACCCGAGCCGCACGCCGTTTGGGACCTCTTGTTCGGTTGCACACCGGCGTGGTGGCAGGAAAACCCGGCACTCGGTGGTGTCCTCTCGCCATTGCGCGACAGCAAAGGCTGGGAAGATGCCTTGGTAAAGGCCGAATTCTCCACCACGCCATGTCAAGTTTTGGGTCGTGCTTCTTGGCCCGTCCAACTGGTAGTGGCGCAACGCCCGGCGCAGACGATGCCAGAAACCCGGCAACGAGCGAGCGGGGGGTCGGCCGTGGTGCTCGCCACCCGTGGGGACCCTGCCGCCGCCGCGCTGGTCAAGCAGCTGTCACAGTTGGGTCTGTCGGCCCAGGCACTCGATTACCCGTCGGTCGGCGATGGCAGCCAGCTCTGTACGGCGATTACTGCCGGTGGCGAGGCGGCCGTCGAGATCGTCGTTCTTCCCGGCCCGGACCCGGCCAGTGGCGACTTAATCGCCAAGACGAGTGCGCGTCTGACTTCCATGCTTACGGTGGCAAAACTCGCGGCCAGCACTCGTGCAGGTGTCAGGCTGTGGGTCGTAACGCTCGATGCGCAACAATCGACGACAGCGACGATCGACAATGGCGCGGCGGGGGCCGCACTTTGGGGCATCGTGCGAACCATCGCCAATGAAACTCCGCAGCTAGATTGCCGGCTGATCGACTTGCCGGCAGCTTGGAATCCGGACAAGATTGCGTGCTCTCTGGCAACCGAAGTCGGCTTCCCCGATGGCGAGAGTGAAATTCTGTGGACACCAGCCGGGCGTCGTGCGTTGCGGTTGATTCGCGGCTTGCCTGCACAGCAACCTGACCCATCGGGACCGGTCGAGTTGACCATTAGCCAGCCCGGCCGCCTCGATAGTCTGTGCTGGAAGACGGCGCGGCGCGGCGCGCTTAGACACGGAGAGATCGCGCTCGAGGTGAAAGCAGCTGGCCTTAATTTCCGCGACGTGATGTGGGCACTGGGAGTATTACCGGAAGAAGCGCTGCTCGACGGTTTTGCTGGGCCGTGCCTCGGTGTTGAATGTGCTGGAATCGTCTCTGCCGTCGGTCCGGGCGAGACGGGTTTTGCCGTCGGCGACCACGTCATGGCCATAGCGCCAAACTCCTTCTCGACGCAGGTCATCACTATGGCTGATGCCGCAATGCATTTACCGGAAGGCATGAGTTTTGCCGCCGGGGCGACGATCCCGGTGGCTTATCTCACGGTGGTTTATGCCCTCGGCACGCTCGCTCAATTGCAGGCGGGTGAACGCGTGCTGATCCATGGCGGTGCCGGCGGCGTCGGTCTCGCCGCCATTCGTTATGCGCAGCACGTCGGCGCGGAGGTGATCGCAACCACCGGGTCGGAGGCGAAGCGCGCCTTCCTGCGCCAGCTCGGCCTTGATCACGTCCTCGATTCGCGCAGTTTGGCCTTCGCCGACGCGGTCAAGGAGATAACGCGGGGCGAGGGCGTCGATGTCGTTCTTAATTCGCTGGACGGCGAGGCGATGGAGCGAAGTCTCGGCCTCTTGAAGCCTTTCGGGCGCTTTCTCGAGCTCGGCAAGCGCGATTTCTATCTCAATACGCACGTCGGTCTACGGCCTTTGCGCAAGAACGTTGCCTACTTTGCGATCGACGCCGATCGGCTTCACAAGGAACGCCCCACCCTTGCCAAGCGTCTATTGGGGGATGTCCTCGCGCTCATGGAGCAAGGCGCTTTGCAACCGTTGCCCTATCGCAGCTTCGGCTATTCCGAGGTGGTCGAGGCGTTCCGTCTGATGCAGGGTGCCGGCCATATTGGCAAGATCGTCCTGGTGCCTGAGCGGCAGCCTGCCGCGCAACCAGCGCCTTTGCGCCGCGTCTTCGCCTTGCTTGCAGATGCGACCTATCTGGTAACCGGCGGCTTGAGCGGCTTCGGCCTGGCAACGGCGCAGTGGCTCGCCGATTGCGGCGCTCGTCATCTTGCCTTGCTCGGCCGGCGCGGTGACAACACGCCGGGCGCGGCGCCGACGCTGGTGGAATTGCGCAGGCGTGGCATCGATGTCCGCGTTTTTGCCTGTGATGTCGCGGATGCCGCTGCGGTCGCGGCGAGCCTGGCTAAGATCCGTGCCACCATGCCGCCCTTACGCGGGGTCTTCCATGCCGCCATGGCGATCGATGACGGGTTAATCGGCGATCTCACCGCGCAACGCATACAGGGTGTGCTTGCGCCCAAGTTCGGCGGGGCAGTCAATCTCGATCTCCAGACCCGCCGCGATCCGATCGAGCTGTTCGTGCTCTATTCTTCAGCGACCTCTGTGCTCGGCGCTCCGGGACAGGGTAGTTATGTCGCCGCCAACGCGGCGCTCGAATGGGTCGCGCGCGCACGCGCGGCACTAGGTTTGCCGGCGCTTGCTGTCGCGTGGGGAGCGATCGGTGATGTTGGTTACCTGGCGCGCCATGACAAAAAAGGTGATGCCTTGACGCGCCGACTTGCGGTCGTCCCCTTTACCGCGCGCGAAGCGCTCAGCGCTTTACCGCATCTGTGGTCGAGCGGCGAGCCGGTTGTGGCCTTCGCCGCGATGAAATGGGATCAGGCAGGGCGCCATCTTCCGGTACTGGCCTCGCCGACCTTCGCGGCGCTTGCTGCGCACGGCGCGAAAGGGGACGTCATCGATCTCGCCGAGCGACTGGCCGAGCTCGACACGGATGCGGCGGTGAAACTCGTTCTCGACGTTCTGCGCGAAGAGACGGCACAAATCATGCTGCTTGCTGCAGAGCGCATCGATCCTTATCGCGCGCTCTCGGAGTTTGGCATGGATTCGCTCATGGCGGTCGAGCTTCGCCTGGCGATCGAAAGCAGGCTTGGCATCGATCTGCCGATGCTTTCGCTCACCGCCGGCACCACGCTGTCATCCATTGCCATGCGGATCGTGAAGGCATCTTCTACGGGCCTCGACGACGGCGACATAGTCACGGCCGCGCTCCACCACGAAACCGATGAAGAGTCGGTCGCTGAGCTGGATGTCGAGGCGTTGGTTCGCGCGCAGTCAAACTCGGGTGGTCAGGCACCATGAACGAAGCGGACAGGAAATCGAGGCTTTCGGCGGCGGATAAGGCGAGTCTGCTAAAGCACTATTCCGCGCCCCGGAGTCCGCAAACCGCTGCTGCCCAGCCGCCACGGGCGAAAGCCGCGGCGGTTGACGACTATGCCGATCTTGAGCATTACCGCGAGATCGAGCTGGTCCGCTCGGCTGGCAAGCTGCTTGGTATCGAGGATCCTTTTTTCCGCGTCCATGACGAAACCGCCGGTGCGGAAACCGTGATCGGTGGCCGGCGCTATATGAATTTTTCGTCCTACAACTATCTAGGGCTGAATGGCGATCCACGCGTCTCCGCCGCGGCCAAAGCGGCCATCGACCGCTACGGCACCTCGGCGTCGGCCAGCCGCATAGTCTCGGGCGAGCGCGCGGTTCACCGCGATCTCGAACGCGCCCTGGCCGAGATACTAGGGGTCGAGGACTGCGTGACCTTCGTCAGCGGGCACGCGACCAATGTCGGCGTCATCGGCCACCTGATGAGCGAAGGTGATTTGATTCTCCACGATGAGTTAATCCACAACAGCGTGATTCAGGGCGCGCTACTAGCCCGCGCACGCCGCATAAGCTTCCCGCATGGCGACGTGTCCGCAGTCGTCCGGCTGCTCGCCGAGAACCGGGCGCGTTACCGCCGCGTCCTGGTGGTGATCGAAGGCCATTACAGCATGGAAGGCGACATACCCGATTTGCCAGCATTCGTCGAAACGACGCGGCGGCATCGCGCATGGCTGATGGTCGACGAAGCACATTCGCTTGGCGTGCTGGGGCCACACGGCTTCGGCCTTGCCGACCATTTCGGCGTCGAGGCCGGCAGCACAATCTGGATGGGAACGCTGAGCAAGACCTTAGCCGGTTGCGGCGGCTATATCGGCGGCCCCCGTAAGCTAATCGAATATCTGAAATTTTCAGCGCCGGGCTTCGTCTATTCCGTTGGCATGCCGCCCCCGATCGCCGCCGCCGCCTTGGCTGCACTCGAAATTCTTCGGCGCGAGCCAGAACGCGTACGCCGGCTTAACGCCAACGCCCGGCTCTTTCTCGAGAGCGCCAAGGCAGCGAATCTCAATACTGGGATTTCCAGCGGGTTTGGCATCGTGCCGATCATCACCGGGAGCTCAATTATTGCCGGTCGGCTGTCGGATGCGTTGTACCGGCGCGGCATCAACGTGCAGCCGATTTTCTACCCGGCGGTGCCCGAACGAATGGCGCGGTTGCGCTTCTTCCTGTCCTCGGAGCACACGGAGGATCAGCTTCGCGGGGCGGTGGCCGCCGTGACAGAAGAGCATGCGGCCATCATCGCGCGTAAGCTCGACCTACCGGCGCTGGCAGTGCGGCTTGCCTTGCAGAGAAAAAACGGCGCCTAGGCCAAGTCGTGCGCGACACCCACCCGCCGGACCAGGGCATGAGATCAATCCCCAGCAAGAGTGAAAATAGATGCGGCTACAGTCAATTCTCTAGAGGGAGTCCATGACAGACGCATTTGATGAAGTTAGGTCTATAATCTCTAAGCATTCTTCGCTTAGCGTGGAAGCATTGACACCAGAAACTAGACTAGAAGATATCAATATTCAATCTTTGGATCTGGTCGAAATCATGTTTGAGATCGAAGAACGATTCAATATTGAAATCCCGTATAGTCCGAATACGAAATCTCGTCTTGAATTTACGACTGTGGGTCAGGTTGTGGAGGGTGTGCGCTCCATTCTGGCCAAGTCTAAAGCATCATGAACCGTGTCGCGATTACGGGAATAGGGGTTGTCTCTCCGGTCGGCAACGATCTCGAATCTTATTGGCGCGCCTTGGTCGAGGGGCGCTCGGGCATCGGTCCTATTACTACGATTCCTACCGAGCGGCTGAATATTCGCATTGCGGCCGAGATCAAGAATCACATTCCAGAACAGATTTTCGACGTTCGTGCCCTCCCTCTTCTTGATCGGTTCGCACAATTCGCTGTTATGGCAGCAAGATATGCAGTCGCCGATGCCGGTCTAACAATCGACGAGGAGCTCGCGCAAGCAACGGCAACAATTGTTGGAACCGGCATCGGCGGGCAGAATACCGTCGATGACGGCTACTATCGGCTCTATGGTCAAAACGCGACACGATTTCATCCATTCGGAATTCCTCGCCTAATGGCCAATGCCGGCGCCAGCCAGATCAGCATGGATCTGGGTTTGCGGGGACCGGCCTTTGCGGTAGCGAGCGCCTGTGCCTCTGGTACTCATGCCATCGGCTTGGCTTTCGACATGATCCGATACGGACGGGCCACGGTAGCACTAGCCGGCGGCGCTGAAGCTTGCCTCACCGTCGGCAGTTTCAAGGGGTGGGAGGCGCTTCGTGTTCTTAGTTCGGATACTTGCCGCCCATTTTCTCGGACCCGCTCCGGCTTGGTCCTTGGTGAAGGGGCTGCGATCTTGGTGCTAGAACCAATGGATCGAGCGATCACCCGCGATGCCCGGATCTATGCCGAGTTGCGTGGTTTTGGCATGTCGGCTGACGCCGGTGATATCATCGCGCCCAGTGCCGAGGGGAGCGCTCGAGCGATTCGCGCCGCACTTAATGACGCCCGAATAGCAGAGGATTCTATCGACTATATCAATGCCCATGGAACGGGCACATTGCTAAACGATGCAACCGAAACGCAGGCGATCCGCGCAGTGTTTGGAGCACATGCCGATCGTCTCGCCATATCTTCCAGCAAGGCAATCCTTGGGCATGGGCTCGGCGCCGCTGGAGCCTTGGAAGCGGCCGCAACTGCCCTTGCTATCCAACGACGTGTACTGCCGCCGACAGCAAATTTCGAAGAGCCAGATCCATCATGTGATCTAGACGTAATTCCAAATATCGCGCGGGAGCAGCGCATTCGCTACGCAATATCGAATTCATTTGCATTCGGCGGACTGAATGCCGTGCTCCTACTTGGTGAAGTTTGACAGTAAATGAACCCGTACTTCAGCTCGTCACCTCGAATTGGCGAAAGGGGTCACAGCAGACCCCCGATCTGGTCACCGTCGATCCTGCCAGCTAAGACGGATGAATCCCGTCTTGCCACGCTCCCCGTCGACATATGGTGCCATGAATGACTGATGCTGCGCCGCCGGGCGACATCCGAATTACCGAAGTGCTGCGACGACGGGACGTTAGAGACTTTATCGACGTGCCCTATGTCATTTATCGGGACGATCCCTATTGGGTGGCACCCCTCCGCAGAGAGGTGCGCAAGCTCCTCGATCGTCGCCGGAACCCGTTCTTCGACCACGGCGAGGCGTGCTATTGGATTGCCTGGCGCGGCTCGACCGCTGTTGGCCGGATCAGCGCACAGATTAATCATCAGCATCTCGCAATTCACAAGGATGCGACCGGGAACTTCGGTTTTTTTGAGGCCATCGACGATCCGGTCGTCATCCATGCGCTCCTTGAGACGGCCGAGTCATGGCTGCGGGCGCGGGGAATGTCCCGCATTTTAGGCCCCTACAGCCTGTCGATGAATGACGAGATCGGCATATTAGTGTCGGGTTTTGAGAGCCGGCCCATGGTGATGATGGCTCATTCGCCACCTTATTACAGTCGTCGTCTCGAGGACGAAGGCTATTTCAAAGCAAAGGACGTGCATGCCTACCTTATCAACTCGACTGCCGAGGCTCATAAAGGAATCCTAGAACGTATTGAAAAAGTTAGGATACGATTACACGAGTTGAGAGGAATTCTCATACGCGCGTCTGACAAGCGCCGATTTAAGGACGACATGCGACTGATGATGGACATATATAATGATGCATGGAGCGACAATTGGGGTTTTATTCCCTTGACCGAGCGCGAGGTGGATTACATCGCCCAATCTATAAGACCGATTGTCCGATACGAAGCTTTCCTCTTCGGCTTCATCGATGGTCGCCCAGAAGGGGTGCTCATTTCGGTCCCCGATCTCAACGAGGCCATTGCGGATTTGGGCGGGCGTATTTTTCCCTTCGGATGGGCGAAACTACTGTGGCGGCTTAACGTTCGATACCCAAAATCCTTTCGTGTGATTCTCCGTGGTGTGAGGAAGGCTTCTCGTGCTACGCCGCTGGGCACTGCGCTCAACATCCTGTCACTCGCCGAGATGATAAAAGTTGGTCGGGCGCGAGGCGTCGAACGGGTGGAACTGTCTTGGATTCTCGAGGATAACAAAGCGACCATCGCCGCCATCCGCAGCTCTGGCGCCAAGCTGAGTAAGGTCTATCGTATATACTGCAAGGCACTCACCGCGTGAGCCTCGCTCCATCGCAGAGTTTCTTCATGCCGTCTGAACAGGACCGCGTCATTCGTAGCGTCGGATCTCGACCCGTACAGCATTCAGAAACGGATCAACTAGAGGGGCAGGAAACACCGCCAGGATTTTCATCCCTGCGTGCAACAAGAACGGAAAGGCAATGACCGAGCGGTCACGGCTCAATCCAGAGCGGATGATGCGGGCAGCGCGCTGTGGGCTCATTTGAAATGGCTTCGGACCCGTAATGTGACCACCGAGTCGCGTATCGACAAAACCAGGCAAAACAATTGAAACCTTGACTCCATCCGGACGCAACCAGCCCCGAAGTGCCTCACCATAGGCCTTGAGCGCGGCTTTGCTGGCACAGTAGGCAGGAGAGTAAGGCAGCCCGCGAATCGCCGCGAGCGAGGATATCAACGCAAGCTGGCCATGACGCCGTCGGCGCATGGAGGGGATCACCGGGTGCAAGACGTTGCATACACCGCCGAAGTTGATGCTCATGATGCGTTGCACGTCGGCCAGTGTTTCACCGTCGCCATCGGCCGAAATCCCGCCGGTAATCCCGGCATTCGCTATCACAAGGTCGAGCGGCCGCGCGGCGTCGACGCGTTCGATCCAGGCTTTGACGGACTCAGCGTCCGTGATCTCGAGGATGGTGCTCTGGACTTCGGCGCCAGCTGCCCGACATGAATTTACGGTTTCTTCTAAGCGCTTGGCGTTGCGCCCGGTAAGCTCTAGCATGATATCCGGACCGGCATAGGCGCGGGCCAATGCGGCTCCGATACCGCCGCTCGCACCCGTAATAAGGATCGACCGCGGATGTTTCATTGTATCGCCGGCTAAAAGGTCATGGCTTTGTCACTTGTTGGTCACTATAATTATAAGATGTCTCCAAAAAAGCAAAAAAGCTAGGCTAGATGGGCGGGGGCAAGGTGGCTTCGATCGTATATTGGAGCTTGGGAGCTTGGTGGCTTGCCGCCACGCTTATTTATGTTGGTACCATCCTTTTGCCCAGGCGGCATCCCCGTTATGTCGCGCTTGCTAAAGCACCTAAGGTGTCGGTCATCGTCCCCGTCAAGGGTATCCACGCCGAGCTTGCAGATAATTTTGACGCACTTTTCCGGCAGTCTTATGCCGATTTTGAAATCCTCTTCGTGGTTGCGGATTCGTGCGATCCGGCAATCGCGCTGATAGAGGCGGCGATTGTCCGCCATTCCGGAATTCCAGCGCGTCTCCTCATCGGCGACGACAAAGTCTCTGGCAATCCCAAGGTTAATAATCTGGCAAAGGCCGAACATAAGGCGCAGCACGAGCTTCTCATGATGTGCGATGCCGGTGTGAAAATTCAGCCCGATATGCTGTCGCGCATGGTTGCGCGCTTGGATCCAACGGTCGGTCTCATTTCGACGATCCCGGTCGCGGTGCGTCCAGGCAATTTCGTCGGGGAACTCGAATGCGCCATGTACAATGGTTTTGGGGCACGCATGCTGATTGCCGCCGATTTCGTTGGCATCGTCGCCACCCTCGGTATCATCATGCTGTTGAGAAAGCGCGATCTCGCGCGTATTGGTGGCATCCCCGCAATGGGCCTGGGGCTTTGTGAGGATTCCGTGCTGGGAGCAGCCATCAGAGCAGTTGGCCTCGACACTATTGTGATGGATTGGCCAGCGATTTATCCCGTAGGCTGCCGGCGCTTTAGTGATTTCTGGGATCGCCATTTGCGTTGGCACTGCTGCCGCCGCTATCATAACAAGGCATCATTTATTGCCGAGCCGTTTGGTTGCGCGGCCGGAGCAACGCTCGCTGGCGGCATTTTCTGGAACCATGTGGTTGCCGCGCACACCGCCACCGTGATCTTTATTTTCTTGGCGGGTTGGTTTGCTTTGGAAGCGCTTTACCTCAAGAGGAAGGACTGGCCGTTTTCGTGGCGGTCTCCTGCAGCCTGGATTGCCCGCGAGTTGCTGCTCCCGGTGCTTTGGCTCCAAGCGTGCGTAACGAGGTCGCTCAATTGGCACGGTAATCGCTTGAATATCAGTGACTACCGCCGGTCCAGTACGGCAGCCTTGGACCGGACATGATATTTCAATTCCTTGCTGAACTTAACTACGGCATTCTGCTAACATCGCTGACAATTCTTTGTCTATTCGGCATCCACTATGCCTGGCTCGTGATGCGGCTACTGAGGTACCGCCGCGCTTCCTTGGCCGAGGAGGCAAGGATACTCAATACACCTCTGCCCGCCGACGCATTGTTGCCGCATGTGTTGGTACAAATCCCGACTTTCAACGAGCACAATCTGGTTTGGCGCGTAGCCGAGGCAGTCGGGCGTTTCGATTGGCCGAAAGACCGGCTGCATATACAGATTCTCGATGACAGTACCGATGGTAGTGTCTCTTTCGCCGAACAGGCAATTTCGACGCTGCAGCAACAGGACATCGATGCGGTCTTGCTGCATCGCAAGAACAGGAACGGATTCAAGGCAGGAGCACTTGCCGAGGGATTGAAGCGATCCAATCACGAATATGTTGTTATATTCGATGTGGATTATATCCCTTCGCCAGATTTTCTCCGATTGGCGATGCGTCCGCTGTTGCGCGATCCTTCGCTTGCCTTTGTACAGGCGCGGTTGGATTTTATCAACGCCGACGACAATCTCGCGACACGCGTCCAGCGGCGCTTCCTCGACTCGATTTTTGCGATCGAGCGACCTGCCCGAAACTGGTCAGGGTATTACACGCAGTTCAACGGAACCTGCGGAATTTTTCGTAGGGCGGCGATCGATGAGGCTGGTGGTTGGCTCGGCGATACGTTGACCGAAGATATCGATCTCAGCTATCGCATCCATTTGTTAGGCTGGCGGTCCTTCTTACTCATTACCGTCACCGTTCCCGGTGAGCTTCCGACAACTTTCAAAGTCTTTCAGACGCAGCTATTCCGATGGACGAAGGGATCTGCCGAGTGTGCCATCAAGTTTCTGCCGCAGTGCTGGTATTCGCATATTGCGCTTCGTGATAAGCTGGATTCCACAGCATTATTTTGCTTCGCGTTTCTTGCTCCCATTCTTAGCGTCACGGCCATAACTGCTTTAGTGAATTTGACGGACGGCGTCGGTCCGACACGGGTGGGCGTCGCGCTTGCTGTTATTGCCTCATTAGTTGGGATAACGGTCCAATCAGTCATGATTCTTCTTGGTCAGAAGTTTGTGCGCAACGTCAATCTGTTCCGTGAAGCTTTGGAATTGCCATTGACTTTCCTGCTTATACAATACGTCTTCCTGAAAAGTTTGAATGCCACAATCCAGGCCTGTCTTCGTCACAACACGGCCTTCGTGCGCACATCCAAGAAGCGCATCGAAGCCGACGAGCACGGTAGCCGGGTCAAGGATTTGCCCTAACGGCGGCCGTGAGATGAGCTGCCATCCAATCGTTTTTCATGGCGAATGATCACACTTACGTCTGGCCTACACCTTACTCGAAAGCTTTGGGGGTGGGGGGCGAAGTGCAACGATTGCGCTTAATTGTATTCCATACGATGAGAGCATGAAGAAAAATGCAGATGCTTTCGATATAAAGATGGTCGACCCCATGCCCCGGGCCGGTGATGATTTGCATCCCGGATTGGTAAGGAGCGACAGGCTTAATCAGTTCGGCTGGAATCTCCCTAAGCCAGCTCGTCGACTTGCTCGATCAGGGCCCACAGCGGGGTCTTTCACGAAGACGCCGCAATGTATTGTGCTGGCACCCGCGCGACGCGGTCTCGCGCGCGCAACAGAAATAGGCCAAGGGCGAAGGGCAACACGGGTGGAAGGTAGAACACAGGTGCCAGGATCGGCAAACGCGCGATGAGAATTTGGGTAACGACGAAAATGATATGCCATAGGAATACGCCTGCTAGGGTGATGATGGCCGGCAGATTGCTGCGGAGTCCTTTCCGGGGGGGACTGTGCATTAGGATACCAATCACGAAGGTGACGTAGCTTACGCAAAGAAGCGGCATGAGAATTCGTTTGTGACCCTCTGCCACCCATTGACCATATTCGAAAGCGTCCGCCCGCACTGTCGACGGCGGGTTGAGCAACCGCGCAATATGTTCCTCGAAGAATCCCCTCCACGCGCGCCTCACGGGTGGCGCATCATCTCCGATCGGTATCTCGAGCACTTTAAAAGTTGTGGGACTAGGGGCATCATTCTCGCGATTGTGGACCGTATAGATCCCATTCTCGAGCAGCAGAACATGCTCAAGCTTGGGTTCTTTTTCTATCACTATGCTGCCATGGTCCGCGAAAATGTAAGTGAAGGAATCAGGTTTGCGACCATCAAGGATCGTGATGCCCTCAAATTCGTTCTGGCCGAGATACTTCCTGGACGATATCGACAGATTCGGCGCTATTTCCTGCGGATACTCCTGTTTCAGGGCATCCACCAGGGCATCAGTAGACAAATTCGACGTCGCATCGAAGAGTATATCTTCGAAGATTCGAAATGAAATCGGCAGCAGGTAAAGCGACATCGAGGCCGTGAAAAGCATCGCAACAAACGCCGCGACTAATCCTGGCAGCGCCAGCTTTCGGTCCGGCAGCCCCGCCATCCGTAGAATCACGATCTCGTTATGCGTGATCCACTCGTTATAGGTATATACGACAGCCGTGGTGACAATGAGCGGCTCGTCCAAATAGATGACCTCCGGTATAAGGGTGAGGAGCATGACCGAAAATTGTCCAACCTGGATAACCCCCCGCGTCAGCAATTCATATTCCGCTTGCGCAGTGATGAGATCGGCGACACCGACCGATATCACCGTCAACAAAACCGAGTTGATAACGAGCCGACGAAACATGGCACGCTGAAAAAGATAAAGTTTCATCGCCGACAAAAGCACAATATCAACGGGCACATTTTTTGACCAATTCTCCCTCTTGTTTGGATTAATACTCGTCTATACCTGCGTCCAATCATTAGCATAGTGTCCAGGCTGCTATTGTGCCATAAGTTGGCGAAGTCGGCTAACTGTCATCCTTCAAAGTATTGGCCGAGCGTCACACAATTTTGATCGTGTCCCATGGCGTGGGGTAGGAGCAGCGTTCTGGACAGCGTTGGCTGCCATGTCAGGCTCCAGCTACCGGCGGCAGCTTGACGGTGGGATTATCCCCAAGCGGAGCGATATTATCCAGGCTCGTGTAGCGGGCGCGCTGGACGGCCCATTCGTCGTTCTGTTCGAGGAGCAAGGCGCCGATGAGGCGAATGGCGGCAGCCTCGTCGGGGAAGATGCCGACGACGTCCTAGCGTCGCTTGATCTCGCCATTGAGACGCTCGAGTGGGTTGGTTGAGTGCAGCTTGGCGCGATGCTCTGGCAAGTTCATGAAGGCGAGCACGTCGGCCTTAGCATCGTCCATCAAGGCGGCGAGTTTCGGCACGCGTGGCCTGGCCTGATCGGCGACCTCTCGTCATTGTGTCTTGGCGGCAGCTGCTAAATGGCCTGTCCAGGACGCATCCGGTGCGCTGATAGGCACGGACGAGATTGCCAGGAACGACCCTGACCGTTACTATTTTGTCAGAAATCGGGGGGTCATCTGGGGAATGTCCGTTAATCAATGCTGCACGCTGACGATTGCGCTGTTGGTGGCAACACTGGCGTCGGGCATTACCGGTGCCCGCGCCGGGTCTAGCGTGCCAAACGTCGATTCCTCCGGTCCCATCAACACGGATCGGACCGAGACCGCGCAGACCTCGCCTGCGGTACCGCCGTCGCGCGCCGAAGTGCGGCGCATCGATTGGAACGGCGACAATTTCTTTGGCCCGTGCCAGGGCGATTGCAGCTTTGCGCTGTATGGCGGGTGACAAATCACCTACTTTCCGCTGGCTCTGCGGGAATGGCAAACGGGCCGTTCCGAGCTTGCCGCCGGGGTGATCTCACGCCGCTTGGTCACGTTTGGGAACGCTTTGAATATCGAACCGGAGTTTGGGATCGGAAAGCGCTTCGGGGACATGAACGCGGCAGAATTCTGGGTCGCCATCGTCGTCCGTTGGACCGCCTTTCCCTGGAACGACACTATCAAGACCTCGATCGCCTTATCTGATGGACCAAGCCTCGCGACGCAGGTCGATAGGAATGAGAGGGCTTTAAATGATGGTCAGAACCCGACTGCATCAATACTCCTAAATTACTTCTCACCAGAGATCACCTTTGCATTACCGCAATACCCCGATTATGAGCTCCTTTTCAGATTTCATCACCGTTCGGGGATTTTCGGGTTGATCAACAATGTGCACGAAGGCGCGCAATACGCCACGGCCGGATTTCGCTTCCACTTCTAGAGCGGAGCTAATGCGCTTGTTCGCGCACCGCCGCCGGTGGCCAACAAAGTCACGCCCGGGGTGGAGCCGGTTATGACCAGATTCGTCCAGGCGAGACCATGTCCGGTCACTTAGAGCCCGACCGGGAAGTTTGGATTCATGTCGTTGGCCTTACCAGCCGCCGAAGCATGAGGCGGATCATGGCGAGATAGATGAAGGCGACGGCGGAAGCGGCGAGGTTCTCGAAGTCCTTGGCGAGGCGGCGACGGCGGCCGAACCAGGCGAAGGTGCGCTCGACGATCCAGCGTTTGGGCAGAACCTCGAAGGTGTGAAGGTTGTTGCGCTTGACGATCACCAGTTCCCAGGCCCCGGCGGCGCGCACGCGTTGCGCCGTCGGCTCGCCCTGATAACCGGCATCGGCAAAGATGCGATCGACGAAGGGCAGCGCGCGCCTGGCGAACTTGAGCAGCAGCGGTCCGCCGTCGCGGTCCTGGATATTGGCGGGCAGCACGCCGACGCTCAGCATCAGGCCGAGCGTATCGACCAGGAGATGGCGCTTCCGGCCCTTGATCTTCTTCGCCGCGTCATAGCCCGTAGGGTCGGTCGATGCCCCCC
>Ga0187803_10000115_pt1 | contig 33028 bp, 22 predicted proteins | sample NC_wetland_sal_i_2_FD_132425 | JGI IMG/M metagenome (GOLD analysis project Ga0187803, IMG submission 132425) | Wetland sediment microbial communities from Neuse River Estuary, North Carolina, USA - Control_3 | ecosystem: Environmental > Aquatic > Freshwater > Wetlands > Sediment | place: USA...
CTCCTCGATACCCACATCTGGCTCTGGAGCACCAATGAGCCTCATAAACTCACCTCCGATGTTCATCGCGCCATCAGCGATCCAGGAAACATCTGCTATCTTTCGCCAGTGAGCATTTGGGAGGTCATCCTCCTGCTGGAAAAGAAACGAATCGAGATTGATCAGGACTTCGGGCAATGGTTTGAGAAATCACGGATCGATTTCGAATTGCAAGAGGCTTACCTGGACTGGGAAGTGATTCACGAGCTACGTTTTATGATGCTTGAGTATAAGGACCCGGCGGACCGTATTCTTGCGGCCACGGCAAAGGCGTATGATTTGACTCTCGTCACCGCCGACCAGCGCTTGCTCCGCATACCTGGGCTGAAAACCCTGCGGAACATCTGAGAGGCAGCAACTCTCCAGTAGTTTCAGCGCAGATATTTCGCGAAAAACGCGGTGATGCGCTTGTCGGAATCGGCGGTCGCCTCCTTACGATAACCATCCTTATTGTTGGGGTTCTGAAAGGCATGCCCAGCGCCGTCATAGATCTTGATGTCCGCGTTTTTCCCAGCGGATTTCATTGCGGCTTCGAAGGCGTTCACGCTCGCCGGCGGGATGCCTTTGTCCTCCGCGCCGAAGTTCCCCAGCATCGGTGCTTTGATCTTGGCGATGATGGCCGAGTCCGTGGGCAGTGAACCATAGTTCACAACAAATGCCGCCAGCTTCGGCTGGTCCTCCGCGAGCTTGATCGACCAACTCCCACCCATGCACCATCCGATCGAACCAATTTTGCTTGCCTCCACATCCTTCCTGGAAGCCAGATAGGTGAAGGCCGCTTCCAAATCCCGCAGCGCACGATCATCCGGCATCCCGCGCATGAGGACGTGCGCTTCGTCGGGTGTGGTGCCCACTTGCCCGCGGTACAGGTCGACGGCCAGCGCCACGTAGCCCTGCTTTGCAAAGTTCTGCGCCTGTTCTTTGACCCAGTCATTCAAGCCCCAAAATTCGTGGATTGCGATAATTGCGGGATGCTTGCCGCCGCCCTCCGGCAGCGCAAGGTACCCGCTAACAGTTTCATTTCCACTTTTATAGCTCACCATCTCGGCGTTTGGCGTGCCGGCCCTCACCACCAGCGCCATTCCAAGCACGCATAGCGACAGAATCGGCAAGGCAACTTTGCGAATCATGCTTCACCTCCAAATGAGAAAGGCTCCGAAACTCTAACTCATTTCGAAGCCTGTTTCTACCTACGTTTGCCGCGGGTTAAACCTCAGCTGCCGCTCTTTGCCAATTCATCGATCGCGGCCAGCACATCGTCGCTGTGTTTCTTCACGTCCACGTCGGTCCACACTTGGCGAACCTTGCCGGCCGGGTCGATCAGGAAAGTGTGCCGAGAGGAGAGTTTCATCAGTCCGTAGTTGGTGAGCGAGCCGTACTTCTCTGAAACTAACTTTTTCGTGTCGGCCAGTAATTTGAAATTCAGGCTTTCCTTGGCGCAAAACTCCTGGTGCGATTTTTCGTCTTGCACGCTCACGCCCAGAATGACCGCATTCTTGGCATCGTACTTGGCGAGATCCCGTTGAAAATTGTGGGCCTCAATCGTGCATCCGGGGGTCCTGTCCTTCGGATAAAAGTACAGCACCACCCATCTGCCACGGAAATCATGGAGGCTGAGCGGCTTGCCATCCTGCGAATTCAGCGTGAAATCCGGCGCCTCCGTTCCCACAGCGGGAGTTTTATCCCCCGCGCGGAGAGACAGCCCCAGAACCGTAATGCCTCCCGCCACCAGGACGACCGCAGCAATCGCAAGCAGCATACGCAGATTCCTCATCTTTCACCCTGCAGACAATAGCAAAATTTCTCGGGCTTGGACACCAGGGTAGGATGCAAGGAATTGTGACAGGGCTACGTTCGCAGAGTGGCAGGGTGTCTGGTCTGCCGCCCTATTTCTTCACGGGCGCCAGCTTTGCCGAGACAGCAACGTATGTCGCACGCTTGGCCTCAGGGTCTCGCGGGCTCCAGTCCTCGGGAGGAAACGTGACGCGCCAGAATCTTGGGCACGGCTCGGAGAATCCCACTCCCACTTCCGGAATGGAGGACTCCCCAATATTGATATCCATGACGGTGCAGAGCAGCTCCTCGTTCGTGGCCAGATTCTTGATCCTTAGCTTTTGCCCGGCAAGTACCTGCTCGCGCAATAAAATCAACGCTCCGTCCGCGTTGACCACCTGCGTTTTTGCGTGTTCCACGAAAGGGGCGCCATTGACGCGCTCTCCTGAAACAATAATGGGCACAGACAGCAGAATTCTCTGGCTGCGCCGCCTGGTGCCCTGTGGGTTGGGTCGAATGTTGGGTGTGCTCACACTTAGTTCCTCCCGACTCGGTTCTTTGCGTGCATGAGAAGAGCCATTCGGAAGAAAAGATCGCGTGGCAAGGCCGTGCAGCAGAGAGAAAAGAAAATTCTGATCTGGCTCTGACGCCGTTGCCGATTCCTTCCGCACGTCTCCCGGATTGAATCCATCTCCTTGATAGGAAGAACCTTGCAGTAGCCTGGCAGGCGGTTCAGGCCATGCGCCGGAGGCGAAAAGCGCGGAGCGTTCCGGGACGCACGCGGCGCGCCAAGAAGCCGCCGGATCTTCAATGGAGAGGCACTGTGCCGGAACGGCATTACTTGTTCCGTTTAGAAAAAGTCCCTTTAGCATGCATTGGAATTACAAAAAGCGCCGCGTGATGATCGATGCCCGTGTACGAGAGTTGCGCTTCCAGTTTAATTTTAGGGAACGAAGGTCATCGTTCCGTAAGTTTGCGCGCGGTCTTTTTTGCGTGAGGGGCAGTCGGCTCCTTGGGCCGTCCGGACTTGGCGACGAGCTGTTCGACCAGTGAACAGACGATGTGGCCGATGGTGATGTGTGCTTCCTGGATGCGCTGCGGATCGCTCGAAGGAACATTCAGCAGAAGATCGACCTTCCCGGGGAGCGACCCGCCGCTTTCTCCAGTGAGCGCGACAAGGTAGGCGCCGCGCGCACGGCCCGCTTCCAGCCCCTTTAGGATGTTTGGGCTTTTGCCGCTCGTGGAAATGGCGATGAGCACATCGCGCGCGTCCGCCAGGGACTCAATCTGCCGCGAAAAAATGCGTTCGAAGCCATAATCGTTTCCCGCCGCGGTCAGAATGGAAGTGTTGGTCGTGAGAGCCAGCGCCGGGATGCCCGGGCGCTCGGCTTGCAACCGCACCACCATCTCCGCGGCCAGATGCTGGGCGTCCGCTGCGCTCCCGCCGTTTCCGAAAAAGAGCAGCTTGCCACCGTCGCGTAATGCGGCCACGCTGCGTTCCGCAAAAAGGGAAATGCGGGCGATGAGCTCCTCGGAAAAGCTCTGCTGGAGACGCGCGCTATCCTCAAGTTGCCGCCGGATCTCTTCACTGTGGGATGGCATCAGTAGTTAACCGGAATTTCTCTCTTGACTCCGAAAACAATCAACCCAGTATACCGATTTTGCCTCCCGCCGGACCAAATGACGTCGCCCGGCAGCGTGGCCGCTCAGTGCGTCTTTACGAGGCACCTGCACACGGTTGATATCTGAAGCTTTCAATGCTATACAGCTTCCAAGTTAACCTGCTCGAAAGACCAACTGGAGACAAACAAATGAAACGTTATGCGATCCTGGTCTATGGGCTCGTGTGTTACGCGGTCTTCTTTGCCACTTTTCTCTACGCAATTTGGTTCGTCTTCACCATGGATGCGGCCTCGAGCGATCTCACCCGCCCATTATCGGCAAGGGTCTTGATCGACGCCGGGGTGTTGTCCCTTTTCGCCCTGCAACACAGCATCATGGCCCGCCAAACGTTCAAGCGCGCCTGGACCCGCATCGTTTCTGTCGCTGCCGAACGCAGCACCTACGTGCTTTTCGCCAGCCTTGTGCTTCTCCTCCTCATCCGGTTTTGGCAGCCCTTGCTCGGCCCAGTCTGGAAAGTTCAAAATTCGCTGGGAATTACCGCCTTGCGCACCCTTTTCATCTTGGGATGGGTCACCGTGCTGATCAGCACCTTTCTGATCGACCACTTCGAGCTATTTGGACTCAAACAGGTGTGGTCCTTCTTTACTGGCAGGGAATTTAAGTCCTCGGGATTTGTGACTCCCGGACCATACAAACTTGTCCGGCATCCGATCTACCTCGGCTTTCTCATCGCTTTCTGGAGCACACCCACGATGACCGCCGGGCACTTTTTTTTCGCCATCATGACCACCGGCTACATACTCGTGGCCATTCAATTCGAAGAGCGCGACCTGACGACGTTCCATGGAGAGCAATACCGCAGCTACCAAAAGAGCGTCTCCATGCTCACACCCTGGCCGCGAAAGAAGTCGTCTTGATTTTGGTACGGCCTTCGTTCCATGCGGGCAGAACAGCCAAGCGCTTGCCGTCTCAAAAGTGCAGCGATTACTTGTCCGCACAACACGCTAATCGAAACTGATTTTCTAGCGACCGCCCTCGAGAAGGTGCGTGAACCTTTCTCCGCGCTTGTTAAATTTGACTTCATCCGACTCTGAGCCTAATTCTACCTTCGTGGCCAGCACAGGTAGTTCTCAGGCCGATTCGCACTTCACCGGGCGAGCTCCAGGGACAGTGCGGGCCGTTCTGATCCTGATCGGCTTTACTGCCGTGATTGCGCAGATCGTTTTGATGCGCGAGCTGATGGTGGTTTTCTGCGGGAATGAGATGTCCCTCGGGCTCATGCTCGCAAGCTGGCTGCTCTGGACGGCCATCGGCAGCAGCGGGCTGGGCCGTTTGGCCACGCGCACGCCGCAACCTCGACGCCTCATGGCGATCCTCGAAGTATTCGTCTCCCTCAGCCTTCTCCTGGCCATTTTCTTGGCGCGCACAAGTAAAGGAATTTTTCAGTCCGTGCCCGGAGAAATTCTGGGGCCAGGGCCGATGATCCTCACTTCCTTGGCGGCCTTGGGTGCTTTCTGTGTACTCTCTGGCGGGCTCTTCGCCGTGGGCAGCCGGCTCTATTCCGAAGAGGCGCGCACGTCCACACTGGCAGGAACCAGCAACGTGTACCTGTTAGAAGCGCTCGGTTCCGGCGCGGGTGGCATTCTTGCGAGCCTGCTGCTGATCCGCCTTCTCACGAGCTTCCAAATCGCCGCTTTCCTGTGTCTGCTGAATTTCCTTGGGGCCGCAAGCCTGACGATTCGGTCAGCGCCACGCCGCAAAATGGTCGGGCTAGTGCTGGTTGGAGTTTTCGTGTTCCTGGTGTTCCCGGTCGGCTGCCCTTGGATGGAGAAAATGTCGCTCCAGCGGCTCTGGAGCGGCTTCGATCTGGTTACCACGCGCAACTCCGTTTACGGCAACCTGGCGGTCGTGGAAACCGAAGGCACGCGAAGCCTGTATGAAAACGGGTTGGCTACTTTCCATGTGCCCGACCCCGCGGCTGCCGAAGAAGCAGTGCATTTTGCCTTGCTCCAGCACCCGGCGCCAAAAAGCCTTCTCCTTATAGGTGGCGGACTGAACGGCAGTCTCTCCCAGGCTCTGCAGCACCCCAGCCTGGAGCGCATCGATTACGTGGAGCTGGATGCGGCCGTGCTGGACTTGGCGCAAGAATATTTCCCCGCGGAATGGGTACCCCTGAAAGCCGACCCGCGAGTCCACGTCCACAGCACAGATGGTCGCCTCTTTCTCCGAACCACGGATCGCAAATTCGACGTGATCATCGTCAACCTGCCGGACCCGCAGACTGCCCAACTCAACCGCTTCTATACACGGGAGTTTTTCCAGGAAGTGGCGCGCAAACTCGCCCCCGCTGGTGTTTTCTCGTTTCAATTGAAAGCGTCGGAGGATTACATCAGCCCAGACCTTGCCGAATTTCTGCGCTGCATTGACAAAACTTTGCGGCAAGTCTTGCCGGAAGTCGCCACCATCCCCGGAGACACGGTTCATTTTTTCGCCAGTGCTCGCGCGGGAAGCCTCACCATTGATTCCCAGGAACTCATCGCCCGGTTGCGAGCCCGCCACATCCACACGGACTATGTGCGTGAATACTACCTCCCCTATCGGATGATGCCGGACCGCGTGCTTGACCTGGAGTCGCAGATTCGTCCTCAGGCGGACACGCGCACAAACCGAGATTTCGCACCTGTCGCCTACTATTTCGATGTCGCACTCTGGAGCACGCGGTTCAACGGCGCGTATCGCCGCGTGTTTCAGGCCATGGCCGCAGCGCGTTTCGGCCCGCTCGCGACGGTGCTCGCGTTGGCTCTCCTTTGTCTCGCAGGATTGTTGCGCTGGCTGCCGGCCAGTGAAAATCGCTCGCGAGCCAGCGCCGGTTTTTGCGTTGCCGCAATGGGGTTCACACTCATGGGCCTGGAGATGCTGCTTCTGCTCGCGTTCCAGGCCATTTATGGCTACGTCTACCAGCAACTCGCCATCATCATTGCAGGGTTCATGCTGGGCATGACTCTGGGCAGCCGCTGGGGACTGCGCGCCGCAGCGGGTGGTGCCGATGGCCCGCGAGACGCTCGGCGCCTCTTCCGGCTTCAATTGCTTGCTGCCATCTCCCCGGTGTTGCTCTACCTGTTGTTCGAAACATTGGCCGCAATCAAAAACACTGCCACCGTTTTCTTTGCGAGCCAGATCTTGTTCCCTGTGCTGGCGGTGTTTTGCGGCCTGTTCGGTGGATACCAATTTCCTGTGGCGACGCGAATTTTCTTTTCCAACTCGAATCACAAATCAAACGGCCCCGGAACACTCTATGCCCTGGATCTGGCGGGCGCTTGTGTGGGAGCGGTGGTCCTCAGCTCGTATCTGGTTCCGGTTTTTGGCTTTCAGGAAACCGCCTGGCTCATGGCCGTAGTGAATTTGGCACCGGCGATCCTTGCCGGTTGGATGGCTTTTGGACAGCAGGCTGCTCCGGCGTAACCGGTTCCGGAGTCTTATGCTCCCCAAAGACGATTGCTGAGAAGGCAAAGATGTCCGTCATTTCGTCCTGCCAGGTTTGGCGAGTAAGCCCGGCTTTTAGCCCCAATTCCTCAAGGTAGGTTTTCCGGTCCCAGCCTTGTTCGGTCGGCACCTGCGGGAGAAAGATTCCCTCGTTATGCCCCTGAATCATCAGCAGGCCGTCCCGGCCTATGCGGATCTCTTTGACGTCCAACACGCGGCGAAACGGCGTGAGGACCGAGATTTCGTACTCCAATTCAGAAAGTTCCCCGGCGTTCACCGGGGAAAAGCGCGGATCTCGCAGCGCCGCGTAAGTGGCGGCATCCCGCACGGCGAGATAAAGCGGTTTCTCCGCCGTAGTCAAACCAATGCATCCACGCAACTCTCCCTTCTCCTCGAGGGTCACGAATGCGCCACGCTCTTGCTGGAATACCGCGAATTCGGAGGCCGGCGGATCGTACAGTTTCTTCTCCAGCACGGCCGTCTCCACCGACTTCTTGGCCAGCCGGATCAAGGCCTCTTTCTCTTTTGGATCCAGAGAAAACGATTCCGCCTCGACCGCGCGGCTGCCGGCCTGCAACAATGCCGCTGCTCCATAGCCGACCACGCGGCTTCGATCGCCGGTCACATCGCCGGTATTCGCGTACTTGAGGATTTTGGCCTGGTTGGCTCCCAGCCGCTCGGCCGCGATCATGACGGCCACGATGGGGCCTCCACCGCAGGCTTCCCAAGTGCGCGTCTCGAAGTTCTGGGACAAACTGAGATAATCCCACCGCGCAATGGCTTTCAAAACCTTGTCATCCATCTTCGTGGCTTCGTCATAAGTGTGGTAGTGCGACAGGTCGGAGCTGGCCACAAGAAGTGTGTCAGTCCCCTTGAGCATTTTGGCGAGCGCAACTCCGAGGGCGCGCTCTGTTTCGTAGTTTTGATCGCCCATCACGATGGGCACCAGCTTGAAGTCACCCAGCGTGCGTTGCAAAAAAGGGAGTTCCACCTCAAGGGCATGCTCTCCCTGCTGCTGGGTTGGCGCGTGGCCACGGGTGGAAAGCTGGATCAGCGGGCTCAACTTGGCCAGCTTTGCGGCGAACTCCTTATCCACCGGGATATTCCCGAGCGGCGTGGCATAGGCATCGCCGTTGTAAACCGAATTGAACGCGAACGCCTCGAAATGAGAGGGCGCGACCACTACCACCCTCTGGTACTTCCGGCCTTTCAGCAGCGCGTAACTGTGCGCCGCGACCTTCCCGGAATAAATGTACCCTGCGTGCGGCGCAATCAGCGCCACCAACCTGCCCGGAAGCGCCGGTTCGTCCGCCTGAGCCAGATAATCGTCCAACATTCGCCGAAGTTCGTCCGGCTGCGCGGGATAAAATGCGCCGGCAACCGCCGGCTGGCGGACCGATGATTTCTCATCGGCGGTCCTGCCATCGCCTGATAGCTGTCCGCCAAAGATGGCGCATAAGAGGGGAATTACCCAGTAGAATCTTTTTCTCATGGTCTTCACTCACTGCGCACACGGAGCGCGCTAACATCCATCACTGCCACACGCCTGGAATGGCTTGCTGGCAGTATTCGCATTTGCCTTTCCGAAGGTGCGTCTCTTGCACCGTAAAACCAATCCTTTTGATAACGATATGGCGGCACTTGGGGCAGTACGTGCTCTCCGCCGGGTGTCCCGGAATGTTGCCCAAGTACACGTAGTGTAGCCCCTCAGCGTCCGAAATTGCTTTTGCGCGTTCCAGCGTTTCCACGGGCGTGGGCGGAAGATTCTTCAGGAGATACTGCGGGTAAAAACGGGAGAAGTGTAGCGGAACGTCCGCGCCGAGGTTGGACTTAATCCATTGCGCCATTGCACGAATCTCCGCGTCGCTGTCGTTCAACGTGGGCACTACCAGATACACGAGCTCGCTCCACATCCCGAGCTTGCGCATGGTGACCAGCGCTTCGAGCACCGGCTTGAGTTCTCCGTTGACGACTTCCTTGTAATATTTCTCCGAAAATGCCTTCAAGTCCACCTTGATCGCATCCACGCCTTGGCACAGCTTTTTGAGTGGATCCTGTTGGATGTAGCCGCCGCTGATGACCACGCTCTTGATTCCCAGAGCGTGCCCCGCATCGGCGGCGTCGCGCACGTACTCGTAGAAAACGACCGGTTCGCTGTAGGTGTAAGCGATGGCCGGGCAGCGGTATTGCTCGGCCAGGCCGGCCAGTTCCTTGGGAGGCAGGTACGTACTGCGAACTTGCTCTGGGCGGGATTGCGAGATGTCCCAGTTCTGACAGAACTTGCAGTTTACGTTGCAGCCCGCGGTGGCCACGGAAAACGCGGGTGTCCCGGGAAGAAAATGAAATAAGGGCTTCTTCTCAATTGGATCGATGTGCGCGGCAGCCACGCGAGAATGCACCAGCGTGTAATACGTGCCGCCGCGATTCTCGCGCACTCCGCAATAGCTCCGCTCGCGGTCGTCGATGACGCATTCGCGAGGGCACAGCTTGCACTTGGTCTTCTTAAAGGGCAGCTTTTCGTAAAACTGGGCCTCGACGATAAACCGGGAATCTTCTCCGGACACCGGGCCAGCTCCCAGAGCAACGCTGGGCCATCCTCCCAGACAGCAACTCGCGCAAGCCGCGATACCAGGAACGCTGGCCAGCTTCAGGAACGTCCGGCGATCGTGCTCTGTTGTCCCAAGACCGTTCAAAGAGGCGAGCACGAATTCACGAGGCAGTGCGTCGGCGGCGTCTCGCTCTGGACGAACTCCATCGGAAGAAAAACTCGTCTCGCATTTGAGCGCATCAATTGCTTTCGACATGGCACATCTTTCGCGGAGGCTCAGACCTCCACAACTTCAATCTTTGCTGGGTCATTGGTTCCCAAGCGGTGATTCGCATCGGCAGCCGTTGCGATGTAGTTCGGAGCTCGTTCGAGAGCCCGCAGCGTTTTCACGCCTTTCTCGGCCCTTTTTTGCTCCAGGATTTGCCAACCGGTGTAGTCCAAAGCGACTGGGTCCCGCGAGACGAGAAGCGCGTTGTAAGGCCAAGTCCATTGGGGCATGTACGACGGTCCGCCCTCGTATTGCGCGGTGGTCGCATCGCAAATGTGCAACCGGACATTTTGGCGGATGGGCGGCAGCATGTTGACGTCGGCGACGTACGGATCGCCCGCGTTGAGATGATATTTGTTGGGGTTGTGGATGGCGCCGAACATATTTTTGAGCGCCATGGAGACTCCGGCGATTCCATGGTCTTTGAGCACCGGCAGGTTGATGACGGCATCGCAGACCTGGGTAAGAGTTTTCGATAAGCAACTTCCCGCGCTTCCGTAAGTCGTCAGTTCCTCTTCGTAACCCAGCGTGTCGTTGCCGAAGCAGCGAATTCGATCCTGGCGCGTGGCGACGCGAAATCCCGCGCTCTCCAAATCCGAATTCAGCCGGTCCCAGATGACGATGTCTTTCTGCGGTATACCGGCCTCCTGGAGCCGCTCGCAGAGGACTTGGACCAATAGGACGCTGGTCGAAATGGCTCGGCCGGCAAGACCGTTGATCTTCAGTCCCACCACTTCGCCCGGCCGCACTACTTTCTTCCAGGCTTCCAGGGGAGAATCCGTCGTGAAAAGCGCTTGCAAGGCCCGATCCAGCATCTTCAAAAGCCGGCCCGAGTCCAAGCTCGATCCCGATTCACGAAGCAGCGGATCGCGCGAGTTCACCACACGGGTCTTTTCCCGATCAGTCAAAAAAGGAGTGATTCCGCTCATCCCTCCCGCAAGCATTGCGCCCGCGGCACATGTTTTGAGGAATTCGCGGCGGTCCGGTACTTGTCTCATAAAGGACCTCGGAGGGTCCGGGGAGCGAACCGGGCGCTTCTAACCCATTTCATACCACTTTGCGGTGTTGCGGGCAAAAGAAGTGGAGAACGGACGCAGAGAGTCTTGAAAGTGAATTTTGCGCCGCTACCGCTTGTAGCCAATCTTCCGCAATAAATCGTGCCGCCAGGCGATATCCGCCGGCCCCTCTACACCCTTCGGTGAGCTTCCATCAATCACGCCGAGCACGCCGCGGCCTTGCTCGCTCTGGGCCACGACGATTTCCACCGGGTTTGCCGTCGCGCAGAAGATCGAGCACACCTCGGGAACGCTGCGGATCGCATTCAATAGGTTGATGGGGTAGGCATTTTGAATGACCAGCACAAAAGTGTGCCCGCAACCGAGCGCCTGGGCGTTGCGAATGGCAATCTCGCGAAGCGCTTCCTCATTCCCATCCGCCCGTGTTAAACACGCTCCAGAGCTTTCGTTGAACGCAAGTCCAAACTTGGCTTGCGGCACGGTCGTGCAGACCGCTTCGTACAGATCTTCCACGGTTTTGATGAAGTGTGACTGGCCGACAATGATGTTGGCATCCGCGGGAAACTCCATGCGGACTGCTTTAATCTCGAGCATAACTCCTCCACGTCCGTATGCTGGAAAAGACTTATGCGCCGCGCTTGCGTTCGGCCCGCACTCGCTCGATATAGTGTCCCGTCCTCACCTCGACCCGTACTACTTCACCCGGACCAATGAACATCGGCACCTGAACGCTCAAACCGTTCTCAAGCGTTGCCTCTTTCCAGGCGGTATCTTGCTGTGCGTGCGCCGGTGGCGCCGTCTTGGCAACGCGGGCCTCGGCGACATCGGGGAAGGCCACGCTGAGTGGCTCGTCTTCAAAGAACTCTACGGGCAATTCCATTCCCGGCTGCAAGAATTTTTCCGCCGGTCCTAGCACGCTCGTAGGCACTTCCAATTGTTCAAAGGTCTGGGGGCTCATGAACGTGCACGTGTCTCCCGCGGCGAACACGAATTCCAGGATGCGCCGCTCAAGTTGCACGTCCTCGAGGCGCTCTTGAGGGCGGAAGTGCGGCTCCCACATATGGCCGCTTCGCACATTGCTCAGCTTGGTTTTGACCACCCCGCCCAATTTCGCTGCACCAGCCTTCGATTCCACTTCGAGAACCCGATAAACCTGGCCTTCGATGCGAATGACCATTCCTTCCTTAAGCTCCGCTGCGGTAAACATCGGGTTCCCTTCAATACATACCCTCTGTTCTCTTCTAGGCTTAATTCTCCTCCCCTTCAGTGATGGAAATCACCGCCCTATTCCCCAAGCCGGCTGGCCGGATGCGCCGCTTTTCAGCTTTACAGCAAGGATGGTCTCCACCCTGCTCTCCCCAAGGGCACTTCCTTCCGCGCCTTCCAAAAAAATATCCGGAGACCCCTGGAACGACCTGCATCCCAGGAATCTCCGGATTGGGGCAAATTCGATTCCCCGCGTATTCGCGGGAAACGGCGTCGGTTACCAGCTCACCTTTAGGCCCAGTTGCAGTTGCCGTGGGTCGTAGGTGGCCGTCGGAGTGCCAGCCTGCGTGAAGAGTGTGTTCACTGCCAGCACGTTGTATTTGTTGATGATGTTGAACATGTCGGCGTCAGCCTCCAGATGGAAACGCTCGCCTAACTGGAAATTTCGGCCAATGCGCATGTCCGTGAACACCGTCATCGGTGTGATACCAGTGTTGCGTCCCAGCGTGCCGTATAGAGGAACCGTGACGTTGCCGTCGTACACACCGTCATTCATGCAAACCGGAATGAGGTAGCCGGTGGGCGAGTACTTCGAGGCTGTCGCGGTGTTGCCGCACGCGTCCGTCGTGGAGGCAGACGCAGCCACGTTCGGGCGCTGCGCGGTGGAACCGGTGAGCAGGTTAAACGGACGTCCCGAGGAGATCTCGATGAGCGGAGCAACGATCCACCCGCTGGCGAGATGGCTCAACAGTCCGTCGCCGGAATGCCGGCCGCTGCTGTAAACGCCGCTCAGAACAAAGCGATGGCGCTGGTCGAAATCGGAGCTGGCGCGATCCGCACCAAGATTGAAGCTGTTCTGGGGCGCACTGATAAAGTCGGTGGCGTTATCGATGGCGTGGGACCAGGTGTACCAGGCCTGGAATTCCAGGTGTTTTCCCGCGCGTTTTTTCAATACGGCAGTGAGTGCGTGATAGGTTGAGCTGCCGTTCGACACTTGGGTGTTCACATCGGCGAACGGAATGGTCGTGCTGTTGCCCGGAAACGCGGCAACCGCAGCGGCCACGCAAGATGCCGAATACAGCGTGGACAACGAAGGATTCAGGCCCGAAACGCGGAAGAAGCTGAGCAATGGGGCGGGATAATACGCGCCGGCCGGCCCGCTGCCGCAGCTCGAGACGTCATTCGGAGAGGACGATGGGGAGAGCGCGCCAGCGGCGACCGCCCGTTCCCAATTGGCCACCAGAGCAGTCAAGTTCTGCGGATTGTAATTCTGCAATTGATAGAGGTGGTGCCCGGCGTTGTAGTCGTAGGCAAGATTCAGGACAAAGCCACCGCCGAGGTCCCGTTCGACCTGCAAGTCGGCCTGTTGAGAATAGGGAGAAGGGAAGTTTGCAGCAGTCATGTAGCCAGAGGGCTGCTCCATCAACTGAAATCCGTTCGCCGGGGTCAAGTACCCTTGATTGGTAATGACGGCAAGGATCGATGAGTTATAGGGATCGAACTTCTGCTGATCCGGCAAGTAGCCCGGCAGCGGCAGGCAATTGGGGTTGGTCAGCGTCCCCTGGAAGACGTTTGTGGCATTCAGGAGCGTTGGGTCGTAGCCGTAGGGCGTCGAAGCCGTGCAGGCCGTTCCGCCAAACATTTGAATCACCGGGGTCCGCGAGCCATCGTACACGCCAGATTGATAGGCAATGGTGAGCGGCGAGTGATCGTAGAAGATTCCATACGAGGCACGGACTACGGTTTTGCCGTCCTTCCATGGATCCCAGGCAAGCCCGATGCGCGGTGCGATGTCCTTGTAATCGCTCGGAATTCCCTGCATCACGCCAAGCGCCTTCTGTGCTGCGGCAGCCAGCGGTGTGGATGCGCTAAATTGCGGTGTGAGTTGCAAATCGTAGCGCACACCATAATTCACGGTGAGATTAGATTTGATCTTCCAGGAATCCTGGGCAAACGGCCCAACGTTCTTGGTCGAGAAGCTGGTATTCGGATCGCCGACACCTTGGACGAAGGATTGCGGCAGACCGAGCCCGTATGCTTGTAGGGGCGAAAGGGAGGGCATGCCGGCAAAGAGATTTTCACTGCCGAATAGAAACTGGCCTCCGAATTGGCTGGTGGACTGAATATTCAGCGGGATATAGCTGAAGTCTCCGCCGAATTTGACGGTGTGGTTGCCCGCGGTCCAGGTGGCCGTATCGGCGAACTGGTAGCGCTTTTCCACGCGATGCAGATAGGCAAGGGTGTCCCGGCCGAAGTAGGCATAACCGGGGATGTCCACGCCAACGCCCTGTGAACCGGGTGCTTGCGCGGCATCGAATCCGAGGCCGCGGCGCGCAAACTGGAAGCGCGCTTCGTTGAAGAGCGACACGCTATACAGCCACATGTGGGATGCGGCAACGCTCAAATCACGGTATTGCTGTTGGTCCGTGCGGCTGTAGGAGCCCTGGCCCGGCACTTGGCCGTCCAGGGAGCTTTCCAAACCGGTCACCAGGCTTGGACTTACGTTCACGCGCAAGAAAAGCTGTTGCATGTCGGTGAGCTTATGATCCAAACGAAGACCCCAGAGGCTGGTGCCTTCCTTGACCGGATAATTTCCAATCAAGTTCTGGAGCGGCACAAAGCCGAGCGGCAAGGTCGCACCGGAACTCGCAAAGGTGGAAGAACCCGGCGCGCCGTTCAGCGCAGTGGAGGAACCCGCTCCGACCCATTGGGCGTACTGCACAGTCTGTGGGTTGACGGGCGTAGCCGAGTTTTCCAGGAACACTTTCTGCTCCGCTGTTCCCAGGACCGTTGCTCCCGCGCCGAGATATCGTGAGGCATCGATGCTTACGAGGTTGAACTTGTTACTCCCGATTGTGGAGAAGCCGGTTTCCTGCCGGCGGGTGGTCTCATAAGAAAGGAAGAAGTAAGTGCGGTCCTTGCGAAGAGGCCCGCCGAGCGTGAATCCCGGCTGCACACGAGTGTAAGCAGGGTTAGAAACCGTGCTGAAGGGGTTCACGGCCTGGAAGTCCTTATAACGCAAGAAGGCGTACACGTCTCCGTGAAACTCGTTGTTGCCGCCGCGTGTGACGATATTCACCACGCCGCCCGTGGAGTGCGAGTACTCGGGAGAAAAGCTGTTGGTGATGACCTGAAACTCGCCGACGGCTTCCTGAGAGACGGTCGAGCGAATGCCCTTGGTGATGCTGTCTTCGGCGTCGAAACCGTCCACGTTGACGAGGTTGGACCGGGCACGAGCGCCGTCAAAATTTAGACCGGATGTCGTCGCGATCGGATAGGGCGCCTCGCCATCGCGCTTCACCTGGGAATCGATCAAGGCGAACTGCACGTAGTTGCGGCCGTTGATCGGCAAATTGTCGATGCGCTCGCTGGTTACTGTGTTGGTGGAGGAGGTGCGCTGGGTCTCCAGGTGGTTCGCGGAATTCGTGCTGATAACGACCTGAACCACTGCTTCACCACTGGACTGCAGCACCAGCGGCATTACCGCGTCCTGTCCTACAGTGAAGACCAGCGAGGAGATCTCCAGGGGCTGGAAACCTTCCGCATCCACTCTTAGTGCATAAGTGCCCGGTGGCAAGGCCGAGAAGCGATACCCGCCATCTTTGCCGGATTTGACGTCGCGGCCAAAATTGTGGCTCGCGTCCAAGAGCGTGATCTTGGCGTCCGCTACCGGTTCGCCCGAAGCGGTCGTGACATTGCCCCGCAAATTTGCGGATGAGACGTTTTGCCCCTGTACTCCGAGAGAGAGGCCCAACGTCAGAACGAAGAGAAGCACTGCTATTCTGGTACGCATTTTCAGTCACTCCCAAGTCGCAAGAGCCCTGCAGCTCCCGCGCGACATCCAAGAATTTGTAAAACCCCTGCTGCCGCATTGCGGCGTCAACAGACCGATCCTTCTAAATCCTGGTACTGGCCCAACGTCCCAATCGGTTATAAGCGCCGCTAGAATTTGAATTCCAGCAATGCCTTTGTCTCCGAGCTACTCGGTGCGTACTTCCACCGCTTTAGTGTCCTCTGCACGGAATCCACCAAGATGGGGTGTCCACCGATCACATTGGTCGACTTGATTTCCCCGTCGGCGCCGATGGTCACCTCAATCTTCACAACACCAGTAAGATTCATCTTCTTAGCGACGTCCGGATACTCCGGTGTTGGATTGGAAACGGCCTTGCGTCCTTGTTGCGCAAATGAAATTGCGACGGTCAAGGCAATCGCGCAGATCAACGCCGTGACCCTCCCACATTTGGCCAACAACCTTTTGGCCCTACTTGGTCTTGCCTCACCGCATTCATTGCTCCGTGGCATTGCGTTCTCCGATTTCTCCATTCCATCTCGAACTGGTAAGGTCTTACTCTTTTCCAACTCTTTGCTGCTGTACAAACTCGTCTTCGTTATCTCCGCTCCTTCGCGGCCCGTTGAGGTGAGGAATCACCCAGTTCAGCCGGCGAAGTTCTGCCTGTTACATAACATTCAGACCAGCGCTTGCAGTTCCTTGGATTTCGAATTCCCCCTCGAATTCGAGGGATTCGCCCGCATCGCAAGGGACCAGAAGGGAATCATCTGCAGCCAGCACGCGGAATCCGTGGGGGAGCGAAAACCAGCAGTGTTCCAAATCCGCTTCTCGCATACTGAGCTATCTCTAGGCACGGGTAAATTGGGTGAGTTCCCTACGTAGTTTCACCTAGCACGAAAGGACAGGTGCGTATTGAGCAGTGGAGGCTGATTGGTAGAGGGTGATTTTGAGGCGCGGGCGAAGCCGAGTTGAGGAGACCATGGGGCCGCTTTTGGGATTGCTTGGGAAGTCCGGCTTCAGACGGCCCGGGGAGGTACTATACCTGCCCGGAAACTCTTCTGAGGGAGCGACATTTTCCTGTGCGGATGGTGCTGCCTGAGGTAAGTTTAGACGGGGCAAACGTTCGCTCATTTGCTGCATCCATACGTTTACAGATTTCAGGGGGGCGTCCAGTGAAGAATTGGAACGTTTTTTTCCTGCTTGTGATCGTATTTGTGTGCTCCGCACCAAGGGTGTTGGCACAATCAGGATCGTTTGCGGGCACGGTGACCGATAGCACTGGGGCAGAGGTTCCCAATGTGAAAATCACCGCCGTAAATGTGTCCACGGGGATTTCTCGTACGGCGGAAACCGATGAGTCGGGAACGTACCGGATCACCAACCTCAATCCGGGGACGTACGACGTTCGCATCGAACACCCGGGATTTAAAAGCATATTGTTCTCCCAAATCCCGCTCGGGGTAGATGCGGTTCTGACGCTCGACGCGCATCTGGTGGTGAGCGCGGTAAACGAAACGCTGACGGTGACCGCCGAGGCCGTGGCGCCCGTCAACTTGAACGATGCCCAGGTCGGCAATCTGGTGGACTCCCGGCAGATGACCGACCTGCCTTTGATCCTGCGCGACCCTTATGCCTTGATTCTCTTGTCCCCCGGGGTGATTCAAAGCAACACGCTGTTTGGCGGATTCTCGGTGAATGGCTCGCGCGAGCGCAGCAACAATTTCCTGCTTGATGGCACGGACAACAACGATCCCGATTTTGGCGGATTCCCGAAAGGGCTGACCTCCCTGAATCCGGAGACCACCCAGGAATTTCGAGTCATTACCAATAGCTACCTGCCGGAATTTGGGCGCAACAGCGGGGCCATCATTGACATCGTTACAAAGCACGGCACCAACGATTTTCATGCCGATGCCTACTGGTTCGGCCGCTACACCGCGCTTTCGGCCAAGGACTACTTCGCCGCCGACCGCAGCAATGACCCCTTCGTGCGCAATCAGTTTGGCTACTCGTTCAGTGGGCCAGCCCAGAAAAACCAAACATTCTTCTTCGTGAATGAGGAATTGCAGCGCTTCAGCACCACGCTCCTGAATGCCAGTAATGTCCCTACGCAAGATTTCAAAACTGGGATGTTCAACTATACTTTTACCCCTCCAGGGCAACAAACACCGATAACGGTACCGATTGACGTAAGTATGCAGAACTCGGTCAACAATCAGTGGGGGCTTTCTCGTGACCCCGTCATGCAGCAAATCCTGGCATTTTATCCTGCCCCCAATGGACAGATCCTCGACGGGGCTCGCGGCAGGCTGCACTTCCCAAGCCACTCGCTGTCAAACGGGAATAGCGTTACCGGGCGCGTCGACCATGACTTCCGAGGCGGCGGCATTCTCGCTGCGCACTACACTTACAATCAGTATTCCGACGACAACTATCGCCACCAAGACTTTCTCCCCGGGCTGGGAGGTGTTTCCACAGATCAGCACAACCACAATATCTCTCTCGGGCTAACCTCCACCTTCCGCCAGACCATGACCAATGAGCTGCGGTTGGGCTTCAACCGCCTCACGTTTCCCCTGACCTGTACCGGCGTGAGTCAGTTCAATGCTTTGAACAATAGCGGCTATGTCGATAAGGTGGGGAATGGCTTTGACTTTCCGCTGCCGGCGAGCCTGAACGGTTTTGGATGCACCTTGCTGGGAGATAGCAGCGGGCAGACGCGCAATAGCGGTACGTTTACTGCCGGAAATAGCTTCTCCTGGGTGCTTAGCCGCCACACCATCAAGATCGGCGGCGAATTCCATGACGTTTACTCCAATAGCTCAAACAACTACGCTTCGCGCACCCTGATGGATTTTAGCGTTTTCTCCAACTTCAACCAGGTTCCGGCAGCGGCTACAGGGACCAAGGCAGATAAGGACAGCACGCTGCAAAACTTGGTCTGGATGCTGTTCGGGATTTCGGATCTACAGACGCAGGCGCAGTTCTTCAATAACTCCCAGACGCGAACAGCCACCGACGCGCGTCAATTTCGCCAGCATGAGGTTTCCGGCTTCGGGCAGGATTCCTACAAGCTGTTTTCCAATGTCACTTTCACGTATGGATTCCGCTATGAGTTTTTTGGAGTGCCGACGGAAGTGAACAATCAGTTGTCCACGCTCACGGTTCCGCCCGGCGGGCCTGCACCCTTCACCTTTACCAGAGTCGGTGACGGCGCCGGCCAGGTTCCTCTCTATCAGACGGAATGGAATAACCTTGAGCCGCGCGTGGCAGCGGCGTGGGATCCATTCCGGAACGGAAAGAGTTCAGTCCGCGCCGGATATGGCATCTACCATGACCGCATTTTCGGGCAAGTCATCAGCATGCTGCGCGGCGACCCACCGTACCAGATGCTGGAAACGCAGGCATGCCAGGGCCTTTTGGGGTTCCTAGGCTCGCTGCAACCGCCCGGGCCGCCGGCTCCCCAGGATCTTCAGCAATGCGCTTTGGTCGCACAACCGCCTCTGCCGAAGTTTTCGCCATCGGCGACAGTGAATAATTGCCCGCCGGCGCCGGGCTTCTGCTCGCCGATCCTTCCATTCCTCATCGACCCGCATCTGCGAACTCCTTACACACAGACGTGGAATATCGGCATTCAGCACGAGCCTTACCCAACCCTTCTTCTTGAAGTGAATTATGTAGGCTCAAAGGGAACACATCTCCTGCGTCTCGTCGATGGGAATCCGCCGCAGCCGGCGAATGTATTGGGCCTGGAGGCATTCGGCGTTCCGGCGGCGGCGTTGCAATTCAGCAACCTCTGGTTCTTGGGCGCCGCAAACAATAGCGCGTTTCTGCAAGCCGAGCTTTATAAAAGCATCGCCAGCTCGAGCTATCATGGGCTGCAATTTAATATTAAGAAGCGATTCGCGCGCGGGTTTGCAATGCAAGGGGCATACACGTATTCCCACTCAATTGACAACGCCTCGGACCCCTTGGTTCCCGCAGCAGGGAATCAAGCCTTCCCGCGAAACTCCCTCGATTTGCGGCCCGAGCGCGGCAATTCCGATTTCGACGTGCGTCACCGCCTGGTTACGAATTACTCCTGGCGGCTTCCCTTCGGGCGTGGCGCCCAGCGCTGGTCGGAGGGAGCCCTAGGAAAGGTTCTGGAAGGCTGGGAATTTTCTGGCATCTCAACTTTCTCTGGTGGCTTGCCCTATGACATCTTCACGCCTGTGGATAGCCAGCACACCGGTTTACCGGCGCGCCCGGACTACAACCCTTCGGCAACGGGGGTGACACCCAGCAGCAATCCGCGCACGCAAACGGGTCCGTTGGTGGGCTTCTTCAGCAGTCCGGATCCAACGTGTAATTGCGCCGGCAATCTTGGCCGGAACAGATTCCGTGGGCCAGGAATCAACAACACCGATTTTGTCACAACTAAACGCATCAGTTTGAGCGAACGCACTAAGCTCGATCTGCGGTTCGAGTTCTACAATCTCTTTAACCGCGTGCAGTTCAATCAGCCCGATAATTTCATCGCGGACGGCGCCGGGTTCGGTCAGTCCACATCCGAGTACATCCGGCCCGATTTCACGACTGGGGCGCGCCAGGTTCAGTTGGCACTTAAACTCACCTTCTGATAGCGCCAAACAGGTACTTTTTCCCTTCTACGTTGCCTGGGGATGCCATCGCCCACGTAGGCGAGCATGCATCTCACCGCAATCTTTCCTAGCCTACCTAATCGGCAATCTGGACAACTCCGGCAGCCCGAATTACCCAGGTTTAGCCAGACGCAGCCCGCCCGATTACTGGCCAGCTGAAGATCAACTCACGCTCCGCCCATCTCGCCCCGCCTTCTGTTGACGGATCCTTCAGGATTCTTCTAACATTCAGGGCAACGGTTGAGACAGACGGAGTTCCGGTGGCCTCCCACACACATGGTCCGGCTTCCCGCCAGATCGCCCACTTTGGGCCGTTCCGTGTGGATATTCGTTCCCGCGAACTCTTCAAAGACGGTATGAAGGTCCGAGTCCAGGACCATTCCTTTCAAATTCTGGTGATGCTGTTGGAGAAACCCGGCGGGGTGGTGACGCGCGAGGAGTTGCGTCTGCGTCTGTGGCACTCCCAAACGTTCGTAGACTTCGACCAGGGCCTGAATACGGCGATGATGCGGCTGCGACACGCCTTGGAAGATGCTGTGGATGTGCCAAGATTCATCGAGACCTTGCCAAGGCACGGGTATCGATTTGTGGCACCGGTCACATTCTCGAATGGGCGGGGAGAATCTCAGCCAGAGGTTATCGATGCTGATCCCGGAGTATCCGGAATGGCGCAGGGCCTGTTGACGGATGCGCATTCGGCCACGGAAAAATTGGAGGGAGCCGAGCGGCGGTGGGGCCGTCCCAGAATGATCGCCGCGGCGGGTGTGGTCATGGTGTTGTTGCTGACGATTGTGCTCAATTGGGGAAACCTGCGCAAGCTGGCGTCCCACGCTCAGCCTGCGGTCCAGGTGCCGACAATCGCTGTCCTCCCGTTTGACAGTCTGTCGAATGATCCGGCACAGGATTTTCTGGCGGAGAGCATGACCGAGCAATTGATTACTGAGCTCGGCCAAAGCCATGGACTGCGGGTTGTTTCGCGTGGTTCGGTGATGCAGTTCAGCGGGAAGCACCTGCCGTTGGAAGCGGTTGCAAAGAGTCTACATGCGGACGATGTATTTGAAGGCTCAATTGCCCAATCGGGAGGCCGCTTGCGCGTCACCGGCAACCTCTATCAGGTCGCCACGCGAAAACACTTATGGGCAGAAACATACGAAACCGAGATTAAGGAAGGGTTCTCGCCGCAACGGGACATCGCGCGGGACATCGCCCAAAAGATAGAAGCAAAACTGATTCCGCATTAGACCCCACCAAATAGCCAGGGCCGCTTGTCAGAAAGAATCCATACAGAATCCATCCCTAATCCATCTTCCGTCCATTGAACTTAACGCCTAAGTGAGGGAATGTGCAGGTACGAGGGGTTTTGAAGTGGACGTGCCGTCGCACTACGACGCAGGATTCGGCATCGCTGTGATGCAACTTTCCGCGAAAAGCCGCTCCGCTGTCCAGAACGCACCACCCTCTGAGGCGAGTCTGGGGCTGGCCCCATTCCCTCGAAGATGTTCATTCAGGAGGTTACTCATGAGACGCATCGCTGTTCTCACACTCGTATTCTTGTTCTGTTTAGTTTTGACGGCATCGCCGCAAGTACAACCACAAGCTAAAATCATCACGTTCGATGTCCCAGTGGCTGACGAATTTACTCCTCACTCCGGCACGTTTCCGTGTTGCATCAACACAGTCGGGTTCATTACTGGAACCTATCTTGACGCGAACGGTGTGCGGCACGGCTTTTTGCGCGCTCCAAACGGCCATATTACGACCTTCGACGTCCCGAACTCTGCTGGGATGCCTGCCATCCACGGCATGAATGACCTAGGGATGATCACCGGGGATTATTTTGAAACGGACGGGATAGTTCACGGCTTCTTGCGTGTTCCCGATGGGAACTTCACGAGCTTCGATGGACCGGGCGCTGGCCTGTGGCCGTGGTCTTATGAGTGGGGCGGCACAGCTCCCCGCAGCATTAACCAATTGGGGGTGACCGCGGGAAATTACTTGGACGGAAACGGGACGGCTCACGGTTTCGTTCGTACACCGGACGGGAAGATTACGGTGATTGACGCTCCAGGCGGAGGGCCCTACTTCTGGCAAGGTACCTGGATCAATTCGATCAATCTGTGGGGGGCCCTGAGTGGAGGCGTTGTGGATTCGGGGGGCGTGGGGCACCAATTCGTGCGGACCCCTAGAGGGACCTACGAAATTTACAATGACGCCCCCGATGCGGTTACAGGGCAAACCTTCAGCACGAGCATTAACGTAGAGGGGGCGGTCGCGGGGCAATACCTTGGCGCGAACGAGAAGTTTCACGGCTTTCTGCGAACTCCGGATGGCAAGATCACCGAATTTGATCCTCCAGGCGCCACAGCGGGCACCTTCAGCGATGGCATTAACCCATTTGGGTTGATCGTTGGCTTCTATGGTGACCAGTACAGTGTTTGGCACGGTTACGTGCGCACACCCGACGGAAAATTTGTCACCTTTGACGCTCCGGGCACAGCGATCGGTGCCGGTCAAGGCATCGGCGCGGCATGTGCGAGCGACCAGGCCCAGTCTGTGCCCTGCGTGGCGATCAACTTCAAGGGAGTAATTGCGGGAAGCTACTTGGACGAGAATAACGTTTCTCACGGCTTTGTCCGGCTGCCGCAGCCATGGTCGTGGTGATGACCGACTGCCTCTGTACACGGGTGAGTAACACTTGGTTCAACGATGCAAGATTGGGAGTCGGCATTGTGTTCAAATATTGAGATCGAAGATGCGTTTTGGAAGGAGAGTCTATGAAGAAGATACTTACTGCACTGCTTGTGATTTTGTTCGTGGCTCCGCTCACTTATGGGCAGAAGCCAGCCGACACTGCGAAGGGCGATACCCACCGGTTTGACAAGGCCGAATACTTACAGGCCACTGCAACGGGCCAGAAGAAAGCCTCGAATCCCGTGAAAGGGACCCTGGTTTTTGACACTGAGAAAAAAACCGTGGATTTTCTGCAAGAATCCGGCTCACCGGCCATGAGCATCAAGTTCGATTCGATCAAGAACATGACCTACGAGAAGGCCTCGAAGCCGCGTATGGCAGAAGCGGTGCTGATTTCTCCGCTCTTCCTGCTATCAAACTCCAAGAAGCATTACCTGACCTTTCAGTTCATCAACGACGCGGGAGATGGACAATTTGCCATCATCCACCTGGATAAAAAGAACGCGCGCCAGGCCGTAGCCTGCGCCGAAGCACAAACGGGCAAGAAGGTGGAACAAGTTGAGGAGAAGTAGCCCCGGGGGTTGCAGCTGCCGGGAAGTGATCCACTCTTCAAATGTGCGTGTCTCTGTAGAAGTGGGTCTTCCAGAGCCACATCCAGACACCCCGCAACTCTTCTGCCGATTCCGGGTTTGACCGTTTGAAGGCGCTTCCCCAGGCTAACTTGCCGGGAAGCACGAGGTCAGGCCATGCGCTATCTGAAATATCTTGCCGTGTTGGGGATTTTGCTTTTTGCCGCGGGGAACGCGCACGCGCAGGTTGCAGTGGGCGTTGGAGTAGGTCCCGTGTACGCTGGCATTGGACCAGCACCGGTTTGTCCCTATGGTTACTACGGTTACTATCCGTACGCCTGTGCGCCGTATGGATATTACGGGCCGGAATACTTTGTAGGCGGCGTGTTTATCGGCGCCGGACCCTGGTATCACGGCTACTATGGACGCGGGTTTTATGGTCGCCCGGGATACGGATATTACGGTCGGGGCTACGGCTACCGGAACGGATATGGATACCGCTCTGGATATGGATACAGAGGCGGCGCAGGCGGCGGCTACATCGGAGGCGGCTATCGGGGCGGCTACGCACGTGGCGGCTATCATGGAAACGGAGGCGGTTTCCACGGCGGTGGCGGCTATCATGGAAACGGAGGCGGTTTCCACGGCGGCGGTGGCTTTCATGGCGGTGGAGGATTCCATGGTGGTGGCTCCCATGGTGGTGGATCCCGCGGCGGTGGGCACCGCTAATTGGTTCTTGAGAGGTCGGAGCGGAAGCTCCGATCGAATCGGGGAATAGACTGTGTAAGCTCTGCGCTCTACCGCGTGGCGAGCTGCCCGGTAGCGCGAATCAAGTCAACGGCGTCGTGGCGGCTTGCGGCCTCCACCTGTCGCATGACTCGGCGGATATGATTCTTCACTGTAAATTGAGATAGATTCAGATTCGCCGCAATTTCCTTGTTCGTCAGTCCTTTTGCCACCAGATTCATCAGTTCCACTTGCCGGTAAGTCAGGCTGATCCTGGTTCTTCTCCCCGATAGCGGAGATGGAGATCTCGTTTGCCCTCCACTCAAGACATGCTCAATCAGAGTCATGCACAAGTTCGGCGGGCAAGCTGCTTCCCCTCGACCTACCATGCGGACCGCCGCCACGATTTCTGCCGCAGAGGCGTCTTTAAGTACATAACCTCTGGCGCCCAGATGGATCGCCTTCAAAAAAATCTCAGGATCGTCGTCCATCCCGATAAGTACGATCCTCATCTGGGCGTTCTCTTCATGCAGGTGTCCGAGGGCGAGTGAGTCGCTAGATGCGGGAGAGTAATCCGTGAGTACCATGTCGCAGCCGGATGCCACAATCTGCTCGAGAATGCTTTCAGTACTCCCAACCACTCCAGCCACACGGATTCCCGGCTGTTTTCTCAGGAGTCGCATCAAAGTTTCGCGGAGCAAACGGTTTCCTGCGATGAGGAAGAGCGCTACATCGGTTGACTCTGCGCAAGTGCTTTGAAACTCCATTCGGGCATTTATCCTTTTGAGACTAGCTCGTGCCACAGTCCTGTCCGTCAAATCGTCTAGGTATTTATCATGGCGGGAACTATAAGATAAGTTAGTAGATATGTCAATCGTTTCTGCAGGAATGTCAAGAAAAAGCGGCGGTTGTGGAGGAAACCTTGTTCAAGCGTTGCATTTCACCATTCTGGATCAGCTTTCCTTGCAATTATTCACATTCTGGCACAGGGCGTTGGGTCAATTGTGTTGCTCGGGACCAACTCCAGATAGTCCATCTTTAGTTCATTCAAGGGCAGTGAGGATCGTCTGCTAGACGAATTGCGACCCGACTCCTTTTTGATTCCACATTGGACCTTCTCTTTTACGCGGACAGGCGAATACTTGTGCGGCAAGAGGGGAAGAAAATGGTTAAGACCTTTCGAGTTCTTGTCGCGAACAAGCCGAAGCTCATGCGGGAGCTGCTTCTCGAAACACTTGCGGAGCAACCTTGGATCGAGATTGTCGGCGAAGTAGCTGACGAGGCGAACATTCACGAGCATGTTCACAAGACTTCGCCCGATCTCCTCGTAGTTACTGCGGAAGAGCACGGTAAACGCCCAAACATCTGCGACGCGCTCTTCCGCCACTTCCCGGAACTCCGCATCATCGCTGTCGCCCCACGGGAAAATTACACCGTCTGTTACTGGGCCTCGGTCGACATTCATTCGGGCGATATCGAGTCTTCCGAAGAAGGACTGCTCACCGCTGTCCGTCATATGGCGGAAAACCAGGGAGCAATATCGGAATGAAATGAGGTAGCGATTTTATGATGCCGGCAATGCCAGCTCACAGTGTCCGCAGACCAGGATCCTTATACTTCGGATTGAAGATAATCGCCGCACTTTTTGTTTCCGCTCTTTGTTTTCGCGGGATGGCGCAGCAGGCTGACCCGAAACAGGTTCCTGAATATGCCCCGTCCGTGCTGTCCCAACAAGCCGGACAGTCTGGACTCGAAAAAGAAAACTTTGGATACGTGGCCGCCTCGCCTTCTCAGATCCAAGCGGTGCTGGGGAGTAATCCCGGTTTGCTGGTGGAATTGAAACGATACTTGGCAAAGGAAGCGACCGATAACGGGCAAATGGTGCAAGATGCGGACTTGACGGATCAGGGAGTTTTCGACCGGTTGAATTGGGATGTGCAATTCCGCTCGCTGGCAACGCGGCTGTTGCAGCGGTATGGGTATCTAATACCGACGCCGAATCCAGATTCGCCGACGGCGAAGGAACAAGAATTGATCCTGCGGGAACGGGCGCGGCGGATTGTCCAGATCGAGAGCCAGGAAGATTCCCAATTAGCGCCGCAGAGCAAGAATGACAACACCGAAATGGAACAAGTCTCGGAGTGCCAAGACACTCGCGGCGGTGACTCTTGTGTGCAGCGACGAAACTCAGGAACCCGGCGCGACGCTTTGATTCCTGACAACCGAGTGCCACCACGGACAGATTCGCAAGAGCTGCCGGAGCCGCTGCCACAGCCGAGCGGCGCACAAGTCATTCACACAGCGGGGATAAGCCCCGATCTCAGGACGAATCAAGGAACGGAGATGCGAAGAGCAAACCCCGATTCCTACCTCAATCCCGGAGGTCCGGAGGAAGCGAACTTAGTAGAGGAAACGGTACCACGAGGATCGGAGGGACTGGGTGCGGGAGGGGCGCAAGTTTTTGGAAATAAGGTTGCTCCCAATGTGAATGCGACGGGGACCGTCAATTCAAATAGGAACAGTTTCGTTCCACGGAGGAATCGAGGATGGTCAGAGCGTGAGTCCGGGAACGAAGAGGAATTTGCGCCGGTCACGATGGTGCACAAGATAAACCCCTTCTCCGATGTTCCGTCGCTGTACGAGATGTACATGCAGGCGGCGCCACGACAAAAGCCACAGCGATTCGGTCTGGATGTCTTTCGAAACGAGTCCCGGCTGGCAGAGGCCGTGCCGATGGATTTGCCTGTCGGTCCGGAATATGTGGTGGGACCGGGCGATGGTCTGGCGGTAGATATCTGGGGCGGCGTTTCGCAGCGGCTCACGCGAGTGGTGGACCGGGAAGGGCGCATTACATTGCCTGAAGTAGGACCGATTTTGGTGAGTGGAAAGACGCTTGGCGAAGTGCAGCAAGCGGTGCAACAAGTGTTGCGCACCGAATTTCGCGAAGTGTCCGCGGATATTTCGCTGGCGAGGCTGCGAACCGTGCGGATTTATGTAGTGGGGGATGTGAAGGATCCAGGGGCGTACGACATCAGCTCGCTCTCAACGCCGTTGAACGCGATTTATGCCGCGGGGGGCGTGACCGAGCGCGGCTCCCTGCGATCGTTGAAGCACTTCCGAGGCAAAAAGCTGGTACAGGAAGTGGATGCCTACAATCTGCTGCTCCACGGAGTGCAAACGGACGTCAAGCACCTGGAGAACGGAGACACATTGATGGTGCCGCCGCTTGGACCGGAAGTCACGGTGGATGGAATGGTGCGGCGTCCGGCGAACTACGAATTGAACGGCGAAAAAAGCTTGGCGGATGTTGTGGAACTGGCTGGAGGGATTCTTCCGGCAGGCACGCTGAGCCACATTGAAGTGCAGAGGATTGAGGCTCACCAGAAGCGGACCATGTTGAGTTTTGACGTGGCGCCGACCGACAGCAAGGAGTCCATCGCCGCAAAGCTGAAGGAATTTCAGATTGCCGACGGCGACGAAGTGCACGTCTTTCCGATCGCACCGTACAACGAGGACGCCATTTTTCTTCAAGGACATGTGGTGCGGCCGGGGAGATATTCCTTCGCGAAAGGAATGAAGCTGACCGATCTGGTGGCCTCGTACAAAGATCTGCTGCCCGAACCCGCGGGACATTACGCCGAAATCATCCGCATCAACCAACCGGATAACCATCCGACAGTGGAAAGCTTCGACCTAACAGCGGCACTGGAGCATCCCGAGTCCGCGCCAGCATTGCACCCTCTGGACACGGTGCGGATCTTCGGCCGCTACGATTTCGAAGGAGCGCCGGCGATCTGGGTGGGCGGCGAGGTGCGACAGCCCGGGAAATACAAAACGTCCGGGCAGGTGCACCTTCGCGACGGAATTTACCTGGCGGGGGGACTGACACCGGACGCATCGCTGGAAAATGCGCAACTCTTCAGGATGCAGGCCGACGGAACCATGAAAATTCTGAGCGTCAACCTGGAGGAAGCGATTGCGGGCAATCCGGTGGACAACATCTTGCTCTTATCGCGAGATCAATTGCTGATCCACAAGAGTCCGGCGAGGGTGGAGCCCGCAACCGTCTATGTCAACGGGGAGGTGACCAAGCCGGGCCGGTACCCGTTGACCTCGAATATGCATGTTCAGGATTTGATCCGTCTGGCAGGGGGGCCAAAGCGCGCAGCGTACACCGACAGCGCTGATTTGACACGCTATCCGGCGACGCGGGAGGGGACAGCCGAAGCGGAGCATGTGACGGTCAATCTGGCCGGAGCTCTGGCAGGGGAAACGACAGCCAACATTCCGCTCCATGAAGGCGACATGCTGACGATCCAGCCGATTCCGGGCTGGAACGATGTGGGCGCGGCAGTGACGGTGCGCGGCGAGGTGGAGCATCCGGGAAAATATGGCATCAAGCCGGGAGAGCGATTGAGCTCGCTGCTACAGCGATCCGGCGGTTTCAGCGCGGAAGCGTCGCCCTATGGAGCGGTGCTGATGCGGCGGGAAGTTCGAGAGTTAGAAACCAGAAATCAAATGGAGCTCATCGCACGAATGCAAGCGGAGCGAGGGCAACTGGCATCCCTGCCAGAAGGGGACCTTAATCAGAAGAACGCCAAACTCAATGCCATTGCCCAGACCGATTCAACGCTGAGTCAACTCTCCAAGAATCCTCCGATCGGCCGAGTAGTAATCCACATCACGTCTGACTCTAAACGATGGAAAGACACTCCGGCGGATGTTCCCTTGCGTGATGGCGACATCCTGGTGATCCCCAAAAAGGCAAGTGTGGTGATGGTGAGCGGGCAGGTGTTCAATCCCACAGCGATTAGTTCCCAAACTGGGCGGTCCGCGAAGTGGTATTTGAGCCAGGCCGGCGGGCTAACACCGATGGCCAATAAGAAAGGGGTGTTTGTCATCCGGGCCGATGGCTCCGTGATTTCCTCGAAAAACAACGGCGCGGGCTGGTGGTCAGGGGATCCGATGAGTGCCACGCTGCGGCCTGGAGACATAGTCATTGTCCCTGAGAAAACACCAAAAATTGGAGGCATGAACTGGATGGCAATGATGCAAACAGCGCAGGTCGCCTCTTCGATTGCACTTGCCGTGGCCTATATCCATCCGTAGCAAAGGAGAGTCGTTCATGTGGAGGGCGGGGATCGTGATGACGGGATGGCTGATGCTCAATTGGTTTCTTGGAACCGCTGAATCCGCCGCCGCTCGTCCACAAGATCCCCAGGAACAAAGCAACGGACTTGCCCCGAAAGAAACCGAGCTGTCGCCATCGAAGGAGAAGCCCAACGCGAGGATCAAGAGCAGCAGCGAACACCAAGAGGCTGCCGTGAGGTTGCCTCACAGCGCCGAGGAATTAGGAGAGAGACTCCTGCTTGACGATGAACAAATCTGGACCAGCCCGACTCACTTGAGGTGGCCCGACGTGAATTGGCTGGTTCCTCTCAGCGGCATCACGACAGGCATGTTTGCAACGGATGCTGATCTGAGTCGCCACATTTCCCACAATCCAACCACCACTCGCCACTTCAACACCATCTCCAATGCATCCGTCGCAGGACTTCTCGGCAGTGCAGGGGCCATGTGGGTGCTGAGTTATCCCAAGCAGGATCAGCACTGGCGCGAAACCGGCTTCCTGGCTGGCGAGGCGGTGCTGAACAGCTTCGTGGTGGTCGAAGCCATGAAATATCCCCTGGGACGTGAGAGGCCCTTCGAGGGCAACGGCAATGGAGAATTCTTCAAAGGAGGCGCCTCATTTCCGTCCGAGCACGCTGCGGCTGCCTGGGCGGCAGCAGGGGTCGTGGCGCATGAATATCCAGGGCCGCTGACCAAGATTGCAGTCTACAGTTTGGCCACTCTAGTCGATTATTCACGCTATCGCGCGCGACAACACTTTCCTTCCGACATTTTCATCGGCAGCGTCATCGGCAACCTGGTCGCCGAGGGGGTCTACAACCAACACCACGATGCAAGCCTCCGCGGCAGTTCTTGGGACCCTTTCCGCAAATTCCTCAGCGATTCCACTACCCGATCCAGCACGAACATGGGATCCCCCTATGTTCCGCTGGACAGCTGGATCTATCCGGCGCTGGACCGTCTGGCTGCCTTGGGCTATGTGCGCACGGCACTCCTGGGAATGCGACCTTGGACGCGTTTGGAATGCGTTCGACTGCTCGACGAAGCCGGGGACTTGCTGAGCATTTCTGGCAAAGATGATTTGGAAGCCGCAGGCTTGATTGATGCGCTAACTAAGGAGTTTTCCGGCGACAGGGAACTGGTTGGACGGTATGCGAATCGCAGCGCGCGCTTGGAGTCCGCCTATTCGCGTGTCACCGGAATTTCCGGCACGCCGCTTACCGACGGATATTATTTTGGACAGACAATCACCAATGACTATGGCCGACCGTATGAAACAGGTTTCAGCAGCGTCGTTGGCTTGTCTGGATGGGCAACTTCCGGCCCTTTGGTTTCCTATCTGCGCGCAGAATACCAACATGCCCCCGAGGCGCCTGCGCTGCCTCAGTCTGCCCGAGAATTCATGTACTCGCAGACCAACCTTCCTTCGGTTCCCCCAGGAACTCCTTATGCAGAGATAGATCGCGTCCAACTCCTGGATGCCTATTTCGGACTCACCGTACAGAATTGGGAATTGTCTTATGGCAAACAGAGCCTCTGGTGGGGACCAAGCCAGGGCGGCCCCTTGCTGTTCAGTAACAACTCTCTGCCGGTAAACATGTTCCGCGTCAGCAGAGTTTCCCCGTTCAAACTTCCAAGCGTTCTCGGTTGGTTGGGCCCCATGAGCTGTGAATGGTTGCTGGGACAGCTGTCAGGTACGGAATTCGTCTACCAAGTTGGTACCGGAATCGAAGGTCAATTTGGCCATTCCATCGGCCGGCAACCTTTCATCCAAGGTCAGAAGTTGAGTTTCAGGCCCACGCGCAATTTTGAATTCAGTGTGGCCGTCACCGTATTGTTCTCCGGCGGTCCGGTACCGCTCACCACGCATTATTTGCTCAGGAGTTATTCCCCCAATGCCCGCACGACCCAAGGCGCTGTTGCCGATCCTGGGGACGGGCGCTCCGCAATCGACTTTGTTTACAAGATTCCTGGCCTTCGGAATTGGCTGACGCTCTATGGAGATGCCTTCACCGAAGATGAGTATTCTCCGCTGGGCTATCCGCGCAAATCGGCATTTCAGGGCGGGCTGTATCTGCCTCACATCCCGGGCATTCCCAAACTCGATCTTCGCCTCGAAGGAGGCAGTACCTCGCCCGTGGACTTTCCGGGTTGTAACGGCTGTTTTTACGTCAACAATCGCTATCCGAACGGGTACACAAACGCCGGCAATTTGATGGGAAGTGCGTTGGGACGCGGATCGCAAGGCGAACAAGTGTGGAGCACCTACTGGTTCAGCCCCCGGAACAAACTCCAGTTCAGCTATCGTCACCAGAAGGTCGACGCCGGCGCCTTGACGGGCGGCGGCACAATCAATGACGGCGGCGTGCAGATGAACTACCAACTGCGGCCAAGTGTTTCGCTGAGCGGGGTAGTCCAGTACGAGAAGTGGGACTATCCGGTCTTGGCCCAGGGACCGCAATCCAACGTAACGACTTCGATCGGGATCGCCTTCCTCCCGATTGGGGGACGGCTATGACCGGAGCGCACTCGCGGGATCAGTTTACGCAGAACGAGGAAGAGAAGCCTTGATGCAAACGGCAGCCAAACCACAGCCTGAAGAGCCGGCGGAACTCATCCACCGAACTGCAGCCGCCCAGGATATTCCGTGTTCTGCAGAGGCAGTTGTGATTATTTCCAGGCTGCGCTCGCTCTGGAATCGAAGACGTTTCATCGCTCGTGCCGGGGCGACCGGATTGTTGGCGGGCGCTCTTCTGGCCTTCTTCATCCCAAAAAGCTTTGTAGCGTCCACGCAACTGATGCCGCCAGATAACCAGTCTACGTCGGGAATGGCGATGTTAGCGGCTTTTGCCGCCAAATCGGGTGGCGGGTTGGGCGGTGTCACGGGGGACCTGCTGGGCGTCAAGTCTTCGGGTGCGCTCTTCGTAGGCATTCTTCGCAGCCATACCCTTGAGGAGCGATTGGTCGACAGATTCGATCTGAAAAAAGTTTACTGGATTCGGCTGAAAGAAGATGCGCGCCGGAAGTTGGAAGAGAACACTTCGATTTCAGAGGATCGCAAGAGTGGGATTATCTCGATCAGTGTTACCGATCATGATCCAAAGCGTGCCGCGGCGCTCGCGCAGGCTTATGTGGAGGAACTGGACCACTTAGTCGCAGAACTTTCGACTTCTTCGGCCCGCCGCGAGCGTGTCTTCCTGGAAGAAAGACTGATTGCAGTAAAGCGGGAACTCGACAGGTCTTCCCAAGAGTTCAGCCAGTTTTCCAGCAAAAACACAGCAATCGATATCAAGGAGCAAGGGAAAGCGATGGTCGATGCGGCCGCGACCCTTATGGGCCAACTCATCGCCGCTGAATCTGAACGGAAAGCCCTCGAACAGATCTACACGCCAAATAATGTTCGCGTGCGCAGCGTGCAAGCACGAATTACCGAGCTCCACGCGCAGTTGGAAAGAATGGGTGGCAAAGGTGAAGGCACAACGGAGCTCGCGAGTGTTTCGGACACCGGTGATTCACTCTACCC
>Ga0187803_10000116_pt1 | contig 33027 bp, 17 predicted proteins | sample NC_wetland_sal_i_2_FD_132425 | JGI IMG/M metagenome (GOLD analysis project Ga0187803, IMG submission 132425) | Wetland sediment microbial communities from Neuse River Estuary, North Carolina, USA - Control_3 | ecosystem: Environmental > Aquatic > Freshwater > Wetlands > Sediment | place: USA...
AGCTCTTGTTTTGGAGGCTGACGATGGAATTGGAGATACCTCCGGGGAAGTGGCCACCCTTGCCAACTTTGAAACCAAGCTGTTGGTAGTCGTGTTGGGCTTGGGCGAGGTCACGCACTCCAACACCGACGTGGTCGAGGCCCCACCCTTCCCCAAGAAGAGTCTGGGCGGGATCGGAGGTGGTCTGTTTAACCGGGATTTCCATTTTGACCTCCCAGACGACCGATAACGTACAGCCAACCCTGTCGGCATGCAATGCTCAAATAGGAAGAGCCGCGCGTGTGGAAACGGCGCGACTGACCCGCCAGCCAAGGCGCATCCAGAGGGGTATGTCGGTCAGGCAAACGGTGGAGTATCCAACACCTGATGAGGCAAAAGACACATCCCCGTACACCGGAACCTCTCCAGCCCAACACGCTCGGTTCCAGCGTGGAAGATAAGTCTTGTTTTTGCAATTAATTGGATTGCTCTATTACAGACCCAATTTGGGTGCGCGCTTGCATGCCCGCAACAGGTTGAAGGGGGGTGGTTCGTGGTGTCCGCTTCCTTTCCGGTTTGCCTCGCCTCTCCTGGATTACCTCACAACGTAGCGTGGGCTGTTTTGCCATTGCCTGAGATCGAGGCGGCCATGCTTTTGGGGTGCCTTACAAGAGCGGGAAGGAAGCGCGCCAAGACCACATCGCCTGGCTGGTTCCCGACTGTGCGCAAGCACCTAACACGGTGAGTGCGTCACTTTCGCCCGCGGAAGCCGTCGACGACATTCTAATCAGCCTCCCGGAGAGGAAGCGCCATAATGGCCGCAGCCACGGGGCTCGCGGAGAACGCACTGGCGCCGAGCCTGGGAGTACTCCAGGGCCTGGGAGGAGGCGTGCCATGGCCCCCGCAAGCGACCTATGAACTGATCCCCGGACGAATTCTGTTCTTGATCATTCCTCTTCTGGGTGTCGCATGCTTTGCGTACATCTTGGCGAAACGCATGGTGCCGCTGCTTCGCAGCGCACCCGATCCCCGGTTTGACCACATAGCGGTTCGATGGGGGAGGGTTCTGCAGTTCTGGTTTGGGCAATGGAAGCAGCCGCGCTACCTGATTGCAGGGATTCTCCACATCGTCATCTTCGCGGGTTTCCTAGTGCTGTCGGTTCGATCCATCTCCCTCGTGATGCTCGGCATCTCCCGGCATTTCGTTATGCCAGGCTTCTCGGGACGCGAGGGCTATTTCTACGGCATCGTCAAAGATTACGCTGCGACCCTCGTCTTTCTCGCTGTGGTGATCGCTGCGATTCGCCGGGCCGTCTTTAAGCCCGCGCGGTACGCGGTGCCAGCAAGATACGGCAAGAGTCATACGGCTGAAGCCATCGTTATTTTGGCTTTGATTGGCACACTGATGGTGTCGGAAAGCCTCTTTGAGGCTAGTCAGGCAGCCTCTCAGACGCTCCAGGGTCAAGCTACGGCCACGTTGGCTCCACTATCCCTGGCGTGGATGTTGAAGAATGCACTGCTGCAAACCCCTCTGCCGTGGCTCCAGCAGATCCACCTCAGAGCGTATCTTGTGCATGAACTGACCTTCTTCGGTTTCCTCTGCCTCCTACCACTGGGAAAGCATTTCCACGTCATCACTTCCTTCTTTAACGTGTACTTCGGCAAGCTGGACCGGGGGACTCTAAAGCCGGTGAAATGGGGTGTTGGCGACGAGCATCTGGATCAGGTGAAGTCCTTCGGGGTAAAGAAGTTCGAGGACTTCACCTGGAAACACATGCTCGACTTTTATTCTTGCGCCGACTGCGGGCGGTGCTCGGAGCAGTGTCCGGCTAACGCTGTGGGAAGACCGCTTTCGCCAAGATTCCTCACCCTCAAGGCCAGGGACTACGCTTTCAAGCACTACGCGCTGTTCGGCAACTCAAAGAACGGCAAGGCATTGGTCGGCAACATCTATTCCGAGGAGGAAATCTGGTCCTGCACCACCTGCGGCGCTTGTGAGGAGGAATGCCCACTACTGGTGGAGTATATCGACAAGATCGTGGATTTACGCCGGGGTCTGATCGACGAAGGGAATGTTCCCCAAACGCTTCAAAGGCCCCTGAGGGCCCTGGAAAGCCGCGGCAATCCCTACGGTAAGATGGAGAAAAAGAGAGGCGACTGGACCAAGGCCAATCGGTTCCAGCAAGTCTGCGACGTCAAGATTCTGGATGGGCGCAACAGGGCGGACACTCTGTATTTTGTTGACAGCATCACTTCCTACGATGACCGGATGCTAGCGATAGGGCAAGCCACCACGAAGATTCTCGATTATCTGGGAGAGGATTTCGGGATCCTGGGTGCCGCGGAGAAAGACAGCGGCAATGAAGTCCGGCGGTTCGGCGAAGAAGTGCTTTTCATGTCCTTGCGTGACCACAACGTCGAGGCCATCAAAGCATCCGGCGCCCAGCGCATCGTTACGTCAGATCCCCATGCCTACAACGCGCTGAAGAACGACTACGGGGATTTGCCACCCGTCGAGCACATCAGCCAGCTGATCTCCAGGGCGGTGAAGGCCGGCAAGATCAAGTTCCATCCGGTCGAAAACGCGAATGACGTATACACCTACCACGATCCTTGCTATCTGGGCCGGCACAGCCGGATTTACGACGACCCGCGAGCTGTGCTCGAGGCAATTCCCGGATTAAGAAGAGTCGAAATGCAACGGTCCCGAGACCGCTCGTTCTGCTGCGGGGGCGGTGGGCTGATGCTCTTTTACGAGCCAAAGGAGGACGAGAGGATGGGGGTGAGGAGAGTCAGGATGGCCGCCGAAGCCGGGGCCAACGTGATCGTGACAGCCTGCCCTTTCTGCCTGGTGAACCTCGAGGATGCAGTCAAAGCGGCAGGAATGGAAGGAAAGATGAGCGCCATCGACCTGACGGAACTAGCCGACAAGTGCATGGCGCGGAAGCCTGAACAGAATGTAGCGGGAGGGTGATGGTGGAAATCTTAGTTTGCGTAAAAAGGGTGCCGGACACTTCGGAAAACGAGATTGAACTCAATAGCGCTGGAAGCGACGTCAAGCGTGACGGCTTGGTGTATTCGATCAATGAGCCGGATAACTATGCGGTCGAAGAGGCTCTTCAGATTGCCGCTCGAAGCGGGGGAAAGACGACCGTGGTTACCGTCGGCGGCGACGAGGACGAGGAAATCCTCAGAAGAGCAATGGCCATGGGCGCTCACCAAGCCGCTCTGATTGTAGATGAAGCCTTTGGCGGATCTGACGGCGCGGGCATTGCGACCATTCTGAAAGCCTTCGTGCAGAAGGGAAACTATGACCTGATCTTGACCGGGGTCCAAGCCGAGGATGGTGGGGCGCAGGTCGGGGGGATGTTGGCGGCGCTGTTGGACTATCCATTCGCTTCTCTGGTCAACTCCATTGAAATCATCGACGGGGGGAAGCTGAAGATCAGCCGGGAAATCGAGGGTGGGCATAAAGAAATCAGTGAGATCGATCTCCCGTGCGTGCTCTCGATTCAGACCGGCATTAATGAACCACGTTACGTCGGCATGCGAGGCATCCGGCAGGTGGCCTCCATCCCCATTCCAACCCTCGGCGCATCCGAACTGGGTCTCAGCGCGGGCACCACAGGCGGAGCGGCCGCGAAGGTGAAACGGATGGACTACTTCATGCCCCCATTGGGCAAGGGGGCTGAAATGCTGCAAGGCAGCAGAGAAGAGATCATCGACAAATTGATCGAGTTGCTACAAGCCAACGGAGGGTTGAGATAAATGACCAGGATCTTCGCTTACATCACCCACAAGGGTGGAGCCGCTGATGATTCCGCGGCCCAATTGGTTGCGGCGGCGAGAAAGATCGATCCCACTGCATCCCCCACTGCGATCCTCACCGGATGGGGCTCGGATCTGGACGCCGCTTGCGATGCCCTCCGTGCCTCTTACCGTGAGATATGGAAAATTGCACACGAGGCACTGGCTTACTCCAGTGCCGAACTCGTCCGGCAGGCTCTGGTGAGAGTTCTGCCGCCCGGCAGTATTCTGCTCGTCCCGCACGACCACTTTGGAATCGACCTGTCCCCCGGCCTTTCCGTCAAGATGAAAGCCGCGTTTGTCTCCGACGTGTTGGGCATCGAGGGAGTGGAAGGGGCCTGTCTCAAACTGGTTCGCCAGGAATTCGGCGGGCAAGTCAACACTCATGTTCGCTGTGATATTTCCTGCGGCGCAGTTCTGAACATACGTCCGGGCGCATTCAAGCCGCCGGAAAGCGTTCCGGTGGGCGGCCTGGTGGTGGACAAGTCGTCGGAGGCCGGCGCGCTGACGGCCCGACGGCGCTATCTGGAGACGGTCGTCGCCGAGGCGGGCGATGTCGATATCAGCAAGGAGCCGGTCTTGGTCTCTATCGGCCGTGGCATCCAGGAAAAAGAAAACGTGGCCCTCGCCCAGGAACTGGCCGAGGCCATGGGTGCGGCGGTGTGCTGTTCGAGACCAGTCGTCGACGCCAAGTGGATGGAGAGGCCCCGCCAGGTGGGCACCTCTGGGCGAACTGTCAAGCCCAAGGTTTACCTGGCATGCGGCATCAGCGGCGCCTTCCAGCATCTGGCCGGTATCAGAGGCAGTCCTTTCCTGGTGGCCATCAACAAGAACCCTAAAGCTCCCATCTTTCAGGTGGCCGATGTCGGAATTGTCGCCGACCTCCTAGAGTTCCTGCCGCAATTGACCAACAAGATCCATGAAATGCAATGCGCGTCGGGGAAAAAGAGTGCCTAGCCATGATTTCCAAAAAGATACTTAAATTGAGCTTGAAATCACTTCGGGACTTCGCGAAAAGCCGCTTGCCGGACGAAAAGCTCTTGGAATTGGATGCCCGCGACGAATGCCCTCTGGAGATTGTCCGGGCCATGTGCAATCCGGATGCGCTGGCCATTCAACTCCTGTTTATCCCCGAAGAGTTCGGCGGTATGGGCGGCGGTGCCTTCGATGTGTATTGCGTCTGCGAAGAGATGGCGCGGATCGATCTGGGCATCGCCACGGCCGTGCTGGCCACGTTCCTCGGCAGCGATCCCATCCATGTCGGCGCCCTACCGGCGCAAAAGAAATATTGGATGACGCGCATCGCGGAAGAGGGATTGTTGTTCGCGTATGCCGCCACCGAACCGGAAGCCGGAAGCGATCTCGGGGCCCTGCGCACCACCGCCGAGCCCGTCCGCAAGGACGGTCGGGTCGTCGGCTACAAGATCACGGGGAACAAGCAATGGATCAGCAATGGCGGAGTGGCCGATGCCTATACAGTTCTGGCCAATACACCCGGCGGTCCGAGTTGGTTCATCGTGGAAAAAGGCGCAAAGGGTCTCCGTTACGATGAGCCTGAAGAGAAGCACGGCATTCGCCTCAGCAACACAGCAGCTCTTGCCTTCGATGAAGTCTTCGTCAACGCCGACCGGCTCATCGGCGGGGTGGAAGGGCAGGGCCTGAATCAAGCGCAGGTTGTGTTCGGTTATACGCGGCTGATGGTGGCGGCATTTGGCCTCGGAGCCGGCTGGGCCGCGCTCGATCGGGCGATTCCTTATTCCACCAAGCGGATCCAGGCTGGGTCCCCGCTCTCCGAAAAGCAGGGATACACGCACAAGCTGATCGTGCCGCATGTGGCTCGCCTCGAGGCCAGCCGCGCCTGCATTGAAGAAACCGCAGAGCGCATCGATGCGGGCGAAGGAAGCTTGAACACCGAAGGTGCCATCGCCAAGTACATGGCTTCGGAGGCCGGCAATCTGGCCGCCGATGCCGGGATCCAGGCCCTCGGCGGTTACGGCTACACGCACGAGTATGTGGTCGAAAAGATCAAGCGCGACGCGCGCATCACCACGATTTACGAGGGAACCTCCGAGATCATGGAGATGACCATCAGCCGTGACCGATGGCAGCTTCACCTGAAAACGCGCGGGCAGCACTATCACGAACAGGCGCGACGGCTCGAAGCCATTCACGCACTCCATCCCAGCGTGGGTGCAAACGTCGCGGCACTGGCTTCGCACGCCTTGGCCGAAGTAATGGAAAAAGCGCGGGTGGGGCGCCTGACCCGCTACCAACACATTCTACTTCGGCTCGGTGAGTTGATCGCTTACGCCGAGTGCGCGGGCAGCTTGTCCCGCCGTGCCGCGCTCATGGACGAAAACAAGCTGAACGAGAAGGCCAACTGCCGCTTTGACGCGACAGCCCTGGCAGAACTCGGCCGCATTTTTGCCCGCGAGGCGGCGCTCAAAGTGGCCGAGGAGGGCTTGCGCTGGGTAGCCGGAGCTGGAGGCATGAGCGATGCAGAAATGGCCGCGTTTGAAATCAGCTTGGGGCTGCCTGCGATCCATCGCGCGCAGGCGGGCCTGATTTCGGACATGGATTACGTAGCCGACGTACTTTACGACCGCGCCAAAAAACCTGTGGAGCTATCAGCCTAGCTTCACACAACGTGAGAGGGGCATCCGGCCGGAGTTGCCAAGGCTGGATGCTTCCTCCTCCGTAACAGGAGCACAGTCATGGAAGACACTGCTTATCGGGCGATAGCCATTGTGGGCGTGGGAGCTGTTCTGCCCGACGCCCCGAACGTCACGGCATTCTGGGAAAACGTGAAGAGCGGCCGCTACAGCATCAGCGAGGTTACCCCGGACCGCTGGGACCCGGCTCTCTATTACGACCCCGATCCCAGGGCACCGGACAAGACGTACTGCAAGATTGGCAGCTGGGTCCGCGAGTACGTCTGGGATCCCATGAAGTGGCACTTAGCTATCCCGCCGCGCGTCGTTGAGGGCATGGATGAGGCGCAAAAATGGGCCATCGCCTGCACACGCCAAGCGTTGGAAGACTATGGCTACCCCCAGCGGCCGTTGGACCCCGCGCGCACGGCGGTGATCCTCGGCAACGCCATGGCCGGTGAAAAACACTACCTCACCACGATGCGCGTGTATTTCCCGGAATACACACGCGAATTAGACGAAACGGCGAGTTTCGCGGCGCTTCCCGCCGAAGTACGCCGTAACATCGCCGGCGAACTCCATGACCGAGTCGCCAAACATCTGCCCGAGATTACCGAAGACACCATGCCGGGCGAGTTGGCGAACTGCATCAGCGGCCGGATTTCCAACCTTTTCAACTTTCACGGCCCCAATTACGTGGTGGATGCGGCGTGCGCCTCAGCGATGGCAGCGATCACTAACGCCGTCGAAGGGTTGATGGAACAGGATTTTGACCTGGCCATCACCGGTGGTATTGACCGCAACATGGGCGCCTCCACATTCGTCAAATTCTGCAAGATTGGCGCCCTCTCCGCCACCGGCACTCGCCCCTACGCGGAGGGTGCCGATGGCTTCGTGATGGGCGAAGGCGCGGCGATCTTTCTGCTCAAGCGTTTGGCCGATGCCGAGCGCGACGGAGACAAGATTTACGCCGTGCTGCGCGGCATGGGCGGGTCGAGCGACGGCAAGGGAAAAGGCATTACGGCCCCCAATCCCATCGGGCAGAAACTCTGCATCGAGCGCGCCTGGCAGAATGCCGGCCTGTCCCCTGCTACGGCAACACTCATCGAAGGCCACGGCACATCGACTCGTGTCGGCGACATTGTCGAAGTGCAAAGCTTGGTAGACGCGCTCAGCAGTTTTCATCTGCCGCCTGGTTCGGTGGCCCTTGGCTCCGTGAAATCGAACATAGGGCACCTCAAAGGGGCCGCCGGTGCCGCTGGGTTGCTGAAAACCGTTCTGGCGCTCCGGGACAAAGTGCTGCCACCCAGCGTAAGTGGCCAGCATCCCAATCCCGATATCGACTTTGCCCATTCGCCACTGTACGTGAACACCGAACTAAGGCCATGGCCTTCCCCGGCCGATGGCGTGAGGCGCGCGGCACTGAGCGCGTTTGGTTTCGGGGGCACCAACTTCCACGCCGTGATCGAGGAATACATTCCCCACAGGCTGACCGGCAACGGCAAGAGGTCTATCACGGTCAAGGAGACACCCCCGGCCGCAGGAGGCGACCGCAGTCTGAATGCGACGGATACTTCCCGCATGGCCCAGGAAGCATTCTCCTGCAAAGCACCCTTGCGCGGTGCGCTGGTGATCGGCGCCACTTCGGAGGCCGCACTGACCGAGCGTCTCCGCACCGTGCAGATTGCCGCTGAGGCCGGCCGCGCACCCGCGCTGGCCGCGCCAGCAGAATCGGATTTGCACTCGCCCGAACGCCTGGCCATCGATTATGCCGACTGCGCCGATCTGGCGAGCAAGTCGGCGAAGGCGCTCAAGGCGCTGGCCGCCGACGAAGCGGCGACCTGGAAAGCCCTGCGCGCACAAGGTATTTTCCGTGGCCGCGGCCCGGCACCCAAGGTGGCGTTTCTTTACACCGGCCAGGGCTCGCAGTACGTAAACATGCTCCACGCGCTTCGTGCGGTCGAGCCGATCGTGGCGGAGACGTTTGCCGAAGCGGATCGCGTAATGACCCCGCTGCTCGGCAGGCCGCTCACTGAATTCATCTTCGTGGAGCAAGATGACGGCGACGCCATCGCCAAAGCCGAAGAAGATTTGCGCCAAACCGCCATTACCCAGCCCGCGGTGCTGACCACCGATTTGGCGCTGACGCGCCTCTTGGCCGCTTATGGCATTGAGCCCGAAATGACCATGGGACACAGCCTGGGGGAATACGGAGCGCTGGTGGCCGCTGGCGCCCTTCCCTTTGGCCAGGCACTGGAAGCTGTCAGCGCCCGTGGCCGCGAAATGACCCGCGTGTCGGTGGAAGACAACGGTCGGATGGCGGCTGTGTTTGCTCCCATCGAGGACATTGAGCGCATCTTGAAGAGCGTCGAAGGCTACGTGGTGATTGCCAATGTCAACAGCGACCGTCAAGCAGTCATCGGCGGGGCGAGCAAGGCCGTCGAGCAAGCCATGGAACACCTCCAGAAGGCCGGCCACAACGTGGTGGCCCTGCCAGTCAGCCACGCCTTCCACACCTCCATTGTGGCTCCAGCCAGCAAGTCGCTGCGCCGCGTACTTGAGCGCCTAAGGCTGCGATCACCACGCCTGCCCATCGTGGCCAACCTGAACGGCGAGTTTTATCCCACGGGAATGGACGTGCTGCCTCAGATGCTGGACATTCTGGCGCAGCAGATGGCTTCTCCGGTGCAATTCGTCAAGGGCTTACACACGCTCTATGACGCCGGCGTTCGCGTTTTCGTTGAAGTTGGGCCAAAGAAGGCCTTACAGGGCTTTGTCGATGATGTGCTTGGCGATCACAGGGAAGTGGTTTCGCTTTTCACCAACCATCCGAAACTCAGCGATGTCGCGGCTTTCAATCAGGCACTGTGCGGCCTCTATGCCGCAGGGCTGGGAACTGGCGGCGCCGAAGCCTATCGTGCGGCTCCAGCAAAGCCCGGGACGGCAGTGCCCGTTGTTTCCACGAGGGTAGACGCTCAGAAGCCAATCTCGCTGCCCATGCCGACAGCAGAGAATTCCAGCGCACCGGCGACGCCATTGAGCGCCGATCGCTACACTGCGCTCGGTCATGTGCTCGCCGAGGTTCTGGAACGCGGCTGGCGGATCTACAGAGGTCAGGACAGTGACTCGGCCTGGGTCCCAGTGACGATTACTGGAGCGGCGCTAGGCCTGCCTGGAACCGAACACATCTTCGATGATGCCAACATCGGCCGCATCCTGCGGGGCGATCAATTCATTGATGCGGTCCCCACGCGGTTCCGCCGCGCGATGCTCGACAAACACATCACCCGTCTGGTTAAGAGCGAGAACGAAGAACCGAGGTTTGAGTCCATCAACGATATGGCTGACGTTATCAAGCTAGCGGCCCGAGGAGGAGCCTTCGATCTGGAGAATGAATTCGGCGTTCCCGCCGACCGCTTGGCCGCCCTCGATCGCGTCACCCGCCTGGCCATTGCGGTGGGCATCGATGCATTGCGCGACGCAGGAGTTCCCCTCGTTCTGCGCTATAAGACTACCAGCAAAGGCACGCAACTGCGGGATCGGTGGGGATTGCCAGACGCTCTGCGCGACGATACCGGCGTAATCTTTGCCTCCGCCTTCCCCGGCTACAACTCCTTCGCCCAAGAGATGTCGCGCTACTCCGCGGACCGAGCTCTCCGCGAGCAGTTGGCCACTCTGGAAAGCTTGCGCGTCCGGGTGGCAGAGACCAACGGTCATTCCGTCGTTGGGCAGGAGATCGACCGACGCATCGGGGAGTTGCGCGCCGCCATCGAAAAAGAGCCGTATGTTTTCGATCGGCGCTTCCTATTCAGAATCCTGTCCATGGGACATTCGCAGTTTGCCGAATTTATAGGCGCCCGCGGTCCCAATACCCAGATCAACTCCGCCTGCTCGAGCACCACACAAGCTGTGGCCCTGGCGCAGGACTGGATCCATGCCGGGCGGTGCCGTCGCGTCATCGTCATTTCAGCCGACGATGTCACTTCCGACGATCTGATCGGCTGGATGGGCGCCGGCTTTCTGGCTTCCGGCGTGGCAGCCACCGACGAATTAGTTGAAAAGGCCGCCATTCCCTTCGACCGCCGTCGGCACGGCATGATCATTGGCATGGGCGCCGCAGCGCTGGTCATCGAAAGTACAGAGGCTGCGCGCGAACGCGCAATCCAGCCCATTTGCAAAGTTCTGAGCACGGTGACCGCCAACAGTGCCTTCCACGGCACTCGTCTTGATATTCAGCACATTGGCCAAGCGATGGAGGATCTGGTAGCCCAGGCCGAGGCGCACAGCCATGTTTCTCGCGAGCATATGGCGCCCCGGATGGTTTTCGTTTCCCACGAAACATACACGCCAGCGCGCGGGGGGAGTGCCGCCGCGGAGATCCACGCACTGCGCCGCGTCTTCGGCAAAGCCGCGGACAAAATCGTAATTGCGAACACCAAGGGTCTCACTGGACATGCCATGGGCGTCGGCATCGAAGAGGTCGTCGCAGTGAAAGCGCTTGAAACGGGATGGGTGCCGCCGGTGGCCAACTTCAAGGAAGTCGATCCAGAGTTGGGCGAATTGAACCTGTCGAAGGGCGGTGTTTACCCGGTCGAGTATGCGCTGCGCTTGGGCGCTGGGTTCGGCTCGCAGATCAGCATGACGCTGCTGCATTGGACGGGAACAGGAGATCAGGCCCGCCCTGGCCCCCATGCTCTGGGCTACGCCTACCGCATTGTCGATCAGGCTGCCTGGAACAGTTGGCTAAGCCGCATTGCAGGTCACCCGGCAGCGGAACTGGAAGTGGTGCAACGCACCCTGCGCATACGACATCAGGAGTGGCCAGCCGGGCTCGCCGAAGCCGCTAAGGGCGCCCGGCAGGCACCCGTGCCTGCGCCCACTCTCCCGGCAACTCCGCCACTCACTCCAGTTCTCCATTTGGCGCCGACTCCCGCACCACAGCCCAGCAAAGTGGCGGAAGCTAAGCTCGAAGTTCAAGTCGCGGCGCCCACAATTTCCGCACCGCAAAAACCGGCTGCGGCAACGGATCCGGTAAAAGAGCGGGTGCTGGCCCTGGTAGCGGAGAAGACCGGTTACCCGGTCGATATGCTCGATCTAGACCTGGACCTCGAAGCGGACCTGGGCGTCGATACGGTCAAGCAAGCTGAGGTGTTTGCCACCATCCGCGAAGCTTACGCCATCGCGCGTGACGACAAAATCAAGTTGCGTGACTTTCCTACTCTGGCCCATGTGATCCGGTTTGTGCACCAGCGCCGTCCGGATCTTGCCGGTCAAGCGCTGGCGCCCGCTGTGGGAGAAGCCCAGGAGGAAAACAAACCTACCACGCCGGTACCCGCATCGGCATCTTCGGAAGATAGGGCCGGCGACCCGGTGAAGGAGCGCATTCTGAGCTTGGCCGTGGAAAAGACCGGCTATCCCAGAGACATGCTGGAGTTGGACTTGGACCTCGAAGCAGACCTCGGCGTGGACACCGTCAAGCAGGCCGAAATGTTGGCGGCAATTCGTGAGATCTACCATATTCCCCGCGACGAGAACCGCAAGTTGCGCGATTTCCCCACTTTGGCGCACGTCATTCGGTTCGTACATGACCACCGCCGCGATACGGCCGGCGCCGCTACGTCTCCGCTGGTGACCACCGAGCTACCCCCGCCCGCGCCGAGTCCCACGAACGGCAAGGCAATTTCGGACGATCCCGTCAAAGACAAGGTGCTGGAGATCGTGGCTGAGAAGACGGGCTATCCCAAGGACATGCTGGACTTGGACCTGGATCTTGAAGCGGACCTTGGCATCGACACCGTCAAGCAGGCCGAGATGTTCGCGTCGGTGCGAGCGGCGTACAACATCCCGCGGGATGAAAATCTCAAGCTAAGGGACTTTCCCACCTTGGCCCACGTGATCAAATTCGCGCACCACCGGCAGGCGAGTTCAGCGGGAGCGCCCGTTTTTGTCTCTACCCACGCACAAGAACAACATGAACTGACGCAACAACGGCAAGCGGTGGCTGCGTCTTCCGTTTCAATTGGGGTTGCACCCGCACGCCCCATGGTCGCCAGTTTCGATGCCGCAAACTGTATTCCGCGTCGCGTGCCCGTGCCCAACTTGCGCCCGCCGCTCACGATGTGCAAGCCAACGGGCGTGAAGCTCGGCCTCGGTCAGCGCGTGGTCATCATGCCAGACAGGGGCGGCGTGGGCGGGGCACTGGCGCACCGACTGCAGGCAATGGGTGTAGAAGTTCTTGAGATTGAACACGCGCATGACGCCGACGCCCTGGCCCATCGCCTTAAGGACTGGCTGGCCGCCGGCCCGGTGCAAGGAGTCTACTGGCTGCCCGCACTGGACAACGAGGGAAACCTCAGCAACATGGAACTGGCGCACTGGAAGCAAGCTCTGCAAGTGCGTCTCAAGTCGCTTTACACCACTATGCGCATTCTGTACGAGCAAGTTGCCGCGTCGGGCACTTTCCTTGTGTCCGCCACACGCCTCGGCGGGCAGCACGGCTACGACGACTGTGGCGCGATCGCGCCGCTGGGGGGCGCAGTGGTGGGCTTTACCAAGACGTACAAGCGAGAACGGATGGATGCCCTTGTTAAGGCGGTCGATTTCGAGCCTGAGCGGGAAGCGACGGAACTGGCCGAAATCCTCATCCAGGAGACCTTGCGCGATCCCGGCGCGATCGAAATCGGCTACAAGGACGGGCTGCGCTGGACCGTGGGACTGCAAGAAAAGCCTGCCGCCGATGGCCAGCCTGGCTTGGTCCTCGACAAGGACACCGTCTTTCTGATTACGGGCGCAGCGGGCAGCATCGTCTCCGCCATCACCGCTGATTTGGCAGCCGCTTCCGGAGGCACGTTTTATCTCCTCGATCTGGTGCCGGAACCCGACCCCAGCAATCTTGACCTCAAGCGCTTTGCGAGCGACAAGGAAAGCCTCAAGCGCGATCTGTTCGCGCGAATCCAGGCGCGCGGCGAGCGAGCTACGCCCGCACTCGTGGAAAAGGAGTTGGCCGCTCTGGAGCGGGCGCAGGCCGCCAGGAGTGCGATCGACGCTGTGCGAGCCGCCGGGGGTACGCCGCAATACTTCAGCGTGAACCTGACCGATGCCGACGCGGTCGCCAAAGTCATCGACCGGGTGCGCGAGCGGAGCGGGCATATCGACGTGCTGCTGCACGCCGCCGGCATGGAGCGCAGCCACTTCCTGCCGGACAAGGACCCCCGCGAATTCGACCTGATCTTCGATGTCAAGAGTGACGGCTGGTTCAATCTTCTGCGAGCCATCGGAAATATGCCCCTCGGGGCAACCGTGGTTTTCTCCTCGATTGCCGGACGCTTCGGCAACGCCGGGCAGGCTGATTACAGTTCGGCGAATGACTTGCTGTGCAAAATCACGTCGAGCTTGCGCATCACCCACCCGCACACCCGCGGCATCGCCATTGACTGGACCGCCTGGGAAGGCATCGGCATGGCCGCGCGTGGGTCCATCCCCAAGATGATGGAGCTCGCTGGCATCGACATGCTGCCGCCCCAAGCGGGCATTCCTTTGATCCGCCGCGAGCTGACCGCCGGAGGGACGCGCGGTGAAATCGTCATCGGCCAAAGCCTCGGCGCTCTGCTGAATGAATGGGATGCTACCGGCGGACTGGATGCAGCCGCGCTGGACAAAACGTCATCGGAGCAAGCGCCAATGGTCGGCAAGATCGCAGGCATGGGCCTTTATGGCGGTCTCACCATCGAGACGACGTTGGACCCGCGGATTCAGCCTTTCTTGCATGATCATCAAATTGAAGGCACGCCGGTGCTGCCCGGGGTCATGGGCATCGAGGTGTTTGCGGAAGCCGTTCCATCCGTGCTTCCCGGCTGGCACATCGCCGGTGTCGAGGAAGTGAACTTCCTCGCACCCGTCAAGTTCTACAGGAACGAGCCGCGCACGCTGACGATCCAGGCTGCATTCCATCCGGAGGGTGATGCTGTCGTGGCCTATTGCCGATTGATGGGCCGCCGGTCGCTTCCGAACCAGGCGGAGCCGCAAGTGACCACGCACTTCACTGCCCGCGTGCGCCTCACCAAACACGCTCCCGAAGCACTGGGCGCCCTGGCGCCAGCCGCACCAGAAGATTCCATCATCGAAGCCGCCGACATTTACCGCATTTACTTCCACGGGCCCGCTTACCAGGTTCTGGATCGGGCCTGGCGCGATAGAGACCGGATCGTCGGTCAGATGTCGGGACGCTTGCCCAGTGATCACCACCCGTCCCAACGGCCCTGGGTCATGGCCCCACGGCTTATTGAGCTTTGCTTCCAAACTGCCGGGCTCTGGGAGATGAGCGTGCAACACCGGATGGGTCTTCCGTTGCACATTCACCAAGTTTGTCTGCGGCGCTCTCCGGACCTGGCCGAAGGCCGACTCTATGCTGTAGTCACCCCCGATCCGGAGCAGGGAAGCTTCGACGCGGACGTTGTCGATATCGCCGGAAACCTATATGTGCGTCTACGAGGCTACCGCACGGTGGCACTCCCCAACGATGTGGATGCGGAGCCATTGAAAGCACTACAAGCCGTCGCTGTGTGAGGAATGTAAGCGGCTTGCGGTGACAGGCCGTTGCCCTAAGGGGTTATGAAGCACGAATTCCAGCGCGTGGCTATCGTCAATCGCGGCGAAGCTGCCATGCGCTTCATCCACGCAGTGCGCGAGTTCAACCAAGAGCGCGGCACTTCGTTATGCACCATCGCGCTGTTTACCAGGCCGGACCGCCGGGCCATGTTCGTCCGGGAGGCGGACGAAGCGGTGTCTCTCGGCGCTGCTCAAGTGATCGACGCCAACACTCTTCAGTCCAAGAGTAGTTACGTTGATTATGGCCTGCTGGCACGGGCGTTGGCGGCTGCGCGCGCCGACGCCGTCTGGGTGGGCTGGGGTTTTGTCGCGGAGCACGCCGAATTCGCGGACCTTTGCCGCGAAATGGGGATCGTCTTCATCGGCCCAGATGGCGAGGTGATGCGGCGGCTGGGCGACAAAATCTCCTCCAAACGTCTCGCCGAGCAAGTGAACATACCCATTGCCCCGTGGAGCGGCGGCCCGGTGGACACTCTCGCCGACGCCTTCCACCATGCCGAGCGCCTGGGCTATCCCCTCTTTATCAAGGCCACGGCCGGAGGGGGTGGTCATGGGATTCGCCGCGTGAATTCGGCGGGCCAGCTCCCGAAAGCCTTTGAGAGCGCCCGCGCCGAGACACATAAAGCCTTTGGAGATCCCACCGTTTTCATGGAACAACTGGTGGAGAAGGCCCGCCACGTCGAGGTTCAAATCATCGCCGACCACTACGGAACCACTTGGGCCGTCGGCGTGCGCGACTGCACGATCCAGCGCCGCCACCAGAAAATCCTCGAAGAAGCGCCCTCACCGGTACTCTCCCCGGAGCAAGACCAAGCGCTGCGGGAGGCCGCGGTACGATTGAGCCAGGCGGCGGGCTATCACAACGCCGGCACCGTGGAATTCTTGTACCAACCGGAAACTGGCCGCTTCTTGTTTATGGAGATGAATACCCGGTTGCAAGTCGAACATCCGGTGACCGAGTGCACGACCCAGCTCGATCTGGTCAAGCTTCAGATTCACGTTGCGCGCGGCGGCCGGCTGGAAGGAGAGCCGCCACGCGCGACGGGCCACGCCATCGAGGTACGGCTTAATGCTGAGGATCCCAACAACGGTTTTGCTCCTTCTCCCGGCATCGTCGAGCGGTTCAGGATGGTGACCGGCCCAGGGGTTCGCATTGACACCGGAGTGGCGGAGGGCGACGCGGTTCCCGCCGAGTTCGACTCCATGATCGCCAAGCTCATCGCTCATGGCCAGAACCGGAAAGAGGCGCTTTCCCGGCTCCAGCGTGCGCTGCAGGAAAGCGTTGTCGTCATCAAGGGCGGCGCCAGCAACAAAGCGTTTCTTCTGGAATTGCTAGGCCGCGCCGAAGTCCAGCGTGGTGAAGTAGACACCCAATGGCTGGAGCGCCTGGAAGCAAGTGGCGAGCACATCTCGAGGCGCTATGCCGACGTGGCCCTGGTGCAGGCGGCGATCGAGACCTACGATGCTGAGCTGGCCACCGAGCAGGCCCAGTTCTACGCCTCGGCCGTGCGCGGGCGTCCGCAGGTACGCAGTGAGATAGGCCGGACCGTGGCGCTGCGCTATGGAGGCGGTTCCTACTCGCTCAAAGTTTATCGTCTCGGGTCTCGGCAGTACCGCGTGGAGGTGGATGGATCGCGGATCGATGTCCACTTGAACCGCCTCGCACAGTATGAGTACTGGTTCACCGGCTTCGGGCGGCGCTTCAAGGTAATCTCCATAGCCCAGGGGCTCCATAACCGGATTGAGGTGGACGGCGTGGCCCATCGGGTGGATCGCGATGACAGCGGCATCGTGCACGCTCCAGCCCCCGCGGTGGTCGCTTCCATTGACGTGAAGCCCGGCGACACCGTTGCGGTTGGGGATCGCTTGGCGGTTCTCGAGGCAATGAAGATGGAGATGCCGCTTATGGCTCCCTTCTCCGGGAAAGTCCGACAGGTAATGACCATACCCAACGTGCAGGTGGACACGGGCACCCCTCTTGTGCAGATCGATCCCGCCAGCGGCGAGGAGGAAACGGCGGCCAGCGAGCGAGTGGTGTTCGGAGTATCGCGGGCCCCGGAAGCAGCCCCCGAAGCGGTCCAGTCGCATTGCCGCCAGAACCTGGAAGAGCTACGCCAACTCATGCTGGGCTTTGATGTGGATCCCGCGCGCACTGCGCGGCTGCTCGCCGAATGCAATCAGTCCTCCGAAGCCTCTGCGGGTGATAGCGAAATCAGGCGGTGCGAGGATGAGATCCTGCACATCTTCGTAGACACCTGCTCTTTGTTCCAGCGCCAGCCCGATGTGGACGATTCGTCAGGCGGTGAAGCGCCCAGCTCGGAGGCCTATCTGTTCTCTTACCTGCGCTCGATCGACACACACGGCGGAGGGCTCCCGCCAGCCTTTGTCGACACACTCCGCCGCGCACTGGCTCATTACGGCGTGCGCAAGCTGGATCGCACGCCTGAGCTGGAAGAAAGCCTGCTCTGGATCTACAAAGCGCACCAGCGCGTGGAGCAGCAGATCGCGCTGATTTTGTCCATCCTCGAAAGGCGACTGACGAACGCCGAAACGCTGGCGGCGCTCGGAGAAGAGTCCTTTCGAACGCTCCTCGACCGCATGATCTCCGTGACCAACGGGCTGTTTCCCGCCGTCAGTGACCTGGCCCGGGAGGTGCGCTATCGCTGCTTCGATCAACCGCTGTTTGAGCGGGCGCGTAAGCAGGTCTACGCGCAGGTGGAAGACCACCTGGCCTGCCTCGCTGCCGATCCAGAGGCCGCTGACCGCCGGGTGAGAATCCACGAGATGGTCAATTGCCCTCAGCCCTTGGTCAGCCTGTTCCTCGGCCGATTTGCGGCCGCCAGCCCGGCCTTGCGCCAGTTGATGTTGGAGGTGCTGACATGGCGATACTACCGCATCCTGGCGCTTATGAACGTGCGCTGTCGGACGCTGGATGGGCATTGCTGCGTACTGGCCGAATACGATGACGAAGGCAAGCGCGTCCATCTCTTCACCACCCACGCCGAGTCCAACCGTCTGTCGGAGACGGCGCGAGCGCTCTTTCCTTTGATCGACGAAGTCCCGGCGGATCATGATGTCGTTATCGATTTCTATATTTGGGATTCCGCCCCGGCGGGCGACCTGGAGGCTGCGCAGCAGCGAGTTCGCGCCCTGCTCAACCAAGTCGGCTTTCCTCGACGTATCCAGCGCATCGTGGTTGCCGTCGCCAGCCAGGGCCGCGGCTACGGCATGGGCGCTATGCACCATTGGACTTACGTCCCCCGCGAAAATGCCTATGACGAGGAACAACCCTACCGCGGGCTCCATCCAATGATGGGCAAGCGGCTGCATCTCTGGCGCCTCAACAATTTCAAGACGGAGCGGCTGCCCTCAGCCGAAGATGTCTACCTGTTCCACGCCGTTGCTCGCGATAATCCAAAGGATGAGCGGCTGTTCGCTCTTGCCGAAGTACGCGACTTGACGCCCGTGCGGGATGAATCCGGCCGCATCGTGCAATTGCCACACATGGAACGCATGTTCATGGAGGCGCTGGCAGGCATTCGGCTCTTTCAGTCGCGGCGGCCACCCCATGAGCGCCTATACTGGAATCGCATACTCCTTTACGTGTGGCCCCCGCTCAGCGTCAAGCCGGATGAGTTGCATGATATTGTGCGCCGGCTGGCCCCGGCCACCGACGGCCTGGGGTTGGAACAGGTCGTGGTGCGTGCCCGCATTCCCAATCCGGAAACCGGTGAGTTGCGCGACATGGCGGTGCGTATCTCCAGCCCAGGAGGCACTGGCTTGGTGATGACCTTCCGGCCTGCCACCAAGTTGCTGCCCCTCAAGCCGCTGACCGAGTACGACCAAAAAGTCGTCCGCATGCGCCAGCGCGGGTTGATCTACCCCTACGAGATCATCAAAATGCTAACGCCCGCGCCGGAAGATACGCGCACCGAATTCCCCTCCGGAGACTTTGTCGAGCATGACCTTAGCCCGGAGGGTCATCTGGTTCCCGTCGATCGCCCCTATGGCCAAAACAAAGCCAGCATCGTCGTCGGCGTCATCCGCAACTTCACCGTGAGGTACCCCGAGGGCATGACCCGGATCATGCTTGTGGGAGATCCGGGCAGGGATCTTGGGGCCCTTGCCGAACCGGAATGCCGGCGCATCATCGAAGCCCTGAATCTGGCCCAAGCGATGGGCGTTCCCATGGAGTGGTTCCCTATCTCAGCCGGCGCGAAGATCTCCATGGATAGCGGGGTCGAGAACATGGACTGGATCGCCCGCGTCCTTCGCCGCTTGGTCGAGTTTACGCAAGCCGGCGGCGAGGTGAATCTGGTGATTAACGGGATCAACGTCGGGGCGCAACCGTACTGGAATGCCGAGGCCACCATGCTCATGCATACCCGGGGCATTCTGGTGATGACGCCGAAAGCAGCCATGGTGCTCACCGGCAAACGCGCCCTGGACTATTCGGGAGGCGTTTCGGCCGAGGACAATCAAGGGATTGGCGGCTATGACCGCATCATGGGCCTCAGCGGCCAGGCACAGTACTGGGCCCGGGACATCAATGATGCCTGCCATATCCTGCTGCGCCATTACGAGCACACCTACAGGGCGCCAGGCGAGCGGTTCCCCCGGCGGGCCGCAACGACCGATCCCGTCGACCGCAACGTTGAGTTCTATCCTCATTGTAAGAGCCACGAGGAGGGCTTCGCGCGCGTAGGCGACATCTTCTCGGATGAAACCAACCCCGGCCGAAAGCACCCCTTCGACATTCGCCGAGTGATGATGGCAGTCGTGGACCAAGACCATCTTCCACTGGAGCGCTGGTCCGGCATGCGCGCGGCGGAGACGGGGGTGGTCTGGGATGCCCATCTCGGCGGTTATCCCGTTTGCCTTATCGGCATCGAATCGCGGCCGGTGCCCCGGCTGGGCTTCGTGCCTGCCGACGGTCCGGATCAATGGTGCGCCGGCACGCTCTTCCCGCGTTCTTCTAAGAAGGTTGCGCGCGCCATCAATGCAGCAAGCGACAACCGGGCGGTGGTGGTCTTGGCCAACCTGTCGGGGTTTGATGGCTCGCCAGAGTCCATGCGCAACCTTCAGCTTGAGTACGGTGCCGAGATCGGCAGGGCCGTGGTGAATTTCAAAGGTCCCATGATCTTTTGTGTGATCTCGCGCTATCACGGCGGTGCCTACGTGGTTTTTTCACAGGGGCTGAACGAACAGCTCGAAGTGGTGGCCTTGGAGGGAACCTACGCCTCCGTCATTGGGGGCGCCCCGGCCGCCGCCGTGGTTTTCGCCGGCGAAGTCGAAGCCAGGACTCGCAAGGACCCGCGCTTACTGGCGCTGAGCCAGGCGATGGCCCAGGCCGCCGGCGCGGAGGAGCGCCGGCTACGAACCCAGTGGCATGAGCTCTTCAAAGTCGTGCATTCCGAGAAGCTGGGGGAGATGGCCGCAGAGTTTGACCGTGTGCATAGCGTGCAGCGAGCCCTGGAAGTGGGCGCATTGCATCGCATTATCCCCCCTGCGAACCTTCGTCCCCATCTCATTCATGCGCTCGAACGCGCTATAGGAGGCGGAACGCAAACAGCAACCGAGAAGCGGGAAGCCGAGAAGCAGGAACCGGAAGAAGTGGAGGCGCTCGCCGCGCACGGAGCCTCTTGATGGACGTGCACTGGTTGGAACAGACCGAAGGGGACGTGCCGGCGGGGAATGATTGGCTAAGCGCAAGCGAAGCCCTCCGCCAGAGCGAGATGCGCTTTGCCAAGCGTCTCACCGACTGGCGGCTGGGTCGTTGGACCGCTAAGCGCGCCGTGGCTGTCTACTTGAACCTTCCCGCTCTTTTGCGCGCGCTTGCGGACATAGAGATACGTCCGGCGATGTCCGGCGCGCCGGAGATCTTTTTGGTCGGCAAACTGGCTCCGGTTACCATCTCCCTCAGCCACCGCGCGGGCAGAGCGGCCTGCGCGGTCGCGCCGCTTGGCAGCGCACTGGGTTGTGATCTAGAGATGATCGAGCCACGCAGCGACACCTTCGTCGCCGATTATTTCACCGCCGAAGAGCAAGCGCTGGTGGCGCAGGCGCGTATTGAGGATCGGCCCCGGCTTGTAGCTCTCGTCTGGAGCGGGAAGGAGAGTGTGCTCAAAGCGCTGCGCGCCGGACTTCGCTTGGACACCCGATCGGTGATGCTCGACCCTGTCGATGGCCTATTGAGCTGCGGCGAGGACTACGATCTGCACGCAGAGGATCCTGGAGACCCGACGGTAGCCGCTCGACTGTCCTGCGACTCTAATAACTGGCTTCCGCTGCGCGTTCGCTATACGCGCGATCAGACCTTCCATGGTTGGTGGCAACAGTCGGCCAACTTGTTGCGCAGCATGGTTGCCGTTCCGCCACCCATGCCCCCCATTCTCCTGAGGGCTTGCTGAAAAGACCTTCTCAACCTTTGAATTCAAAATTCTCCGCTTGATCTCAGTCCAGGAAGGAGAATCGTGGCGTCAGCTTCATCAGCTTCAGCACCTTATAAATGTCGATGTTGACGCCGTGCAACACGATCCTGGCCGCTTGATCGTCAGCGGTATCAGCCAGGTTCTCCATCGCTCGCAGCGCACTCGGATCGACCCGACGCACGGAAGAGAAATCCAGAATTACTTCCCTGCTCGCACCGTCCAGCTTCTCACCGGCCTCCTGCAGAGCATGAGCCACGTGCTCTCCGTCGATTTTGAGCCACAAGCCATTCATAGGCATACCACTTCATTCCTCGTTAATCCGTGGCACAGGCCACCTCCCTTACACCTCGCCCCTGATAAGCGCGCCGAAACAGGTCGGTCAATTCGCTCACCAGCGGCATGCGCGGGTTCGTCAGCCACGATGGATCGTCGAAGGCGATCTTGACCAAATCGGGCATGGCCCGCTCGAATTCTTCGTTCGTGATCCCCAAGTCGGCGATTGAACGGGGAATCGCCAACTGGTCGAGCAACTCTTCGATTGCCGCCACCAGGTTCTCCACCTTTTCCGCAACCGTATGACCGCCCAGACCCAGCAAGTCCGCCACCATGGCGTATCTTTTGTGGGCCGTAAAGGCTCGCTGGTGAGGGGACGGCATGAACTTAGTGGGTATCGATGCATTATAGGCAATCACATGCGGCAACATGAGCGCGTTGGCTCGGCCGTGCGCGATGCCGAACCGCGCCCCAAAGGCATGGGCCAGCGCGTGATTCACCCCCACGGACGCGTTGGAAAATGCGAGCGCCGCAATGCAAGCGGCATTGTGCATCATGGTCCGGGCCTCTTCATCGTGCGGATGTTCGTAAGCGATAGGCAGGTACTTGAAGACCAAGCGGATCGCTTGCATGGCGTTGCAGTCGGTGTAGGGCGAAGCGTAAACCGAAACTGCAGCTTCCAGAGCGTGGGTTAAGCAGTCGATGCCGGTATCGGCGGTGAGGCCTTTCGGCATGGACATGACAAACTGCGGATCGACGATGGCCACATCCGGACTCAGCGAGTAGTCCACAAGGGTAACCTTACGCCCGCGCTCCTTGTCGAATAGGACCGCAAACGGGGTGACTTCGCTTCCCGTTCCGCTGGTCGTGGAGATGGCGATCAACCGCACCCGGTTGGTCTTTTCGGTCGGATACTCGACCACGCGCTTGCGGATATCCAGAAACGGCGCACCCAGTTCCTCCAGGTCGGCCTGGGGCGATTCGTACTTGAGTTTCATGATTTTCGCCGCGTCGATCACCGACCCGCCGCCGAGCGCAATGATTTGGTCCGCCCGGTAGCAATGGAGCGCTTCCAACCCTTGCATGACGGCCTTGATTTCAGGCTCCGCCTCGGGAATGGTCGTCACATTGACGAGCGTTTGCGTTGGCAGGTTCCTTCGGACAATGTCTGCGTGGCCGATCTGCACCAAAACTGGATTGGTAACGATGAGGGTCGATCGGGAGGGGAACTGGCGCAAATTCCCCACCGCGTTCATATTGAAGTAGATGCGATTGGGAATGCGGAACCACATGGGCGCTTGGGTCCTCCTCGCCACCCGCTTTACGTTAATATAGTGGTACACATTTACGTTGTCCGTGGTGCTGTTGCCGCCCCCCGTCCCGCATCCGAAGGACAAGGTGGGCACCATGTCATTGTAAACGCCCCCGATCGCTCCGATGGATCCCGGCGAGTTCACAATAATCCGCCCTGCGTTGATCACCTCACTAAACTTGCGAATGACCTCCTCGTTGCGCGAGAAAACCACTGCCGTATGCCCCAGTCCCCCGGTATGATTCACCTCCACGCACAGTTTGAGCGCCTCATCCACGGATTTCGCTCGATACACCGCCAGCACCGGGAAGAGTTTCTCGAACGACAGAGGGTGTTCGCGACCGACACCTTGAATTGGGGCGATCAAGAGTTTGGTGCCCGGTCCGACCGAGAGACCCGCCGCACGGGCGATATCTGTGGCTCTTTGACCGACGGCCATTGGCCGCGCGATTCCCGTTGCGGGATCGATTAGCGTGTGGGCAAGCAGCGCCGCCTCTTTTTCACTGCAGATGTGTGCGCCGAGATCCGCAAATTTCTTCAGCACCTGCTCATAAATCTCATCATCGATCATCACCGTCTGCTCCGAGGCGCAAATCGTCCCATTGTCGAAAGTCTTGGAGGTGATGATGTCTACTACGGCCATGTCCAGGTCCGCCGTTTTTTCCAGATAGACTGGGGTGTTGCCCGGCCCTACCCCCAAGGCCGGCTTGCCGGAGCTATAGGCGGCTTTGACCACGCTCCGTCCCCCGGTGGCATCAATCAGACCGATGTCTTTGTGCCCCATGAGGTAGGCATTGTCCGCCAGCGTGGGCTCTTCTACGCAAGAGAAAACGCCTTCGGGTGCGCCGTGCTTCACCGCCGTCTCATACATGATCCGTACGGCTTCCTGGCAACAGTGCCAGGCACCCGGGTGGGGGCTGATAATGAGCGCGTTTCGCGTCTTGATCGCCATGATGCATTTGAAGAGAACCGTCGACGTGGGGTTCGTTATCGGTGTGAGGGAGAAGATGACCCCGATCGGTTCCGCCACCTCCACAAGACCGCGTTCCGGAAACTCGCGAATCTGGCCAACCGTACGTTTGTCTTTAATGTAGTTGTAAACGAACTCCGTGGCCACCATGTTCTTAATGACCTTGTCTTCCAAGACCCCCAGTCTGGTTTCCTGAATTGCCAAGCTTGCCAAGTGTTGCGCTTGCGCCATCCCCGCCGTGACCATCGGTTTGACAATGCTATCGACGTCCTCTTGCGTGTGTTGCGTAAAGGCCGCCGAAGCGGTTCTGGCTTGACGCACCAGCCCTTCCAGGTAAGCAATCCGTTCTTCACTGAGGCTTGAAGTGTTCTCTGTCATACTCCATCGCCTTTCCAATCTCCCGATTTGGTATGCGACCTTTAGGCTGCGCCTCTGGCACGTGCAGGCGCCGCCTCCGGAGCCGATGCTTGGACCGGCCATGCCCGCTCTCCTGTTTGCGTTGGGGGCTTGCTTGCTGTGCCTTTTCGGCTCCGTGCCTTCTTTAGCTCCACCGCCCGCCGCAATTCCTGAAAGGAGACGGAGAGGAAATCGCGCAGGCGAGCCACGTCCGGCGCAGCGTGAGCATCAGCGATGAGACCGAAACACAGCTTCCCATTATAACTTTGGACCGCGCAGCCGACGCCCAGGTCCCAGCCAGTCGGCACCTGCGGATACGACGCAATCAACTGCCTTCCGACCGCATACAGTGGCACCGGGGATCCCGCCACGTTGGTGCAGATCAAGTTGAAGAGTGGCACGGGCAATATAACTTCCGGGATGCCCCGCCACAGAAGCGCCTGGAGCGGAGGCGGAGCGGCAGTGATGCAGCTCGCCGCGAGTCCTACTAAGTTGGCAACCCCGGCGCGCTTCATGGTCTCTGTCCTGGCCGCCACAGCCTTGAGCATCCGGACGGGGTTGCGCACGTCCATGGGCAGTGCCACCGGCAGAAATGAAATCTGGTTGCCAAGATTCTCAGCCTCATCCCCGCGCCGCAAGTTGACCGGGCACACGATGCGAACGAAGCGGTTCACCGTGGTTTGCCCGTGTAGCTTTACATAGCGCGCCAGCGCACGTGTCAGTAGGGTGAGGATCACGTCGTTGACTGTGCCCCCGGCTGCCTCGCGGATGGCTTGCACTTCGGCCAAATCGAACTCGCCCCAGCAGAACTTCCGTTCTCCGCCGCACGGCTTGTTGAACGGAAGCCTTTCCACGGAGGCCGCCACTTCCGGGGCCAACTTGAGGAGCCCCTTAAGGCCGTCCTGCATCTGGTCGCTAGAGAGCGCCTCGGCGAAGGCCAACAACCCTTTCTCGAACGCGATCAGCTTCCCCAATGTGCTGCGGACGCTGTTGAGTGCTCCATCCGCGGAGGAATTCTCCGGCGTGCGGGGGCGCGGCGGCCGACAGCGCGCCTTGTCCGTACCGCGAGAGACCTCCGGTGACGACTCCAGCATCATCTTGAGCATCTGCAAACCCGATATGCCATCGGCCAACGCGTGATGCATGCGCCAGATGATGGCTCCTTGGCCATCCTTAAGGCCGTCTACGACGTACATGTCCCAGAGTGGCTTACTGCGGTCAAGAAGCCCGCTGAGAATCCTCCCCGCCAGCGTTTCCAATTGTGCCTCGCCACCTGGAGGGTCAAGACGCACTTCGAAGATGTGCCGGTGAACGTCGAAGTGTGGATCATCCTCCCAGTAGGGGGCGCCGAGGTTCCACGGCGGGGTCACTACCATTTGCCGGTAGCGCGGAACCAAGGGCAGTTTCGAGCGGATTCTGGCGACGAACTCCTTGAAGGGTATGGGGCCGTCGAAAATCAAGACGCTCGCTATATGCAGGGGGATTTCCTTGCGTTCCAGGTAGAGAAAAGCAGCGTCTGCGGCAGACAAGGACTCGCTGGTGGCTGCGCTCTTCGCCTTTCGTGAGCTCATGGAGGTTCTTACCGGCCTCTCCCAGGGTAGAGATATCGGTATTGAAACCTATCAAGGCCCACCCAGCCTGACTTGCCCCCTCGGGACCCGTAGCGGTAGGCCCCGTGACCCTGGCCACATCCGAGGTTTGTGCACTTTGATGACCCCCAAGGTATTCGGGCGGCCTCTTGTTCTATCGCGCAGAATCTTAAGGGGATGGTCCCGTATGCGAGCTGATAGAGATTCCCGGGGAAGGTCGAGGAGCGCGATTCCGCGCTGAACTGGCCTGCAATGTGGGTAATCCCGCAGTTATCAAGCTGACTGGGACGGCTACTCGGCGATTGCATGCGCTAGGCATGGAGAGGCCCAAGCCCTGGGTCAGCCGAAAGCAACCATGTTCGGGCCCGCCACATGTTCAACTGGTTTTGGGTTGCAGAAGTGAGAATCTAGGAGCGATGGCTGTGGTGCAGGCCCATCTCCGGGGCGTCGTCCCAATTCGTCTTCGCCGCAGGCTCGATGAAACTCATGGCCCGCTCGGTGAGCGCGCAAATGGTCAAGCTCGGATTGACGCCTAAATTGGCGGCGATTACTGAACCATCACACACGTACATGTTTCTATATCCGAACACGCGATTCCGGTGGTCAACAACGCCCTCAGCCAACGAGCCCGCCATCGGACAACCACCCAGGATATGCGCGGTACAGGGAATGTCGAAAAGAATCTCCGTGATCATGCTCATAGGCGTGCCCCCGACCAGCTTGGCGGCCTTGGCAGCAAATTCGTTGGCTTGGGGAATGTAGGTAGGGATGCTCTGGCCCCGGCTCACCAACTTTTTCCGCAAAGGCCAAAACCACGGCCGCCCCAGGCGCATGTCGATGTGGCCATCCAGGGTCTGCATGCAGAGCAGGATCAGTGACTCGCGCGCCCAGCCAAAGGGATGCAGGCAGCGCACCGTTCGGATGGGATGGTGCAGCAATGACCAGAGGAAAGTTCTGAGCCAGAGCACGATTCGAGTCCAGCCTGGGCGGCCGCCGGTCAGCAGTGTCGACAGTAGACCCTGAGCGTCCGAGCCCTCTGGAAAGCGGGTGGCCTCGATGTGGGTATATTCGTCGATGTAGACGCCCGATCCGATGGCGACTCCCTTGGACAGATCCTCGCGGCTGCCCGGGACGCGCACGCCGATGAGCGATTCAGCGTTCGTGCGCACACGGTTTCCCAACTGATCGCTGATCCGAGGCAGCGAGCCTTTCTCCTTGAGACGGAACAACAGATCCATGGTGCCCAAGGCCGAGGCTGCGAAGACCACGGCCCGGCAGGTGAAGCGACGAGGATTCTTGCCCAGCCAGGCCGTGGACTTGACCGTCCGCACCTCGTACCCCCGGCTTCCATCAGCGCAGCCGTTCAGAGGCGCGACGTCGACCACCTTTGTTTCAGCGAACACGCGGACGCCGTGCTTTTCCGCCAGGTAAAGGTAGTTCTTGTCCAGGCTGTTCTTGGCGTTATAGCGGCATCCCATCATGCAGCCGCCGCAAGCAATGCAGGTCGTGCGCTCCGGGCCGTCGCCACCGAAGTATGGATCGGGATAGGTCTTGCCACCAGCTTCTCCCTCCGGTGCCTGGAAGATGCCCACCTTGGTGCGATAGTAGGTGCCGCCGACCCCTGCGGCGTCAGCCACCTGCTTGAGGAGGTGGTCCGCGGGGCCGAAGACACGGTTCTCCGTAACGCCGAGCATGCGGATCGCCGTCTCGTAGTGGGGAGGCATCTCCGTCTTCCACGGTGTGAGGCTCGCCCATGAGCCGCTATCCCATATCGAATCCTTTGGGACCAGCAGCGTACCCGCGTAGGTGACCGACCCGCCGCCGACAGCGCACCCGTGGGCAATCACCACGTGCCGAAAAAACTCGAGATTGAAGAAACCTCGCAGGGCGAGTTTAGGCCGCCAGATCCATCGCCAGAGCCGCCAGTTGGTTGAGGGGAAGTCCTCTGCGCTCCAACGCCGCCCCATCTCCATCACCGCCACGCGGTAACCCTTTTCGGCGAGGCGATGGGCAGAGACACTCCCGCCGAAGCCCGAGCCAATAACGATGAAATCGAAGTCCAACTCTTCCATACAGGCCCAGCGCGCGGAGGGTGCCGCTCAGCCCGTTGAATCAACGGTCGGCTAACACCGATTCACACCCCGACCTCCGGTTGATTGTCGCTCCGCAGCAGGTAGTCCTAATCTGACTTTCTTATCGCTCGATTGCAGTATTTAACGTGCTCCGAATCCACTCAGAAAGCGTCAGTTTGTTCTTCCTAGCCCGTGCTGCAATCGCTCTCAGGGCATCGTTCGTGAAGCGGACGGGGACAATCCTTCTCTTTGCCAGGGCGATGGGAAGTCTGGGGCGTCCGACTCTAGTTTTCTTCGCCAAACCTAAACTCCTGAACGATTGCGGCCCGCACAGCCAATACCGCAGACATAACAGGGCCATGATATAGCAGGTTGACATCCTTGCGCTGTTTCTTCCGATCCTCCTTGTCATGCGCCCAAGCATAGACTTTCGGCGCTTTCGGATGGCCGCGCAACTCGAACACATCAACGATGCCGTTCCAGACCGTCCTGCTCTCAAGTGTCATTTGGCAGGCATGCTTTCAACGAGCGGGGCCTCTTGGCCATGCAAACGGCGAACCGCTAAACTGACCCGTGCCGCTGCGATCAGCAAGACGATAAGTTGCTTTTTTCTTGTCCAACACCACCGCTAGCAATAAGCGAATTACAATAATTAGGCCTCGTCACCAGGTATTTGTGTATTACAGTATCGGTTTGAGTTCCTGTTCCGGAAGATCCGGGCTGATCTTCATGAACTACCACGCTCTGTCTTACAGGCCACACACGGAGCCAGATAAAGTGAATTAGCACACGAGCACGCAGCTTCTCCATTTGAAATGCTCAAATACTCATTTTAGACTAGCGGTTCTATGCACAGCGCTGTTCGAGAAGCCAAAGAGTTGATGAAGGAGGCCAAGGACTGGTCCTTGTGGCGATGGCTGATAGAAAAAGGCAGAGTGCGGGCAACAGCCGACAGAGCGACGGAGACGCTCGACGATTTGGAAAAAAGGGCGAAAGCTTCCTGGAACAGCGACCTGAAAAAAGCGCATCGCGAGTCGGTGGCATTGGCGTCTTTTGAACGCAACGCCAGGGCAAAGCACCAGTACGAAAAAGCGAAAGACGAGGCCAAGAGCGTCGATGCGGAAATCAAGCGGGCCGCGCAGCGTGTGAAAGAAGCAGACGAGGAAGCCTATGCTGCCAGAATGGATGCCGAGGACACATTTGATGAAGCGGAGTACCATATGAACGTTGACCTAGCGCGCGAAGGGGCCAAGAAAGCCATCGCCGCCTGGAACCTGCGCGAGAAAGCCATCCGCATGGCCGTGGCCCTGGCGCGCGATACGCAGGCGCCAAAAGAGTGATGCACAGCACTTGCGGGGAAGGCCACATCACGCCGGACGCTTGTTTTTGCGCGTGCGGCGAGCGAGCTTACTGAGTGCGGCCAGGCGCGCCTCCAACTTCTCAACGCGATGCCGGAGTTTTGCGGCTTCGCCATCCACCGGCGCCGCCGGCCCCTTCTTTGTTGCCACCAGCTGCCGCACGAATTCGAGAGGGTTCGATGCGGCACCCTTCGCCTCCGAAAGGCTCGTGCGAATTGTCCCCTGGGCTTTCTGATACAGATCAAACGTGCTGTTCAGATACCAAGACAAGAACTCATGGGTGGCCTTGTCGGATGCCCGGACGAGTTGTCGCAGGAGTTGCAGAGGCAGGGCAATCTCCCGATCGCGGGCGTCCTCCACAACGATTTGTGTAAGGACGACGCGCGTCAGATCCTTACCAGTGCGGGCATCCACCACTTTGACCTCGATCCCCTCGCGCACCATCCGCGCGATGTCCTCAAGTTTCACGTAGCGGCTGGCACCCGTGTTGTACAGCCGTCGGTCGCCGTATTTCTTGATGAGGACACCCGGCTTTTCCATGTTCTCCTCCGGGATGGGCCTCGCGGCCCTGGGTCAAGAAATAGCTTGACACAGGGAGGGCCGGCTCGTATAGTTATACTGCAATGCAGTATAGAACAAAGGAGGTACTCGCCATGACTCCCAGAGTTAAGAAACCATCCCGGGCCGCTCCGGCCCCCAGCTATCTAGTCGGCTGGGTTCACCAAGGCGTGGACAGCTTTGTTGCCGCCCAGAAGATTCTGCTGGACCTCGCGGCCCAAGAAAATGCACTGTTGATCGGCATGGTGCGAGAGCGGTTCATCAAACCGAGTTTCCGGCCGACGGTCGCGATCGCCGGAATTGCGGAGAAAGGCGTTGAGAGCTTAGCCACAGCGGGAAAAGTCTTGCTGGACCTGGCGGCTAGCGAGACCGCCCTGCTGGCGGATGGAGTGAAAGACGGACTGCGACTTCCCGCGGCTGCCAGGGTTGTCGCTGACGTGGCCTGCCATCGAATGAACACGCTCATCGGCATGCAGAAGCGCCTGCTGGACGTGGCTGCCGAACAGACCCACGCGATGGCCGAGTCTTTTCAGAAGGGCAGAGGGTTAGAGGCTGGCGCGCGTTTGGCCGAGTTCGCGGGACGGGGAATTGAAAGCTTCTTCGAAGCGGAGAAGAAGTTCCTTGATCTGGCCGCCCAGGAAGTAACCGCAGCAGCCAAGGGCAAACTGGGCGTCAAGCCCCCCCAGGACCGGCTGAAGGTGCTGACGCAACTGGCTCGGGAGGCTACCGAGAAGTACATCGATGCCCAGAAGAAACTCCTGGATCTGGCCATCGAGCCGCTGGAGTCCATGAGCAAGGCCAACGGCATGCACAAGGGCGCCCGGAAACAACCGCAGACGTCTTGGGCCGGACTGACCGAAAAGAGCTTTCGGAATATCGTGACGGCGGAAAAGTCTCTGCTGGATCTCGCCGCCAAGCCCATCATGGCGACGGCTCCCCATCGCCGGCACAAGAAACAGGGTGTGGAACAGAAGAAAGCTGCTCCACCTAAAGCGGCCGTTCCAGGTCGGCTTGTCTCCGTGAGTGCTTGAAGGGCGTCACAGGGACCTCGGGCGAAACGCTATGCCGATCCCTGCCCGCAACGGCGGGGATCGGCGGCGGCCCGCGGGCCTCGAATTTGGTAGCTGTCGATCGTACCCCAGTGTGCTACAGTAGGTGCGTGTGCGCGCTGCGTCGGGTGAGCTAAAGGTACATGAGAACGCGTCGCCGCCCGCCGCCAAAAGACCATGAAGCGGTGCCGTTGCCGATCTGGGGTGAGTTGTTATTCGGGGTGGAGTTAGCTTTCCTGCGGATTTCGCCGGTTTACTGGGGGTACAGCCTCCCCCGCGGGAATGGATCGGCCGTGGTGCTGGTTCCCGGGTTTCTGGGCACGGATCTCTATCTGACTGAGTTCCGCGCCTGGCTGCGCCGGATCGGTTACAAGCCCTACTACTCCGGGATCCGCGTGAATGCCGAGTGCCCGAACCTGTTAATCCAGCAACACCTGTACGCGAGCATCCAGCAGGCCTACCAATCGACCCGGAAGAAGATTCACCTTATAGGCCACAGTTTGGGGGGCACGATGGCTCGCGCTGTCGCGGCGCAAATGCCTGATCGCATCGCTTCCGTGATCACACTGGGGTCGCCGATCCACGCGCTTGCTGGTCACGCTTCCGTTCTCGGCGTCGCTGAAATGATACGAAAGCAGATCCTGGAACGGCATGGTCGGGACGTCCTGCCGGGCTGCTATACCTCCAGGTGCACCTGCGCTTTCCTCGAGGCCCTGCGAGGAGATTTTCCGAAATCAGTGCGCCAGACCGCCATCTATACCAAGGCGGACGGCATCCTAGACTGGCGGACCTGCCGAACGGGCGACCCGAGCATTGATTTTGAGGTCTCGGCCACCCATACCGGACTGGTGTTCAGCCCGATTGTGTACAGTGTTGTCGCTCAGCGTCTGGCCGGGAAGGGACCGCGCGAGATCCCTTGCAAAACAGGATCGAAATCGGAATAGAAGGGTTGCAGCAGGCAACTCGCTTCCACTCGCCAAAGCTCTGACGCCACGCTTGGGAACGAGTTAGGGCTAAGATCAGTCCCCGACCATCTCAAGCACAGCGCCTGAGTCGGTACTCAGTTCTTCGGTGGTTCTGCCAGGTAGTTGGAGGACAATGCGAGCGGTCGCCAAGCTATCGTTGGCAACTTCGAAGCGCCCGGAACAATCCGTTTTGAGGTACCGAAGGCGGTGCACAGAACCTTCTCTTCCATGAACATCCAGATCAATGCGTGCACCGCGTTTATTGGAGCACTTCAAGTTCCAGATCAGTTGCTGTCGATCGCGCACACATTGACGTAAATTGCGGAAGGTGTATTCCTGCTCGTTGTGCCAGAGCACGGCCTTGCGAAACATAAGGCCCAAGGGCATCTCATAGACAAGTGCCTCGAAGCTGGAGCCCAGGCCGTTTGGCCCTGGAAAACGCATGTGCGTCCAGGTCCAGAAGTTGCGGTGCCGGTATCCACAGTTGTGACCTTGCATCCCATAACCTAAGGGTTCGCCGCGAAAAGACCGATCACCGAGCGTTATTTCACCTGAGAAGAGGGCATCGGAATGAGGTGTGCGCGAAAAACCGATCCAGCCTTTGTTGCTCAAGTCCACGCGAAAAGACGACCGATATCGCAAATCCCAACGGATTCGTTGGCCGCCAACTTGGAGACATCCGCGGCATTCGCCCTCACCGACGCGGTTCTCACCCATCTCGAAACAAAAGGGATTGGCGCCCCGCTTGCTCAAATGAAGATCCTGGAGGGAAAATCCTTGTATCCAGGTCTCCGGTTTTCCATCTCGTGGAAACCAGGTTGCCCAGATCTGAACTGCCTGCCCCTGAGTATCGCCAGGACACCCGTCCCGGCCAGGGTTGGTCAGCAAATAGCGAAACCACCATGCACCACTGCCATCCCTCAGACCGAGCCGCAAGAACCACACCTCATATCGGCGGCGCATCGAGAGCCTTGAAAAACGCTCATTGAGGGTCCTCATAGATCAGGAAG
>Ga0187803_10000117_pt1 | contig 32948 bp, 34 predicted proteins | sample NC_wetland_sal_i_2_FD_132425 | JGI IMG/M metagenome (GOLD analysis project Ga0187803, IMG submission 132425) | Wetland sediment microbial communities from Neuse River Estuary, North Carolina, USA - Control_3 | ecosystem: Environmental > Aquatic > Freshwater > Wetlands > Sediment | place: USA...
AGTCAACTTACGGAGTCTGGACGAGCGCCTAACTGACGCGACTGAGTTCGTCGAGGGCATCATCTCGTCGAGCGTCACGGCGGTCGAAGAATCCCGGATGCGTCTCGCTCAGGGTCTCCCCGAACTCCGCCGAACCCTCGAAGGTGGCGCGCTGGCTAGCGAGGAGTGAGCCTGGGCCACGGCGGGAACAAAGCGCGGGTTCGATTCCCGGCGCGGAGGCTAGCGGCCATGAACAAACTGTGCATCGCGGAGGGCCAGTCCAAACTCAAATGACGGCGGGCTTGGCGACCTCACGGCGGCACATCTCAGACGCCAAGATGTAGAGAAGCTGCTCGGATTGAGCACCGATAAACTCGCTAACGAACGCTCCGTATCGACCTGCCGTCATCGAGTCGAAGTCTTGAGGGCGATACCTCACCACCGAGCCGAAATAGAAGATCAAGCACCACAAGGACGCCACCTGGGGCAGGCGATTCTGTTCGGCGGGCGGAGTTAGGTGTATGTAGTACTTCCGATAGCCGCGCTCGGGCATGGTCGTCATGATTCGCCATAGCTTGCGCCTCATTGGGTCGACGAGCTCCAGCAGAATATCGGTCGGGCGTCCGCTGTACGCGAGCGCGTCTTTCTGCTCGAGGCAGATCCAGTCGGGATCCTCGCTGGTCGGGGCGGTCTCAACCTCCCGAAATTCCCCCGCGAGGTCCCCCTCTTCGATCAGCCTCTTGTGCGTGATCGAGTAGCGATCGAGATCGCCTCTTGGCAGATATAGCCGGAGCCAAAGTTCCTTGGCTCCGGCGTCCTGAACCATCTGGATCTTCTCGATCCCTACGAAGCGCTCCGTCCGCCCGGTCGCCTCGCGCCACAGCCGATGACCGACGACGACTTGGGGCAAGAGCTCAGTAACCGGATACGCGTGGTTGTCGATTGGACGAGCGAACCCCAGGCGGTCGAGGACCTCAGAGTAGACGCTGATACGTCCGCCGTACCCGTTGCGAACAACGACCTCGAAGTTGTCGAGGTCCGCTCCCGTCGCGACGCGCCGCTCGCTCAAGCCGTGCGCCGCTGACTCGAGATCGCCTGTGTATCCGAGCACTCGTAGCATCGCCTTGCCCAGGTTGAGGAAGGCGTAGTAGGTCAGCAACGGGTTAGCCGAAAGACGCCCGCTTGCGGATTGATAAAAGTCTTGGGCTTGCTCAAGAAACGCCAGTGCCTCGGCACGCTGAGTTCCCGACGTCTGAGCGTTGATCGCCCCCTGCATCACGGTCCACGGACGGGCTGCGAACAAGAGGTCGAAGAGGCCGTATCGCCTATTGTCTCGCGTAACCGGGAAGTACGAAAACGGGAGCGGCCGGCGCTTGACGGTAAGTGCTTCTCCCTCGCGAGGCGCAGCCACTCTCGGCATCCCGACACTGTAGCCTCGGTTGGAGCCTCGTGTCGTCCGATAGCCGTTGCGATTCGGTAGGCCCGAATAGCCCCGCGATCGGCCGCCTAGACGCGCCTCGCGTTACGGCGGATACTTGAGCCATGCCAGAGAACAACACGACTGATCAAGCCAACCCAGCGACTCCGACTGCGCGTCTACTCCTAACGGAGTGGGCCAACGCGCAGGACGGCTGGGCACGCCAGCTTGTGTTTGAGGTCCTGGCGTCCGGCCGATCTGCCTCAGACGAGGCTTTCGCCGGGATCTACGATCTGTTCCTGCTCGAAAAGGGCCTGGCGGAGGGGACCCATGAGGCGGTCGCACCCTTGGCGCACGATGAGTCATCCGATGATGCATCTGGCGGGTTTGTGTTCCGCACGCTTGAGAACGTTCGCGGGGTCAACGCGCTGGTCGAAGGCCAAGCCATTGAGTTCAACCCAGGCCTTACCGTCCTGTTCGGGGAGAACGGCACTGGAAAGACTGGTTACGCGCGGGTTCTCAAGACGCTCGCGGGTGTGCGCACCGCCGAGGAGATCCTTCCCAACGTCCACGAGCCAAGCCGTGTCGTACCCCAAGAGGCTGCGATCGGATATGCGCTCGGGGAGGATGAGCGTGTACTCGAATGGAAGGGCGAGCTCGGCGTACCGCCCTTCACGCAAGCGAGCGTCTTTGACTCTCCGGCCGTGCGCCTCCACGTCGATGATGACCTTGCGTATGTCTATACGCCTCGGGATCTTGCGCTCTTTCATGTCGTCTCCGAAGGCATTGACGCGATTCAGGCCCTGGCCGAGAAGGACGCCGCAGATCGTCTACCGGCCGGGAATCCGTACTTGCAGCTCTTCGACCGTGGGACGGCCGTCTATCCGCACATCGAGACCTTGGGGCCGGCGACCGACCTTCCGACGCTGGAGGCCCTAGCGACGGTTACGAAACAAGAGGAGACTGTGGCCGTTGCCTTGAAGACAACCGTGGCCGCGCTGGAGTCCGACTCGATCCCTGCCCAACTCACAGCCGCACGCAGCCGGTCCCAACTGTATGGCGAGCTTGCGAAGGCGGCAGACACGGCTGCCACATTTGACAGCGATGCCTACGAGCAGTCCGTAAAGGCCGCCAGCGACGGCTCCGAGGCATATGCCACCCTGCGCTCAGAGTTGCTCGCGAGCGCAGGCATGGCGAACCAGTCGGAGGAGGCTTGGCAAACCTTCATCCTGGACGGGGACGCCTACCGAGCGCACCTCGGGGCGGACGACTACCCGCATGATGGGGATTTGTGCCTCTACTGTAGGCAGCCGCTCGCACCAGAGGCGCTTGCGCTCCTGAAGCGATACCGCGAGTTCGCAGCTGACGCCTCTCGCGGGCGTATCGATGACGCGCGAGCCCAGACAAGGAGTCTGGCTCGCCACCTCGCGGCTCTCAGCCTCCCTGCGCTCCACGCGGCGGTGAAACAACTCCGAGAGGACAACCTCGAGGACGACTATCTTGTACGGGTAGAGGCATTTCTTGTGGAGCTGGATGCCCAAGCGCCGCATTGGCAGGCTGGCACTGCGGTCGATTGGACAGGCATCGGTGATGCTGCAAGCGCCGTCGGGACGGAGGCCTCCAGGCGCCGTGACGCCGCAGAGTCTCTGGTCACCGACCTCACGACGCGTTCCGCTGATAGAGCCGAGTTGCTCAAGACCGAGGCCAAGAAGCTCGCAGAGCTAAACGGGCGGCTTGAGCTGAAGAAGCGCCTAGTCGAAATCAAGGGCACCGTTGACGACGCGAAGTGGGCTCAGCGGGCGAAGCAGCTCGTCAAAGCATTCCCGGCACTAAAGCGCTCCTTGACTGAAGTCTCCAAGACCGCCAGCGAGCAACTTCTCAACGCCGATTTCGAACGCCGGTTCGCCGACGAGTGCAACGCACTGAGAGCGCCGGCGGTGCGCTTGGAGTTCCCGGGTAGGCGCGGCCAGCCCGCCAGACGAAAGGTAGTCTCAGCCGACCACAAGCCATCTCAGGTTCTATCCGAGGGCGAGCAGAAGGTCATCGCACTCGCAGACTTTCTCGCCGAGGCTGCGTTGAGACTTATCCCTGCGCCGATCATCTTCGACGACCCGGTTAACAGTCTGGACTACCGTCGGATTCACGAGGTCGCCAGCCGCATCGCAAAGCTAGCCGAAGCGCGCCAAGTGGTCGTTTTCACTCACAGTATCTGGCTCACCACCGAGCTGCTTGCGCACTTCGACAAGATCCGTCCGCTGTGTACCTACTACTCGGTTACGGATGAGGGTGGTAAGGGTATGGTTGTCGCGGGCACCCACCCTCGCTGGGACACTGTTAAGAGCACCGCCAAGAAGATCAACGAGCTGATCGCGACCGCAAAGACCGCCGAGGGCGACGCTCGCGAGGCCATCGTCGAAACGGCCTATTCCCGGATGCGGTCCTGGTGCGAGGTAGTGGCCGAAACCGAGCTGCTCCAAGGGGTCACCCAGCGCTACCAGGCGAACGTCATGATGACGATGCTTCCCAAGATCAAGGGCGATCGTCTTAGCGCGGCGACAGAGGTCATTTTCCCTATCTTCGAGAAGGCCTGTCGGATCATGGAGGGTCACTCACAGCCACTCGAGACGCTTTCGATTCGCCCGACGGTTGAGGAACTTGAGAAGGATTGGGCGGCCGCGCAGGCTGCGCGCGACGCCTACAACGCATGAGTTCAATCGACGGGTCATCCACCATCTTGACGACAGTCGAAACGCCCCAGTCCCCGGTAAGGGGGCCGGGGCTTCGGCGTCCGGGGGCCGGAAGGAACGGGTGCGGCGGCTCGTCGAGGCGCTGCTGACCCCTGCAAGCTAGACGACCACACGACACTCGGATGCGGCCCGCCCAATTGGCTCTTGCAGGCTTCGATCGAGCCGGTGACGCGGGCGTCGGACCTAAAGTGCCTCGACGGCCAAGCCGATAAGCGACAGAAGAGGACTCCGAGCGTTGGCAGGAGCTCTCGGATGCCGGGAATATGCGGGTTTACGAATCAGACCAAGGGAAGGACGCTCATGTCAATCGAAGAGCAGACGACTCGGCCCGATGACGATGCGCGTGTTCGCCTTCAGGACGGCGAGGAAGTCATTTTGGCGCTCAGGCGGACAAGTTGGTTGGCGACGCTCGTAAAGATTCTCACGTTGGGGCTCTACTGCTTCTGGTGGAGGGTGGCGTGGTTTGTTGTAACCGACCGACGTCTCATAAGCAAGAAGGGCATCCTCAACAAGACCGAAATCGCCCTGCCGCTTCATTTCGTTCAGGATGCTGCGTTTCGCCGATCATGGATAGGCATAGCAGACGTCCGCATCTCGACGGCGGGCGGCGACGCGAGCATCTCGCGCATGGGACCGCTGAGAGCACAGGACGCGAGGCGGCTCGCGGACACGATTATGTCGCAAGCCAAGCGCGTAATCTCGGACGCCAATCCAGCCGCACCTAGCACTGACCATCTGACTGAGGCGCTAGCTCGTGTCGGGGAACTACGTGACAGGGGCGTGCTAACGGAGGACGAGTTCGCACAGCAAAAGGCGCGGCTCCTAGCATGACCTTTCGTCTTTCCGCGCCAACCGGCGGCGATCTGCGTCGCGCTTGCTCGGGATGCTGCTGACGCCGAAGCACGACCTACCAGAGGAGGCTGTGGCGATGAGCACCCCAGACAACACGCGACGGGGCAGAGCTGACGCGCACGAAAAAGCCGAGAAACTGATCCGCAAACGGCTGTCCAAGAAGCTAGACGTTGACTTGACGCCACAGCAGTTGTCGCTAGATGGCGGTGCCCATGTGGACGTGGACGGCGTCGGGCCGGACGAGTCTGTTCTCGTGGAGATATTCGCCCACCAGGGGGGACTGAAGGGAGGTCAGCGCCGCAAGATCATGGGCGACGCGCTGAAGCTCATCACGCTCGGGCGAAGCCGGCCCGCGACCAAGCTCATCATCGCGTTCTGCGATCAGGAGGCCGCAGACGGCGTGGTCGGGTGGCTGGCAGAGGCCCTTGACGCTTGGGGGGTCGAAAGGCGGGTCGTCAAGCTCCCCGACAAGGTTTGCGCCGATCTGCGGGCCGAGCGACGGCACCTGAAGATGGTCTACCCGAGCTCCGACTAGGAAGGGGCTGGTGATGGCACGCCCGCGACCGGAGCAGTACCGGACCGGCGCCGAATGGCGCTGGGCGAAGAAACAGTGGAAGCGCCACCACGGCAGATCGCTGATTGTGACGCTCTTCGCGGGCGACATAGTCGCACAAAGCGGCAGTGCGCGGCCACGTACCGCGGTGCCATCCAAACTCACAGCCGGCGAGGTAGCACAGCTACCTCGCCGCCTTTTGGAGCTTTCGTTCGTCAGCCCTGCTCCTCAGGGACTTGAAGGCCGGCGGTGTTCGGATTGGTCGGATCGCGTGGTTCCGGTGGTGGTGGCGACGGACTCGGGTCCCTGCTCTCCACATTCGTAGGGTCACGCGGTGACTCGGGCGGTTGTGGCTCATCCTCAGACATTTTCACCCCCTTTCGGCGAGTTGCATTGTCCAGAACACGAACTCGATCCCAAGGGCGCCGACAGCGACCTCAAACAGAATCAGCATTCTATCGATGTGGGTCTTGTTCGCGAACCAGTTCGTCTCAAGTATTTTCGCAATAAATGCGGACATAGCCTGAGCATCGCCGTAGCGTGATGTGTCGGCCCAGTCCTCGAGTAGAACCTTGGCGCCGAGAGCGAACCTCCATTCGCGTGGCCAGAGAACGGCCAGACACGCTACCAGCCCGACCCCGAACGAAACAAGCGCGAGGCCGGTGATGGGGCCAAACGACGTCGTCTTGAGCGCCTCGGAGCCGAGAAAGGACGCCACAACTGACGTGGCAGCAATAAGAACGCCTGTGCGCGTTCGAAGCTCATCGAGACTGCGCGACTGGAGTTCAATCGCCCGGATGGACTCCGCGAGTGCCAGCTCTTGTGGTGTCGGCATACCCGCACCACACCGGATGCCCGAACAACCCCGAGCAGCCCTAGAGACGAGCCTGGCGTTCGTCCGCACCCTCTGTTGTAGCTTCGCCGGCACCCTTCTCTAGACGCTGACCGATCGCGCGCTCCGCCTAGTCCTGCGGGCGTCGTTCATCTCAGGACGTCCTCTCCCTGCCGCTGGTTCGCCACGAGCGCCAAGGGTCGGGCGGCGCAGGTAGGGCAGCCTCGCCGAGCACCCCGCCGACTCCTGTCGCAGCGTGTAAGGTCAGTTCACGCGCGACCCCTCCGCGTCCATCGATATTGCGATGAAAACCGGCCAACCGACCAAGCTAACGCCACCCCGGCGCCCCGACCGGTACTTCGCGACCTTTCGCACCCAGGCGGGCGCCTCGGTCGTTGTCGGACTGCTCGTCGAACTACTCCAGCACAAGAACGTACTTAACACGTCAACTGTCACCGTGCCGATCGCCTCCGCGGTGGGAGCGTTCATATTACTCAACGCTATACGAGCGCTTCTGCTCATTCCTCCCGCCGAAGAGGCCGTCCACGAACCCGAGCCGGCCCAGCTCACCGAATCCATTACGTCGGCGATCCGCTCGTCTTATGCCGTCAGCTCTAACTGGCTGAGCCTCTGGAGCCGACCCAACTTCCGCTACTATCTTCACCTTGATGCGGTCGCAGCTCTGATTGCGTATTCCTTCCGCTTCGGCTCGTCGCTGTTGCGCGTTTCCCGCGATGAATCAGACGTTGGCGCATTTATGAAAGATACCGACGAGCTTCTTGTCGACATTGCCTCCGGCGAAGGCCCCGTCCACAAACATAGGCTCCGTATCTTGATTTATCCACAGTGGGTTTACAAAGCCCATCGTGCCGAGATCGAACAACTTATGCGCTCCCACAGCGCAGCACGTATTTCGTGCTTACCGCTTGTCGCCGACCGCCTGTACGACTCGCTGAGCCATGATGAGCGCGCAGCGGTCAGCGAGTTGAGTCGTGCTCTTCGCCAAACCACAATCGACAAGGCGCCGCCTCGCGCTCGTCTCTTCCGATGGTACGTTCAGATCCGGCTGCGACTTGGTGTGCGCCTTCCCCTCGCGTGGACGGTTGTCTTCCCGGATTTCCTAGTGGTCGACGCCGATCTGCCACATGACACGTCGAGCGCGTGGTGGTATTCTAGTGACAGTGACGATGTTAAACGCGTGCGATATGACGATGAAAGCACCCGACCTATTCAGCAAAGCGGTTACGGTGTTTCGGATTATATGCGCGCACAAGACCGACGCCCTGTGGGACAACTATGGGTATGAGTCGCTCGGGGGTGTAGTGGTTCGCACCGCCGCGAACCGGCTTGAGTCAGAGGCCTTTTTCGACCGCGAGCACTATGAGACGTGGCGGACGTGGATTGTCCAACATCGGCACGCCGACGCGAATGCTGAGCAGCTAAGCGACTGGTTTCAGGCTGAAGCTCAACTCCTCGCGTCCTTTGTCGCCGACACACTGACCGTCCTCGCGAGCGAATACAACGGAAGCAGCGGCCACCAGCCGAAGCTGCTGGACCTGGGGTGCGGAACCGGGGACGACATAGTCGAGGTCTCGCTGACACATCCCTCGTTACATGCGAGCGGAGTCGACATCATTGAAAGCAACATACGGCGCGCAAACGTAAAGATCCACGACGCTGATCTGGCCAGTCGCGTCACTCTCGTGTTGGGCGACGCTGCAACCCTAATAGAGTTCGGCGACGAGGAGTTCGACATGGCGATTTGCATGACCAACACGCTCGGCAATATGACCACGGAAAAGCAGGAGAGCTGCTTGCAGCGCCTCCGAGACGTGTTGACGCCGGGCGGTCGAGCTTTAATCTCAGTATATTCGCCGGCCTCGGTGCCTGCACGAATTGCCAGCTACAAGGCGATTGGGCTGCATGTGCAGGAGCGACAAGGTTGTCTTTTGGCCACAGAGGGTCTCCGGTCGCAACACTTCGATCCAAGCGCGCTCCGCGCGCTGGTCGAACGTTGCGGCCTAGTGGTGTGCGACGACATACACCACGTATCTGCCGTCGGTCTCGCGGCCGTTGTCCGCCCAGCTAACTGAGCATGTGCGAGCGCACGATTGTGTCGGCACCGAGGCTGAGGTGGGTTATGGGCGCGGAGGCTCGTGCCCTGTTCGCGGAGAGTAGGTGAACTCGGGTGGCGTTTCTCGTCGGCGTCGGAGCATCACTCGTGGCCGGTGCGGTGCTGTGGGGCCTCACCCATCCTAGTGAGATTCGATACTTCCGCGTTAATCGGCGCCGCCGCTCGGCGTCGGGATCCTTGGACGACTGCGTGGGACCAGCGAGGGTATGTATAGCAAGTCCCTCAGCTATTACGTTAAGGGGCACGCACACGGACCGATCGTGCGCGTCACCCTGATCAATCGTGAAGCCCATGAGAGCCCCGCCACTCTTATCTACCCCAATACGCTGGGAAAAGACGTACTCGTAGGGCTTCTGGTTGGCGAAGATTTTGATCGCCAATGGTACGCCTCGCCTACTATTCTTAGCCGCGAGCCACTCGATGAGGCCGCGCTTGCACACCTTGCGGGTCAAATCCGGCTCAACGTGCCCGACGCTCCTAGCCGGTGACGCGGGAGCATTGGGGTTCTCTTCCCATGCACGTCGCACAAGCGCCATTGTCGGATGCGCTCCGAGCCGGTCCGTCCAGCCCCGCCGCGTCTCGGTGGACGTGAACGGACACCAGAGCGGATGCAGCGGCCTAGTGTGTCGGCCCTCTCAGGTCAGGCGCTCGCGGAGATCCCTGCCAGCGACCGTGTGCGCTCCAAAATCGTCTTGATCTCGTCCGGCAACGCACCGACACCCGCCCGCCGCACGGCCTCTGCGTAGACCTCAGGAGACTTGCCCTTCCACCCCATCTCGGCCCGCACAGTGTCGAGCACTGGGCGCAGCCCGTCGATGGCATCCTCAATCTCGCCATGAAAGCAAGCCCACGCCGGCTCCACCGTCGTGGCCGGAAAATCTGTGGCCGTCGCCCCGAGCGCTTCGAGCACACGCTTATTGGACTTGATCGCCGATGTCCGGTCGCTCCGAGCGCGGCCGCACGTCGCGCAGGGCGTGCCGTCAGCGGCATTGGCATCAGCATCAAAGACGCAGAACGTCGGTATACCGAGGGCGCCAAGAATCGCCAGCGCCACCGGCTGACTTCCCTTGCCGCCCACGTGCGTGATCACGACTCCATCCGCCGAGAGGTCTCCGAGATCGAGCAGTCCAGCGGCAGCATCGAACGTCGCAACATCACTCGGCCCCTCGACCAGAAGCACGCTCTTCGCAAAGAACGCCTCCCGAAACTGCTCGCTCAGAGTCCTAGCAAGATATGGGTGGGGATCGGCCTTGTCCGCGTCGGGCAGCTTATCGGCGACGACGGAGAGTTTTGCGGCAGTTACTAGCACGCCCCGAGTCGCTCCATCGTCTGGTTCCCGTCGGAAGATCCGGACAGAGTCAAATCTATCTGGAGCGACAAAATACGGCGAGTGGGTCGCATATGCCACCTGAACCGAGCCGCTTCCGGCAATAGTCGAAAGCGTCTTGAAAAAATGACGAGCGCGCGGAGGATGCTGGTAGAGCTCAGGCTCCTCGATAGCGAGGAACAGCGTCGGCTTTTTCGTCGCCTCGGCGTCGGTCTCAGCGTTGGCAAGGTACTCCAGAATGCTGATGATAAACGCGCGCTGAAAGCCGTGGCCCTGGCGGCCGAGGTCAGTAAGATCATGCTCCTCGCCGCCCCTCAAGTCCACGCGGGGCGCATCGATGGAAAAGCCGGTGGCGAGTGGCTCGAGTTTGATTTCCGCCGAGGGCACGTAGCGCTGCATCTGCTCGGACAGTTGCTCGCCGAGATCCTTAAGGATAGGACCGTGCGATGACTCGATTGCCTGCTCATACTTCGTGCGAGCCTCTAGCTCGATAGCCTTAAGGCCCTCGTCTGCCGCCGAACGCTGATCTGCAACCGCGGTCAGAAGCCGCGACAGCAGCGAACCGCGCTTCTCAACGGCCTCCCCCGGGGCATCGCTTACGGCAGGAACGAATACGAACGGGAAGCGATCGGCCAATCTTGCTTGTCCGACCGCCTTGTACCCAAACAGCTGGCTAGCATCCTCATCCTCGACTGGCTGACAGAGATCTGGACTCTCTTGCTCAAATGTCAGCATCGCCTGGTCGACGGCAGCGATATTCGTGGCGCTCGGGAGACCCAGCTCCGTCTTGGTCTCCCGAAGTGCCTTGTACGCAGCTGTCCGTTCTCTGCCTGTGGCTGCCCGAACCGTCGCGAACTCAGGGAAACGGCGACCGCGTCCGGTCAGCTTCTGATCTTCGCCAGGCGTCCAGGTTCGTCGAAGTACCACTTGGTCTCCGGCGGCATATGGACCGAGAGCGAGCCGGTCCGCATCGCTCAGGTTGTCGAAGATGCATTCGACCGAGATCGTCTCGCCGCTGCCCGCGAATACGTCGGCAACCTCCAGCTCACGCCCCTCGAAGAAGAAAGCCAGTGCATGGAGAAGCGAGGACTTCCCGGCGCTGTTGGCCCCAAGCAGCGCGGTCATGTCGCCAAGATCAACGCTGACGTCGGCTAGGCAGCGGTAGTTCTTAACGTTGACGGTCCGAAGTCTCATTTACGCACACCCAAACATTGATCCTGCATGGTGCCAGTATCCTCCCCGAAGCCGCGGCCGTCCAGGCGCAGGAATCCAGCCATTATCCGTCGCTGGAGTCGCCACGGTCCACTAGCCCGGTGGTCCGACCGTCGCACAATCGGCGATGCACGAACCCACGACGTTCAGTGTTAAAGCAGTCGCCGTAGTTCGTCGCGGCTGATTTCCGCATCCTTGAGCAGACGCGCCAGCGTTCCGATCGACATCGGCCGTCGAGCCACCGGCACGCTCAGCGTCCGCTGGCTTGCGGGATGAATGTAGATGTGATGGCTGCCGCGGCTACGGTCCAGCTCCCAGCCCTTGCGCTCCAGCACGCGGATGAGCTCTTTGGCGGTGAGGCGGGGGAGCTTCTCGCTCACGCAGCCGGCGCGAGTTTGCGGTGCTCGACCTTCGGCAGAGCCCAACCACGCTCGTGACGCGACTCGAGATAGAGCGCCATCGCCTCTTGGATCATGGCGGTGGCTTCCTCGAGCGTCTCGCCCTCGCTGATGCAGCCGGGGAGATCCGGCACGTAGGCGGTAAAGCCGCCATCCTCCTGCGGCTCGAAGACGACATCGTATTGGGGGTGTTGATGGTTGCTCATCGGCTTTGACTCCTTCTGCCCCAATTGTACCGGCGAGTCGGCGTACTGGCAAGGTGAGGGAGCGTCGGACAGCCGCTGCCTCCGCTCGACGGGATCAAGCAAGCGCTGCGCATTGCATGACACCTAGCAGTACGGGCGTTCGCACAAGCGGCATTCGCCGAACCGGCGGTGCACTCACCAGGTCGTCTCCTCGCTAAAGCAAGGCAAATCGGGCATGCGGGCAGTTTTCAACCGTTAGGGGCTACATCCTGGGGACGCCATTCGTACGGCGCGATCCGGGGTAGGCACGGCGGCTCACGCCGCGCATGGGCACGGCCCGAGGCTGATGCAGGTAGCGGGAGCGCCAGCGGCGATGCAGGGATGCAGAGCTCTACGAGCCACGAAGCGACGACAGGAAGGTTCCAACGCCGGCTGCGGTGATTGCTGTCCCGCCGAGCGCCAGGAGGCTCGCGATCGTGTCCGCACCCCAAGAGGCATTCGCGTCGTACACCTGGAGCATCGCGACCACGGCAGCTCCGACGGCTACCAATGTCGGAGCCCAAAAGCCGAGCGGATCTTTGGCGGTGTCAGCGATAGCTTTGCCAACTGGCTTACGTTGATTGACACACATACTGGCGGCTTCGGCGCGTCCCTTTTCTTCTTCTTCGACCATTTTTTCCGCAGCGACGACATCGTTTTCGCCACGCTCCTGCGCTCTCGCTCCCTTGACCAGCGCGAGTTTTTCTTTGGCGCGTGCTTCTTTGATCGTCGCTTCGGCTGCTGCTTCTGTCGCCTTTAGCTTGTCTAGATTGACTTTCATGCCGCGAAGCACGAGCAGCAAGAACGCGGCAATCGCAGCAAGGACGAGACCAACGATGAACTCGACTTCGTCCTTGGCATTTAGCGTGATCGCGACCGTCGCCGGTTGTATGCCGGGGTGTCCTCCAACGATGACTTGTCCGATGTAGCTTCCGGCGCTGATCTTGCTGGCATCGACGCACAGTGTGAACGCGACGAGCGTGCCGTGCTCTAAGATGCGCGGCATCGAGAACGTCGGGTTCGGAAGGTACACCGGCGGCAGTCCTTGGCCTGTGCGGACGAATCGCTTCGGAATGTCGAGGGTGATCTGTTCGGGCGTGACACTGGACGGCAGGGCCGGGGACGCTGTGACGGTAATGTCGGTCGTGCCGATACCGCGAGCGCCGCCGATGTTGATCGCTTCTGCCGGCCCCGACGCGCTCAATGCGACCTTCGGCTTGATCGTCGCCATCGGGCCGGACGCGGAGCCAATCGACCGCGGGCACAATTCTTCCGCGCTGGCGTTGGCCGCCATCGCGAGCGACGTGACGAAGCAGAAACCGAGGATCCAGATGAATCTCATGCAGCTCGCCCCCGTGAAGTTGCCGTGGATGGCGCGGAAGGCTACCACGCTTTGGGGCGCAGTGCCGTTCGTTGGAACGAATCGACTCCTGACACCCGGGGACCCAGCCCGGTCCGGGTCGCACAACCGGTATTCTGGGACAGTCGTCTATTGTGCGGATTTGTCTTCCGAACGACCGCGATGTAGACTGCGCGTGACAGCCGCACGGGATTTGCGTTCCCTGCCATAGCAAGGATCCGTGTGTGGCTGTTGCCCGCCCAAGGCCGTGACCGCAGCGCGGAGCAGACCCCTTGCTCTTGTGGCGCTGCCTCGAAGAACGGTAGCTCCTACTCCAGGCACGGTATACGGCTTCGGTGCCGGCAGGGCGGCGCCGAATACCTCGGTTCGAAGAGCCGATCGAGTTGATCGCTGGCTTCTTGGACGCTGCGTAGCTGCAAGGGGCTCAGCACAGCGCCGAGTGACTTGAGATCCTGGAACGCCACGCGAGTGCCGGCACCGACGGCATAAGGCGGGAGCATCTCGGCGACACTTGACCATGTCCTCGACGCCTCGGGCTATCACCCCGAACTGGACGGCGTAGGCTTCGGCCGCGTCGCTTTTGCCTCTGGTTGAAAACGAGGACAGCTGCGAGCACTACAGCACCCAAAGCGCAGCCACTTGCGCAACGCCGATTCCGCGTGCCCACCAATCGGACCGTGCCCCATCGTGATGTTCTCGCATGTGCGCGTCTCCTGCCACCGTCTGTAGCGTACCTCGCGTGACCAAGAGACCCGATGCTTCAAAAGGGCGCTGGCGAGCCACCTCCAGAAACCGGTATCGTCCCTCTACTCCGATGATAAGGCCGCAGTCCACATCCGAGACCCATTGTGGCGAGTCGGGGTCGTCTACCTTCTACAACACGCAGGCGCTTCTGGCCGGATATCACACGATTGGCTCCCGCTACGCGAGCACGACCGCGTTTCAATGGCGCGTGCCGGCCTTTGGGCTCACCGCGAACGCCGCACTGCTCGCAGGCATCCTCAATACGCGAGCGCTTGCCACACACATCACGATGGCCGCGGCGAGCATGGTAGTTGCGGTCGCGGCTCTCGCTATTACCCGGAGGGTGGAGCTAACCGCATGGTGGGATCGGTCGATGATGGACGCGTACGAGCGTGTATTGCTGCCGGCTCGCTTTAGGCTCCAGCATGAGGACGACCTTGCCGAGCGCTTAGAAGTGCGACCGTTCGCGCTAGGGCAACCTCAACGTTCCTTGGAGCTACAACTCAAAGTCGTTATGCGTGCCGATCCGTCGCTCATCATTAACCTCGCACTGATCGTGATGAGTAGCACATGCATCGCGCTCACGGCCCTGACCGGCTAGCGGTCGCGCAACAAGTGACGTCCGACCTTGGCGGGCGGCACTCGGAGCCAGAAGGGGACCCCATGTCCCTACATACGAACACCGTCGCGAGGAGGCGCCACATCCTCGGGAGAGATCTCGATGACCACGATGTCCGACGGAGTGTGCTCCAGTTGTCGCGCCAGCGTTTCAACTCGCGCATCGGCCCCTTCGCACGCGGTCATAATTGTCAGCCCATCCTGGAAGCTGGCGAAGCTCTCTGTCTGCCAGATCCCGTACTTGGCGGGCTCGGCTAGCACGATCCGTCGTCGTGCCCGCTCCAAAGCGCATCTCTTGCTCTCGGCCTCGCTCGCGGCTGTTGTCGTGCAGCCATACTCATAGGACACCCCGTTCGTTCCGATCACCGCGAGGTCGTACCGCAACTCGCCAACATTCGGCAGGACGGCTGGCGACTCGCCTACGAGAGCTGACGTGTTGAGGCGCATTTCCCCGCCCGGGACGACAACCCGTAGTCTCGTATCGTCCTCCTCCATGCCGAGGCGATTGGCCAGCTCGCTGAACTCCGCAGCGATTGGTACGGCGTTTGTGACGACGATCAGCTCGTGCCATTGCCGAAACTGAATGCCTCGGCAAATCGCCTTACACACGGCAAGCGTGCTTGATCCGGCGTCCAGATACACGATCGCCTTGTCTTCGATCTCGTCCACAAGGTGTTCAGCGACTGCTCGCTTGGCCCGAACTGCCTCCTGTGAGCGCCAATTAAGGTGCTCCTCGCCGACAAAGATAGAGCTGCCGGTGAGTGCGATGCCCGAAATCATCTTACGATCGCGCAAGCGATAGAGAAGCGCGTGCAACTCGTCGATAGATGACAATCCAAGCTCGCTGTCCGACTGAAGTGCGTGTAAGAGGTCCGTGAGCTTCATGGGCCGGTCCCGACGGTACGGAAAGACCAGATGGCGAATAAGCGCCGCAGCGTCCTCGAGTAGGGCGTCCGCACGGTCAGCAAACAGCAGTCGCTCCTCGCTTCGCGCAGGAACCGCGCGAAGAGCATCGAGATCTCTACTGAGCCACGCAAATAGCGCGGATGACAGCTCATCCGCCAAGCCATGTACCTGCGCCTCGGTGAAACCCGCACATTTCAAACACAGACGCTCGCGAAGCCACGGCTGGCTTGCGTCAAGGCCATCCTCTAGTAGTACGGGGATGACGAATGGGCGACCCAGCCGGTGCTCCTCGTCCAATGCCCACTGCAACTCAGTTTGTACCCATGGAGATTCGGCCGCATGCTGATCAAGAAACAGCACCATGAAGTCGGCATCTGCCTGAATAGCCGTCTGGATGCTGTCGGCGAGGGAAGCGCCAAGTAGGATCTCGTACTCATCGATCCAAGTGTTGACATGGGCCGGGAGATACTCCCGCACCTCCCTCACCAAAGGCTTGGCGCTCTCGTGATGGCTCAAAAAGATACGCAACTCTGCCCCCGTCTCCGACGCGATCAGCGAGGTCTGACCTTATAGCACCCTGGTCTGCAGCGTGCTTCGGAGTTCTGCCGCGCGGGCAACATCCAAGCGCCCCGGCTCTTGAGTTTCGCAGGACGCAGATCCAGCGGCGAGAGCGTCGCCAAACGCGTCGAAGAAGTCGTTGCCACGAAGGTGCCCGCGGAGGAAACCGGCAAGGAACGCATCGCCGGCGCCAGTGGTGTGCACGACTGATACGCCATCGACGTGTCCCGCCTTCCGGCTCCCACCATGAGACGCTGCCGCGCCGTCCTTGCCTAAGGTGACAATAGCGCTCTCCGCTCCGAGCTGCTGGAGTCCGTCGAGAGCGTCGGCTACCGACGAGACAGTTCGCGGTCCGGCCGCGTGCCTCAAGGCTTTGGTGGCCTCATCTAGGTTCACCTTTACAAGACAAGGGCTTGTCTCTAGTGCCGCAGCGAGAATATCGCCCGACGCGTCGACCACGGTATAAGCTCCAAGCTCACGCGCGTAGTCAAGTATGTCGTTATAGCCGTCGGCTGCGACCGTCGGCGGTAGACTGCCGGTACAAATCACCGCTTCGGGCGAGGCAGCGCCCAGTGCAGTGATTACGAGGTCGCGGTAAGCGTCCCACTGGCCGGTCAGGAGTGCCGGACCAGGCCCGTTAATGACGAGTGCCTTCTCGGAGTCATCAGCCTGGACAATGATCGTCGCGATCCGACTCTCACCAGAAACTTCAACTACCCTGATCTTCAGCCCTTCGTCTTCGATCAGCTTTCGTATAGACGTGCCTACCGCGCCGGCGACGATCCCGAACACCTCTGCCTCCTCGCCATACGAGCGCAGGGCGCGCGCCACATTCACGCCCTTGCCGCCACCAGACACATGCTCACTACTCGCGCGGAGGATCGCGCCCGCGGTAATGTGAGCTACGGCGACGACATTGTCCAATGCGAAATTGGGACTCACCACTACAATCTTGGGTCGCAGCTCAGGCATGAGTACAGTCTAGTCCCCGCGGGCATGGGCTGTCACTACCTCCGCGACGACTCCTAGGTGATCACATGGTTTACGCGTGCTCGCTTGGCGACCGGAGTGCTGGCGACCCGCACAGCTTGGGATCGCAATAGTTGGTTCCTACGAGCGTTTATCCCGTCGAATGGCGGCCTACGTCGCACAAGTGCCATTGGGCGTGCTCAGCGCGGGTCGCGCGTGGTGGTTGCACCAGGCGGCTTGCCTCTCAGCCCGAAGTGCAGGTTCAGGAGCTGCCGTACGCGCTCCTTGGAGACGGCGGTCCGTTCGCCGATCTCGCCGAGCGTGAGGCCCTCGATCAGACGTAGACGCAGCATCTCGCGCTCGCGCTGGCGTGGGGGTCGGATTCGTCCGCCGTGGATTCCGGGCAGCGTGAGTCCATGCTCGTTGAGCCGGGAGATGATCTCGTAGAGCTCGGTCGGGCCGAACTGGCCGGTGTCGAGCAGATCGGTCGCCGGATAAGTCGTGAGCTGCGCGACCTCGCTGATCCCGGCTGCCTCCAGGCAGGCGAGAGCGGCTGGGCTGAGGCCCAGCTCGGTGACGCGCATTGCGCGTCCGCTCAGATGACGCCGTGCCCGACCATCTGGATATGCCGCACCGCCGCGCGGCTGGCGAAGACGTGGCCATCCGAGGTCTGATGGACAAGGCCCGAGCATTGCAGCGGGCGGATGTAGCTCGTAATGTCGGGCTCGGCCATCTCGCGGGCGAGATCCTCGAGCGACCACAGTGGCTGGTTGTCTTCGGGCTCGGTGAGGAGATAGAGGATGTCGCGTTCTGTTTCGCGGGCTTTGGCGAGCGGGTCAGGGATAGGCTGCTGATCGGGCATGGGAGGTCCACCTCTCGTGTCCGGGCCTCGGCGCGGATACCACCCGTGCCGAGGCCGCTTGGGTTTACGGAGCCGACGAGGCTACGACTGAGGCTCGTGATGGGTCAAGGCGTGGGCCGGGACCACTCGACCCCGAGAGGATTAGGAGGTCGCTGAGACTGCCAGGGTCTCGCCCGCCTCGATCTGCTCGGCCCGGGCGATCAGCTCGGAGGCCGACAGTCCCAGTCCGGTGGCCAGGCGCCGAATGCTGGCGTAGCTGGGGTTGCGCTTGCCGGTCTCGATGTTGGAGATCCAGCGCTGGTGGAGTTCTGAGAGCAGGGACAGCTGCTCCTGGGTGAGCTGAAGCTCCTGACGACGGTGCTTGACGGCCAGGCCGAGGGCGGCTTGGAAGGCGGGGGCGGCGGGCATGCAGCCAGCCTCCCGGCGGCCGCTCCCGAGCTCAATGACATCGGGGTAGACACGGTTAGGACAACCCGCTACAGTCCCGCCATGACATCGCGGTAGAGGGCCGGGGTTCGGGTCGGCAGCGATGGCTGCTCCTTCCCGCACCGCGGCCCGTGAGACACCAGATCAAGGAGCGACTGCATATGGGGGCACGGAGACCAGGCCGCACGCGCGTCACAGGCTGTAGGATGACGGTGCGCGGAGGTAGCTTGACCACAGCAAGACGCTGGCGATCGGGGACTGGCTCACCGGCTAAGAGCCGGGCGGCTGTTGCTCGGCCGTGGTCTCGGCTGTCGCGCCGAGCCACATTGCTGCTGGGCGTGCTGGGCACATGGGCCTGCCTGCTGTCGGCGGCGGAAGCCGGCAGAGCCGACTGGCGGACGCCGGTCGGAGGCAGCGGCAACTCGCTATCTCAGGTCTCCGTGAATCCGTCCGGCAATGTCGCAGCGTCTACGTGGGCCAGCTGCAACCTGCCCCATCCAGGTGAAGACAGTGCGGCTCAGGTCGCCGTCCTATCGCCCCTTGGAGGGCAGGAACTGTGGAGCGTGAGTCAGTCCGATGCGCGGCCCTACGGCGTCATAGAGTGCCCTTCTCGCTTACTCTTTGACGCACAAGGAAACTTCTACGGCACCGGCTACCCGAAGGGGAGCCCACCCAAAGGCGGGTCGTCAGGCTACTTCTTTGTCTCGTATGGTCCCTCCGGCGAGTTCCGCTGGGCGACTCCAGAGGTTGGGCCTGCGAGCAACGAAGACGTCAACAACGAGATCATTGGCGCCGACGGAAATATCTATATCTATGTTGATCGCCATATTGAGGGCTTCCGCAGTTCCGACGGGACGCTCCTCTGGGACGTCGAAGTGCCAAACGCCGGTGGAGGTCGAGGCCTTTACGCCGACGCGTCGGGCCTAACATTCGCCGGAACCATCCGCTACGACTATGCCGGGAACCTGGTGCACGCGGCACCCGCCGCCGGGGTGGCTGGAGGCTCTCCACTTGCTCAAGAACCGGGGGGCGGCGTGTATACCGGTACCGTCGACTACTCCCACTGCGGCGACCGAGTCCGCAAGTACACGATCAAGGTTTCGCGATGGACGCTGGCCGGTATCAAATGGACGAAAACCATCCCCGGGCCGACCACTCCGGGCGACTACACCGAATGCACCAGCGATGCCCGCGGCTTAAGCCTAAGGGCTGTCCCCGGCGGTGGTGTTGTCGCGGGCGCCAAGGCGGGCGCCTTCCAGAGCAATACCGGTAACGTCGACTCCGTGTTTGCGCTTGACGCGTCGGGACGCATCCGGTGGACGCGCACAATCAACCGCGGCTGGACTGAAGAGTTCTTCAGCGGTCTGCGGGTTACCAACAGCGGCGAGATCGTCACCGTCCAATATGGCCGGGGGGTGACGTGTAGTAAAAACGTGGTGGGCCTCTGCGGGACTGTCGCGGTGGACTTCCTGAGTGGCGCGACGGGCAACCCTGATCGGCCGCCCGTCTTTGTCCAGAACACAGACCAGACGAGCAACCAGGCGTGCTGCGAACCCACTGACCCCGCTGAGGACGGCCTGGCGGTCGGTCAAGAAGCGCTCTATTTGCCGCTGCGGATCGACGGCGAATCGCAGGTGGTCGCCGTCTCAGTGCCCGGACTGGAATCGGACTACGAGGATGCTCTGCGCGCCGGTGGTGGTTCCGATCTTCCGTCTAGCTACGTCGCCCTCGGTGACTCCTTTTCTTCGGGCGAGGGCAACCCGCCCTACGAACCGGCCAGCGATAGCTCGGCTGACAAATGCCACCGCTCTGAAGCCTATGGTCCCATGCTCGATCGGGATATCGCTTTAGGGCCGATGTCCTTCTGGGCGTGCAGCGGGGCCGTTACTGACGATCTGTTCAAGCCAAACCCAAGCAACCTTCCCGAGCCCGCCCAAATAGATTGGCTAAGTTCTTTCACGAAGACGGTTACGCTAACAATAGGGGGCGACGACGCGGGGTTTGTGTCCGTCTTGGAACACTGCGTGGCGGGCCCACGGAGTGATCATTTCCAACCTTTCGGCTGCTCCAAAGACAAGCTGTTGCGGGCCGAAGTCACGACACGCCTTTCTGCCCTCGCTGGCAAAGTAAAAGCATCGACCCCCGGCGGCCGTCCGATTCATCCGTTAAGCGAAATCATCGCAAAGCTGCATGCGGAAGCGCTGAATGCCCGCATCGTTATCGCCGGTTACCCGGCCCTGTTTGGTCCGAATACGATCACCTATGAAGCCGACGGGGAAGCACCGAGCGGACTCGCATGCACGGTGGGGGCGCTCGTGCCCAGCGCAGGCCCCTACTTCAAGGTGGACTTCGACGATGCGTTGTGGATGAACGCACTAGGCACCAAACTGGACGCTTACATCGCGCAAGCCGTGAATGCCGCACATCAAGCGGGGATTCCCGTCAGCTACGCCGCGCCAACACAATTCAAAGCGCACGCCTTGTGCGACACCGGCGAGCCGTGGTTTCACCCGCTCGAACTGGAAGGATTCCTCCCTCCAAACCAAAAATCGGGGAGCTTTCACCCAACCCAAACGGGCCAACTGCTCGGTTACGAGGCTGCGTTCAAGGCGAAGCTCAAATAGTCGAGTTGGTCAGCAAGGCTGGCTGAGCCCTTGCCAAATGGACGCGCGACGTGGCATTATGTGGAAAGTGAAGCCGTCCACCGTCAGACCCGCCGTCGCCATGCTCTATCTTGCTTACGCAGGCGCCTTATGGTTGTCAGTTGCTGGACTCCAGGCTGGCTTCTACCTTCCTGGCGGCGTCACTGGGTTGCTCGCCTTCCTGATCACGAGCAGCGCACTCTTCTTGTACTTATGGAATAGGGCTATACGTAACGCACCGGCGGACGCGGTCAGCACTCGGTGGCTGGCACTTGTCAGTGGCATCGCGCTGGGCGCGACGGTCGTGATCTACGTCACCGCGGTCGTCAATTGGGCGGCGGCCCAGGTGTTTCGGACGCCGTGGCAAGGTTGATATGACGGCACGCATCAAGGGACGAGCCAGCTCTATTTCTTGATTGCCGCTGAGCTTCCGGAGCCCTGCGCCCGATAAGCCCGCAGAGTCAAGGACAAGTGGCGATCAGAAACACCGCAGCGCTGCGGGGCTCACTCCCCCGGCTGGGCGCCCGTGCGGCCCTCTAGCTCTGGACTAGGGCCGTGACCGACAAGCACGTACAACGCGAGCCCAACCGAATACTTCGTTGGGAAATGCAGCAGGTCGTCCTCATCAACCATCTTCCATTGCGCCACCGCTGCGGTCTCCATCTGCGGTGTGTGGACCTGGACTGAGATCGAGACGGTCTCGCCCGGCTCGGTGTCGGGGACCCGTGTGAAGCGCTCTGAGGTCAGGGTCCAGGGGCCGGTGGTGGGACCGATCCGGCGCAGCCGGCGGCCGTGCCAGGGGACGCTACCGCTGTTGCGGATGGTCCAGGTCTTGGTGAACGTGGTGCCGCACGGGACGGAGGACCCATCCGGCGGTGCCTCCGAGACGAACCGGGCCGCGTCGCCTTCGAGTGGGTAGCGGCCCTGACGCGCTATCAGGAGCGGGTTGCGCCGGTGCCGGCGGTCGCGCTCTGACTCGCGGGCGATGTCGACGAGGCCGGCAAGGAGGTCGGCCGCACCGAAGCGCTCGCCGTAGTAGCGGATGACCCGGTCTGAGGCTGGGCGACTTCCGCGCTCGATGCGCGAGATGTAGCTCTGATCGATTCCGATGGCTCTGGCCACCTCGGCTTGGGTGACGCCTGCCTGCTCGCGCAGGCCGTGCAGCAGCGCTCCGACGTGCTGGTCGGGCCGGTCTCCCACTGGTTGGTCCCAGCCGGCCTTGCGTGCGCGCTTCATGACAAGAGGTCAAGAAAGCACACCTCGCTGATCCTGGTGCGTGCCGCCACTTCCGTGGCCGTTCAACCCCAAGCCAGGAGGACTAATGAGCAACTCGCTCGTGCCGTCAGGAGGGCTATTCCCCTCACGAGTCGAACGCGAAGTTGGTAAGGCTTTGAGCCAGATTGATGCCGCGACGCTCGTGGCCACGCGCCGCGACGAGGCGCGGCTAGACCGGATCGCCGGTACCACCAGACGCGGGATGGTCCGTGCCGCCGAGATCGGCGCGCTTGAGGCGACACTCGCCCAGGCGGTCCCGACCGCGGCGGGCTACGTCCACGCCAGCGCCGTGGCGGGAGCGCTCGGTATCGCCGGTGTCGTGCATGACGCGGCGAGGGGGTTGTGATGGTCGGCTTCTTCGTCCTCGTCCTGATCGGCTTCCTGATCAAGTACTGGTTCGTGGTGGCTGGCGGGCTGGTGCTGTATGCCTTCGCCTGCGGGATGGCCGCTGCCGGCCGTGGATATCGGGCAGCGCACGCTGATCGGCTTCGCCATGAGACGGCGCGGCGGGAGATCGACCGCATCGCCTTGGAAGCCAGTCGGGCGATGTATGAGGCCGCGCTCAACCACCGTGAGGTGATCGAGGGCACGGCCGTCGAGGTAGAGCGGCGATGAGCAAGCTCGTCCAGGCGCTGCTGCTCGGGATTGTGGGGTTGGTTGCCCTCAAGGCCGCTGGCCCCACAATCAGCCGCCTGATCGCGGCCTTGGTGCCGCTAGTGCTGGTCATCGGCGTCGTGATCGCGATGTTGCAGCTCGTCCACTACTTCACTCGCCAATGACCGCTCTAGCAGTTGGCTGTGGGGATTGCCAATCAATCATAAATCCATACCGCTTAGAACTGTCAAACCGAACAAAGACCGAACACCCTGACTCAGCGGATACTGGAGCTAAGTCAAGGAGATCTGACCATGTAACAACTGATGAAGAAAGGAGGTGCGTTGACCTATGGCACGACGGATCACAGCAAAGGGAGTAAGAAAGAGCGAGATCGACACCGAGCAGCTCGCTCTTGTGTATTGGCTGCAAGCTAAGCGGGTCTTGCGCGAAAGGCGCGAACGCGAAGCCAAGGAGAAGGCCAAGCGCCGGGAGCAGGGTCAGTGAACGCTGATCTCACACCGGCAATCATTGCTGGAAGCGTTGGCGTAACCATGATCGCCGCGATCGCTGCCCATGAGCGCGTCCGCGACGAGAAGATGCGAGCCAGTCGTGTCGGTCTGTCGTTGCGGTACCCGCATGATCTCGACCCGGCGGTCGCGATCGCTGCGCTGAATGGTTTGGCCGGGCTGCCCTACACCAGCGAGCTGGTTATCGAGGTCGCTGCCCGCGAGGGTTCCATCACCCACGGGCTGTGGGTGCCTACGGCCAACCGGTCGTCGGTGGAAGCTGTGCTCGGCGGTGTCATCCGCAGCCTGCGGATCATCGAGGCGCCCTCCACGCCACACGATGCCGTGACGCTGGCGCTGCGGCTGTTCGTTCCCTCCTCAAGCGTGCTTTCGGCCGATGACCCGGTCGCGGCTTCGCGGTCGCTGCTGATGGGCCTGGCAACCCTGCGCTCGGGAGAGCATGTCAGCGTGCGCTGGGCGCTGCGGCCCGGAGCACCGCGGTCTCGGCGCTCCTCACGGCAACCCGACGCCACAGAACGTGAAGTCGAGGCGGCCTGGCGACGTAAGGCGGCCCTGCCCGGCTTCAGCGCAAGCGGCCTAGTCCTGATCCGCGCCTCGAAAGCTCGGACCCGCGAACTGGCCGGTCATATCGAGAGTGTGCTCCGCGCCCGCCGCGGTCTGTCGGGTGGCATCCGCGTCACCTCCGAGCGCGGCAACCGCCGATTGAGTGCCCTGCCGCGCACCTCGCGAAGTTCAGGCTGGCTGTCGAACCCCGAGCTGCTCCCTCTGCTCGGTCTTCCCATCGGCTCGGAAGCGGTGCCAAACGTGGAGGTTGGCTCCCGCGAGCTCCTGGTTCCGCGCGACGTTCCTCGTCACGGCGGGCGGCGGTTGTTTATTGGCTGCGACAGCCAGGGCGAGCGCCCGGTAGCACTCGACTCCATCGCAGCGAGACATCACGTAGCGATTTGTGGCCCCAGCGGCGTCGGCAAGTCGGTACTGCTGGCGCGGTGCATCTTGGATGACATCGAGCACGGCTTCGCCGGAGCGGTGATCGACCCCAAGGCCGACCTGATCGACATCATCCTCGAGCGCGTGCCAGCCGAGCACGCCGATCGGATTGTCGTGCTCGATCCCGGCGATTCCCGCCCGCTCCCCGGCGTGTCGCTGCTCTCTGGCGGCGACCCCGACTCCCGCGCCGATGTCCTGACCGGGACGCTGAAGTCCATCTTCGCTGGCGCCTGGGGCGTCAGAAGCGACTTTTACGGCCGGCTCGCCATTCGCACTCTCAGCGAGGTGCCCGGCGCATCTCTTGCAGACATGGGCCGGCTGTTCTACGAGGAGCCCTTCAGGCGAGCGGCCATCGCCCGCCTGCGTGACCCCTTCCTGATCTCCTCCTGGCAGAGCTACGAGTCCCTGAGCGCGGCCGCCCAAGCGGAGCACGTCCAGGCCCCGATGGCGCGGGTAATGACGCTGCTGTCGCGGCCGCGCGTTCGGGCGGTGCTGGCCAGCCCCGAGCCGAAACTTGACGTCGCCCAGCTGTTTCGGGAGCGCAAGTGGTTGCTCATCAGCTTGGCGCCCGGCGCCATCTCAGAGGCCGGAGCCGCACTCGTCGGCGCCGCGCTGATGTATGTGATCTGGAGCGCGATCGAGGCGCGTGTGCTGCTGGCACCCGAGAAGCGTCATCCCATCTTCCTATACGTCGACGAGTTGGGCACCGTCACGAACGGTCTCCCCTTTGGCTTCGAGCTTCTGGCCGAGCGGGCACGGGGGCTCGGTGCAGGTCTGACCGTCGCCCTTCAGACGCTCGCACGCATCCCGGAGCCGACGCGCTCAGCTTTGCTCGGGAACGTTGCGACCTTTATCGCGTTTCGGGCAGGGGCCGTCGAGGCGTCTCGTATCGCCCGCCAGCTACCTGGTCTGAGCGAAGCGGACGTCGTAGCACTCGGACGCTTCGAAGTCGGTGCCAGAGTCGGCACCGGCTCCGGCAGCGCGATCTCCGTCGTGACCGGACGCACCCAGCCGCTGCCGCCGGTGACCGGACAGGCCGAGTCGATCCGGGATCGGTCCGCCAAGCGCTACGGCACGCGACCGGCCGAGCCGCCGCCTCCCGCCTCAGAGACCACCGACGAGGCAGCGGACGAGCGGCCTCCGGGCCGCACCGGGAGGGCGTCGTGAGGCGTCCCATCGCGCGACCCGGGACGTCGAGTCCCGTAACCGAGAAAGCCGGTGCTGGAGCCGGTTCTCGGGGATTTCTGACGGCGAAAGGGTCTGCCTCCCCACAGCCCCTTTACCTGACTGCCGACCGGCTGTTTCGCATCTCCACCGAGATGACCGAGCTGGACTGGATGGTGCTGGGGTTCGTCCATGAGAGCCGGTTCGCCACCAGCGGACAGCTCATGCGCGTCTTCTGGCAGACAAGCGACCGGGAGTCAGGCGCCGCCCGTGTCGGCCGCCGGGCGCTCAAGCGCCTCTGCGACCGCCTGGTGCTGGACGTGTTGCCGCGACGTGTGGGCGGACTGCGCACCGGCAGCCACGGGATGATTTACCGCGTCGGCCGGGCCGGCGTGAAGCTGCTGAGGACCCGAGGCATCAGCGGACCACGAGTGGAACAGCCGGGGACCCTGCTGCTGTCGCACACGCTGGCGACGACTGAACTGGTCGTGCGATTGCGAGAGGCCAGCCGGACGGGCCAGCTAGAAGTGATCGAGGTGCAGCAAGAGCCGATCTGCTGGCGCGGCTATCTCGGCCCCGGTGCCAGCCGCAGGATGCTCAAGCCCGACCTGTTTGTCCGGGTCGGTGCGGGTGCGCTTGAAGACCGTTGGATGATAGAGGTGGATCTGGCAAGCGAGTCGGGCCGGGTGCTCGCCCGCAAAGCCTCAAGCTACGTGGAGCATTACCGCGGCGGCAGCGAACAGCGCGAGCACGGGGTCTACCCCAGAGTGCTGTGGGCGGCCCCCGACGAGCGCCGGGCTGAGCAGATCACCGACGTACTCGATCGCCAGCCGACGGAGGCTAGGCGGCTGTTTACGGTCTGCCGGTTCGATGAGGTCGTCTCCTTCTTGGCCGCGGAGGCGCGCAAGTGAGCACGACGGCCGCCTTCACGCTCTACGACGATGCCACCCAGGCTTGGGGCCTGATCGAGGCCGACGCGCTCCAGGTGCTCGCGAACCTGCCGGAGTCCTGCGTCGATGCCATCGTCACCGACCCGCCCTACGGGATCGGCTTTCACAGCGAAGCTTGGGACGGCGCCAACATCCAACGTGCAGTCCCCGGCGGCGATCGGCTGAGCACCGGGGAGGCCTTCGAGCGTTGGACGACTCTCTGGGCGAGCGAGTGCGCGCGTGTGCTCAGGCCGGGCGGGCACCTGCTGGCATTTGGCACACCCCGGACCTTTCACCGGCTGGTGTCGGGCACCGAGGATGCCGGTTTGGAGGCGCGCGACCAGCTGCTCTGGCTGAACGCCCAAGGCCTCCCGAAATCCCGGCGGCTCCCCAGCGGTCTAGGCACAACCCTCAAACCTGCCTACGAGCCCATCCTGCTCGCCAGGAAGCCGCTAGAAGGCAACGTCACCGCCAACCTTGAAGCGTTCGGGACCGGCGCGCTGAACATCGCCGCGGCGCGCATCGCGGCTTCCAAGACCCCGACTGGCTACTGGCCGCCACATATTGCGCTCTCGCACGCGCCGACCTGCACCGACGACGGTTGCGCCACCGGCTGCCCGGTGCGCATGATCCCCGAGACGCACAGCCGACTCTTCTTCTGCGCGAAGGCGACGCGCGAGGAGCGCGAGGCGGGCTGCGAAACGCTGCCCGAGCGGGCGGTACAGGTCTATACCGGCAAGCATCATCCGCCGCGGATCGTGCGCAACACGCATCCAACGGTTAAGCCGCTGGAGCTGATGCGCTGGCTGGTGCGGCTGGTCACACCGCCGGGTGGTCTGGTGCTCGACCCGTTCACTGGCAGCGGCACGACCGGCATCGCCGCGGTGCTTGAAGATCGGCTGTTCCTGGGCATCGAGCGGGAGCCGGAGTACGTGGACGTGGCGTGCGCGCGTATCTCGCATTGGGCGAAGGAGCGGACGTGAGGGCTGGATGGCTTTCCGGCGCGTGGAAGGGCTCAGGTCTTTCTGCGCGCCGACATGGCCATCCAATCCCAACGCAAGGAGGTAGCAAACTCATGGCCAGCAAGGCACAGGAGATCTACGAGGAGATCGAGAAGCGCATCGCCTCGGGCATCGACAAGGCTGATGCCTTCAAGGCATTGGCCGAGGAGACGGGTCGCCCGTTCGACTCGCTTCGCGGGTCCTACTACGGCTGGAAGCGCAAGCTCGAGGGTGGTGACAGCGCCAAACCGTCCCGGACTCGTCGTCGTGAGACGACACCCGATGACGCGCTGGCCGACGCCCGGGCAGCCCTTGAGCGGGCCGTGGAGTCGATCGACCGAGAGGTCGAGGTCGCCAAGGCACGCGCCCAGGAGGCCGCGGCCGAGTACGAGGCGCTCAGAGGCAGCGCCAAGGAGCGCAAGGAGGCCATCACCCAACGCCTGGAGGCGCTGCGGTGAGACAACGCGGGTCGATCTGGGCAATCGCCTGGATCGACCCGCCCAACAATTAACACGTTGCTTAACTCACGACTTAACGGGAAAATGGTTAAGCCGAATTGACCGGAAGGGAGGGAGTCTATGCCGCAAGATCAAGCCAAGCGAGATCACACTAACGCCGACGCAGACGTTCAAGAGATAGCTGCGATCTACGCTCGTGTATCCAGCACCGGCCAGCTTGGCCGCGACGGTGACGACGACGGTTACTCCATTCCCGCGCAGGTAAGCGCATGTGAACGCGAGGCCGAAGCTCGCGGCGCAGGAGTAATCCGAGCATATATTGAGCGTGCCGAGTCGGCGCGCTCAGATGACCGACCCGTCCTTCAGCAGATGATGCGCGAGCTACCCGTCCTCGGTGTCCGCTACCTCATCGTCCACAAGGTCGATCGCCTGGCCCGCAACCGCCTCGATGATGCGACGCTATACGAGCGGCTGCTGGGCATGAACGTCACGTTGGTATCGGCGAGTGAGAATATCGATGAGACGCCCGCCGGGCGTCTCATGCACGGCATGCTTGCCACGTTCGCCGAGTACTACTCGAACAACCTGGCCACCGAGATCAAGAAGGGCCTGCGCCAGAAGCACGAGAGCGGCGGCACGCCGTTCAAGCCGCCTGTGGGATACCTCTCTCAGCGCACCCTCATCGGAAATCAGGACATCCGCACGGTCATCGTCGACGAGGAGCGAGCTTCCTTCATACAAGAGGCGTTCGACCTTTACGCCACCGGCAATTGGACGACCCGCGCCCTAGCCGCACACCTAGAACAACGCGGGTTGCGCAGCCGCGCGACTCCGAAGGTCCCGTCGCGACCGCTGGGCGTAACCGCAATCCAAAAAGTCCTGCGCAACCCCTACTACGTGGGAGTGGTGGTCTATCGGGGGCGACGGGTGACCGGCCGCCACAAGCCTCTTATCGACCGCGATACCTTTGATCAGGTGCAGGCGCTCCTGTCGGCCCGCGCGGTGGCTGGCGATCGCCCGCACAAGCACGAGCACTACCTGCGCGGAACGCTCTACTGCGCCGAATGTGGTCGGCGGCTGCTCTACGGCAAATACCGAGGCAACGGCGGCGAGTACCAGTACTTCTGCTGCATCGGGCGTCTCAGCCGCAGGCAAGGCGGACGCTGCCAGAGCCGGCACTACGCCGTTCACGAGGTGGAGGAGGCTGTTGCCGCGCACTTCCGGACCGTTCGCGTCACCCCGCGGGTGCGCGAGGCGATCTGGGCCGACGTGCACCGCGATGCCGACGAGCGCACGGCGATCGTCGCCAAGGACGTCGAGCGCCACCAGCGGAAGATCAAGAAACTCGAGAGCAACCAAGCGCGGCTGGTGCAGCTCTCTTACCGGGGACTCGTCTCAGATGAGGTGTTGGCGTCCGAGCAGCAGCGGCTGGAGGCCGAGAAGCTCCAAGCCCAGCGGCTGCTTGAGACCGCCGAGCTACATGCCCGTGACATCGAGGGCGCGCTCGACGGAGCGCTGGCCAAGACCAGGACACCCCACGCGACCTATGTCGCCAGCACCCCGTTAGAGCGGCGCCTGCTCAATCAGACGTTCTTCACGCGCATCCTGATCGGAGATGACAACACGGTCGAGAGCGCCGAGATGACGCCCGTATATGCGGCGCTATCCGCCTGGGAGCCCCGCCTGGGCAAGCCACGGCACCTCCAGGCCGTCCCGCCGCCTGACAAGGGGTCCAGAAGAGCAAACCCCGACCCCGTTTCTCGGGGCCAGGGTTTACACAACGACCGAATGGTGGAGCCAACCGGGATCGAACCGGTGACCTCCTGCTTGCAAAGCAGGCGCTCTCCCAGCTGAGCTATGGCCCCGAAAGCTCTTCGAGTGTAGGGAAAGCCAAGCCAAGCCAAGCCAGGCCGAACCGCACGCGGCCCATGTGGAAGGGCTACTTGTCGAAGTCGAAGTCCCGTGGGGGGCGCTGCTCGAACCACAAACGCTCCTGCTCGGGTGTGTCGCGTAGGAAGTCGGGCGTCTCCTCGAGCACGCCCTCGCCCGGCCCCGGCGCGGCCCATCGCTCCGCGGCGGTCTCGTCAGGACCACTGTCCTCTCGTAGGTGCTCACCGCCTTCGGCAGCTGCTGCACCCCTGTCGGCTACCTCACCCGGAGCCTCCCACTCCAGCGAATCCTCCTCGGGATGCTCCCCTCCGGAGGCGCTCTCCGCCGGACCCGCGTCGACCTGGCCGGCCGGAGGGTCCTCAGCGGAGGCGCGGTGATCATCGCCTAGCACGGTCCGCATGTCCAGCTCCGCGGTCTCGCCCACGCTTCCTAGGTCTCCGCCGCTCGCAGGCTGGGACGAACTCGCGAGATCATCCTCCGCGAGTGTCGCCTGCAGCGAGGCCACCTCGTAGGTGCCGGCCGAGGCGGCTTCCTCTGCTGCGGCGACATCGTCGCCCGCTGCCGCGCGCTCGGTGCGGGAAATGGAGTCCAGAGCCTCCCGCTGCTCACGGGCGACCTCACCCGGATCCGCGCCCCGCCGACGCTTGAGCTCCAGGTGCTCGCGGATGGCGTCGTCGAGCAATCCCATTGCGCCGCCAAACCATACTGCGCTCGCGTGCTCTCGTCAGGCGACTACACTGTGTGGCCATGCGCACGGTAGGCCGACGAGCGCTCATGGGGCTATAGCTCAGCTGGGAGAGCGCCTGGATCGCACCCAGGAGGTCGGGGGTTCGAGTCCCCCTAGCTCCACTTCTAAAGATCCCTGCACGTCGGTAGGTTCTGCCAGCAGTCGATCGGCGGTGATCGCCCGAGATCCGCACCGATCTCAGGCACTAGTGGTGCATCCTGCAAGTCTTGTCCCAATGGCATGATTCCTGCCCGTTGATCTCGAACTCGTTGTCGTTCCGATGAGCGACGATGGAGGTCGAGCGATGGTCAGCAAGCGGATCACGGTAGGCCCGGAGGATCGGGCTGAGCTTGAGCGGATCGTTCGCTCGCGGCGGGCGGAGCGGCGGATGGTGGAGCGTGCTGAGGTCGTGCTCGCCGCGGCGGAGGGCCTCTCGGCGCGAGAGATCGCTGAGCGGGTTGGGTGCTCTCAGAAGCTGGCGGGCCGCTGGCGCGCTCGTTACGAGCGCGACGGGATCGACGGGCTGCGGGATCTGCCGCGGTCGGGGCGTCCGTTGACGCACGGGCCGGAGCAGCGGGCGTTGTTGATCGCGAAGGCGTGTACGCGCCCGCCGCAGACCGAGTCCGGGCAGCGCCGGGAGCGCTGGACGCATCGCGAGCTCGGTGAGCGGGTCGGGATCTCTGAGTCCCAAGCGCACGTGATCCTCTCGCGTGCGGAGATCAAGCCGCACCGCACCGAGTACTGGGTGATGACCGATTTCGATCAGCCGTACTTCGAGGAGCGCTGTAGCGAGGTCTGCGGCCTGTACATCGATCCGCCGTCGGGCGCGCTGGTGCTCTCGATCGATGAGAAGACCTCGATCCAGGCCAAGGGCCTCGCGCGAGCGGACACGCTGCCGAAGGCGGGCAAGCCCGCGCGTCGCGACTACGAGTACACCCGCAACGGCACGATGAACCTGTTCGCCGCGTTGCGCGTGCATACCGGTGAGACGCACGCGATGACCTCAAAGACCCGCAACAGCCAGGATCTGATCCGCTTCCTTCAGGAGATCGACGACACGGTCCCGCCGGCCGCCGGCCGGCAGATCATCGCGATCATGGACAACCTCTCCACGCACAAGAGCAAGGAGACGAAGGCGTGGCTGCGGACCCATCCGCACTGGCGGTTCGTTCACACCCCCAACCACGCCAGCTGGCTCAACCAGGTCGAGTGCTTCTTCGGGATCCTCTGCCGCCAACTGCTCAAGCACGGCCACTTCGACACCCCGCAGGATCTCGCCGAGCAGATGCTCGCCTACATCGAGACCCGTAACCAGACCGCGACGCCGTTCCACTGGACCTACACCGGGAAGGTCCTCGCCGCGTGATCCCCTACATCACGACAGGACTTGCAGGATGCACCCTAGCTCCATCGAAGGCCCTGGAAACCGCAAAGCTCCCCGCGCAGCATACGTCGGGAGCCGAGCGGGAGGGCCGCGGCTCCTAGAACGCCTGCTCGGCCAGCAGCGCCGATCGCTCGCGCCGTGAGGCGAAGAGGAAGCGCTGGACCGCGACGAGCCCAGCCACATCGCTGACGTCGCGATCAAGCTGTGGGACGAGGATCGGGCGCTCGTCATCGAACTCGGTGGACAGGCGCCGCAGGCTCGCGGCGTCGCGCTGGGCGAGCGCGCGCAGGTCTCCCAGCGCCTGTATGGATCTCGCGGCCAAGCGATGGTCACCGTCGAAGTCGGCCGCGAGCGCGGACTCATCAATTGTCGGTGGGTTGCGTGCCAGGACGCGCACCCGGTTGACGACCAAGCCGCCAAACGGCATGCCGGCCTGTCCTAGCCGGCGGCGCAGGAAGATGGCCTCCTCGACCGATGTGGGTTCGGGCGAGGTGACGATCAGGAAGGTCGTGGCGGGGTCGCCGAGCAACCGTCTCACGGCGCTCGCGCGCTCGGCGAAGCCATCGACGACGCCGCCCAACACGCGGAAGAATGCACTGAGGTCGGTCAGCAGGTCGACTCCGGTGATGCGGCGCAGGGCGGAGAAGACGAGGCCGCTGCCGCGCGCCGCGATTGCGGCGGCCGCGCCGGTCGGGGCGGTGATCATCTTTAGCGCGCGACCTTCCAGGAAACCGGTCAGCCGCTCGGGGGCGTCGAGGAAGTCCAGGGCGTTGCGTGAGGGTGGTGTATCCAGGACGATCGCGTCGAAGCGGCCGGAGGCGTCCAGCTCGTAGAGCTTGGCCACGGCGGTGAACTCTTGCGAGCCGGCCACGGCGCTTGAGAGCTCCTGGTAGATCCGGTTGGCGAGAATCTTCTCGCGGGTGGCCGCGTCGGGTGCAAGCACGTCGATGAGCTCGTCGAAGGTGCGCTTGGCGTCAAGCATCATCGCCCACACCTCGCCGCGCAACTCGATTCCCTGTCCGGCGAAGTGATCGGGCTTGACTAGGCAGGGCTCGTTGCCCAGCTGCTCGAGCCCCAACGAGCTCGCAAGCCGGCGGGCTGGATCGATCGTCACCAAGGCGACACGCCGGCCGTGCGCCGCCAGCCCCATCGCGACGGCAGCGGCGGTCGTCGTCTTGCCGACACCGCCCGAACCCGTGCAGATGCAGATCCGCTTGCCGACCATGCGCTCCGCGACGCTCATCGGTCC
>Ga0187803_10000118_pt1 | contig 32857 bp, 28 predicted proteins | sample NC_wetland_sal_i_2_FD_132425 | JGI IMG/M metagenome (GOLD analysis project Ga0187803, IMG submission 132425) | Wetland sediment microbial communities from Neuse River Estuary, North Carolina, USA - Control_3 | ecosystem: Environmental > Aquatic > Freshwater > Wetlands > Sediment | place: USA...
GACCGCGCAGGCGCCACACTGGCCTTCACCACAACCATACTTCGTGCCAGTTAGGTCCAGCTGCTCGCGGAGGACGGAGAGGAGGCTGGTGTCGGGGTCAGCCTCGACGGAATAGGACTGCCCATTTCACCAGGAGGGTGTACTTGTTAGGCATGTCGGCACATCCAGCTTAGGGACATACCGTGCGAGAGGGGAAGTGGCCGGGCAAAGCAAGGCCAACTGGTATGGTGGTAATACCATCATTTAACTGGACCTGTCAACCCCTTCCGCTTACACTTCTTATCACGGCTACCCATTCTGGCCGCGCCTTACGAGGGAAAAATGCTTCAGTTCTTAGACCTTAGGAAAATCACTCTCAGTTTCTCGATTCTTTTGGTCCTCTCGCTGGTTCCATGCGCCATTTCCTTCGCACAGGAGAGCGGTGAACGAACCCTGGACGAAGTGAAAGAGGAGGCCCTGAAGCGGGCCGAGAACGGTATGTATCCGATGATCGGTCTGGATCCGGCCGATGTGCGAGAGGCATTTAGTTCCGTTCACAAGATGGACAACGACGAGTGGGCTGCGGCCTTCATGAAAGTGGCGGATCGCTACATGGCCGAAGGAAAGATGCTCGAAGCAACCGACCCTGGCAAAGCAAGTGCGGCGTACACAAGAGCTTGGCGGTTGTACTCCTTTGGCCGCTGGCCGGTGCCCGCATCGGAAGGGAAGAAACTCTCATATGCAAAAGCTTTGGAAGCGTTTCGAGCAGCCGCGAAGTTTCTAGATCCTCCCTTGGAAATTGTTCAAATCCCATTTGAAGGAAAAGAGATTGTCGGCTATATGCGTTTGCCGCGAAACGCGAAGCGACCAGTGCCCGTTTTGCTGGCCATCAGCGGGCTGGACAGCCGCAAGGAAGACATGGCCACAAACTATGGAACACTCCTGCAATACGGAATCGGGTTTTTGGCGATTGACTCGCCGGGAACGGGACAGGCTCCGATCAAAGCCGGCGTAAGCGCCGAGCGAATGTTCTCGCGCGCGATTGATTATCTGCTGACGCGCCCTGAGGCGGATAGGACGCGAATTGCGGTCGTTGGCCAAAGCTTTGGCGGTTATTGGGCGGCGAAACTAGCCATCGTCGAGCACGACCGGCTAAGAGCCGTCGTCGCGCAGTCGCCACCGGTGGATGCGGCTTTCCAGAAAGAATTTCTGCTGAATAAACTCCGCGGCAACCGGGAGTATCTCTTCGGCATGGCTTCGGCGATGGAAGCCATTCTGGAAAATGCCCATAGCGTCGATGATCTCGCTGAAATGTTTCCCAAGCTTTCGCTGGTCCAGCAAGGGCTGATTGGCAAGCCCACGGCCCCGATGCTGATCATCGCGGGGGCGCTGGATACGCAGGTGCCTGTGGCGGACGCCTATCTGCTGCTCAGTAACGGCGACGTGCCCAAGGAGGCTTGGATCAATCCCAAAGGCGGGCACTTGGGAAGGCAGTTCAAGGTCTATCCCGATCCGGTGATTTTGCGCACTGTGATTGTGCCGTGGCTGGCACGAACGCTGCAAATGGAAGCGCCACTGCCAACGCCCTGAGCTTCATTTGGCGGGCGATAAGGTCGACAGTGCAGCGTCGTAATACGAAGGATCGTAATACTTTTCGGGACCCGGTGTTTCTTCACTCCAGGTGTGCTCTATTTCCGCCCGCAGCCGCAGAACGTTTCGGAACCCTTCCAGATTGATTCTCGAGTCCGCTTCCAAACCACCGGGCGCGACGATCCAGGAATCATACGCCTCCCTTGCAAGGTCGCTCGAGAGATGAAATTCTTTTTCGAGGAGAGCGGTGACGCGCTCCTTGTGAGCCGGGTCCATGATCCAGCGTTGCGCTTCGATGGACGCGGCGATATAGCTCGTCAATAGATTGCGATTTTCCTTTGCCCAGGCACGCCGGACAAAGGCGCCGATTCCCTGATATGGCCCAAGGAATTGCTGCGTGGTGCCGAGGGACACAAATCCTTCATGCTTGGCGATCAGCGATGTCGGCGGCCCCAGAATGGATGCCGCATATTCCTTGTTTTCGCGCATAGAAGAGAGGCGCAGAGGCGTGCTACCGACAGCCTTGATCTGGTAGTCGCGACTGGCTTGCAGCCCATTCAACAAGAGAATTTTCTTCAGTTGGATGGCGTAGGCCGTGGTCGGGGCGTCAACGATCATCGTGCGGCCGCGCAAGTCTGGAACCGAATGTATCAATGGTTGGGCAATCAGTTCGTTCGTGGAACCCTCGCCACCCATCACGACGACCACGTCCACGTGCGCTTTTTCCGCCAGGGCCACGGCGTTATCCACCGCGGCGTGCGCCAGGTCGATGGTTCCTCCCGCCAAGGCACTGCGCAGTTCCTCTGAATTTGCGGCGATTTGCGCCTGGACGTCCACTCCGTGTTTTGCAAATAAGCCCTGCTCGAGGGCTACGGTGAGCGCCAGCGGCCGTGTGGGCAGGCACATCACCCTGAGGACACTCGCAGCGGGAGCAGAAATGTGTGCTCGGGAAACTTGCAACAGAAAAAGAGAAGTTATGCAGCAGAAAAAGATGAGGACAAAAAGCCGTTTCAAGCCGAGCGCTCCGGGTACGAACGAAATTTTACGTCTCCAAGAGCAGCAAGGGCTGGGTCGAAACCCAGCCCTCCAATTCCCCGACCTGAAAGGGAGGATCCTCTAAAACGTGAGCTTCAGGCCAAGCTGAACCGCGCGGCTGCCGCCGGACCCCAGGACCGGGTTGGAAGCTGCTTTGTCGGGTGTGGCGCAGCCACAACCGAACGATCCGGGGGCCGATGGGTCATTGTAGCCAGCGATACCGAACCCATTTTGCCCGCCGAAGGGATTGGCGAAATTGGGATGGTTAAGAATATTGAATATCTCGACGCGGAACTGAGCGCCAAAACGTTCTGTGAATTTCCAATTCTTGGCGACAGAGAAGTCCCAATTGTGGAAGCCGGAGTCGCGGAAGAGGTTGCGGCCCATCGTGCCGAACGTCCCCAAGACTGGAGGGATCATGGCGGATTTTCCCTTCGCGTAACAGCCAAAAGTCATGAGCGAAGTCTGCAGGGCCGGAGTGCTGGCTGCCTGCTGACAAGCAGTCGGAAAGCTGGCGAGTGGTCCGGCGGAAAAGTAGGGAATGGGTGTCGGGCCAGACTTGAAGTCAGACGGATTGCCAAAGAAATCCCAGCGGTCAATTCCCGTCCCTACGGGGACCACGTTTACCTCACCGGTTCCGCTAATGTCGTGAGCGGAATCCGTGGGGCCCCAAGGCTGGGCGCCGAATAGGCTGACGATGGAATTCAGTTGCCAGCCCTCGAGGAGCTGCGCAAAGGATTTCTTCCCAGGGATCACGTAGTTGAGCGATAGGGTGAAACGGTGACGCATGTCAAAGTCACTGCTGGCGTATTCGCGCTGGGCATGCGTGGCGTCCTGAGGTAGGCCAAGGCCTTGTCCGAAGTCCCAATTGGCGCCGACGTCGTCCAGGGCGTGGGAGTAGGTGTAACCGGCGATGAAGGTAAGCCCATGGTAATTGCGCGCGGTCAATGTCGCCTGCAAAGCGTTGTAATTCGATTTGTAGAAGTTTCCCATCTGATAGACGCCGGCCAGGAACGGGAAACATGGTCCGCCAGTGCCGAGTCCTCCTTCTGAAACTGGGCAATCGCTGGTAAAGGGACGTCCCGCCTGCTCCGCTCCTGCATCGGGACCACCGGAGGGGTTTAAACGTGTGGCTGCCGTCCAACCGGAGCCCACTGCAGGCTGGTTGATATCGCGAATACCAACCAAGTTCGAACCATGGTTGCCGACGTAAGCCACTTGCAGCGACAGGGTGTTCGTGAAGGCGTGCTGAACGTTCAGAGTCCAGTTGTAGACATAGGGAGTGACCAGTTTGGGGTCTATTGCAAGAATGGTGCAGGGGTGTCCGCTTGTCGCGGGGTTACAATTCACCGGCGCCGTGCCAGAAGGGAATATGGGGCCGTTGTTCCAATCGGAAGGTAAGGGAAATACGTTGGTGGTGCCGACGGTGATGGTGCCGCCGCCGGGCGAAACGCCGTTCGCCGTACCGGTAGGAATGCTAGCGATACTCAAGGTATTGTTGAACGCCAGAAACGATTCCCAATTCACCAGCTCATAAATGACTCCGCCACCCGCGCGGATGATGGTCCTGCCGGTTCCAAAAGGATCCCAGGCGAAGCCCACGCGCGGCGCGAAATTGTGGTGATTGCCTTGATAGGGAGCTTTGATTTGCTGGCCGACCTGGACATCGCCTACGTTTGGATCAAAGTTGCCGATCAGGTTGTGCTCCTCCTTGATTACCGTGCTTAACTCATAGCGCAACCCGAGGTTCACGGTCAGTCTCGGAGATATCCGCCAGTCATCCTGGAGGAATCCCGCATAAGACCAATTGTGAATGTGCCTGGTCGGGTCTCCGATGAGAATGCTTGCCACCGTCGGCGCTCCAGCAAAGAAGTCTTCCAGGCCTGTGGAGCCTGCCCCGTTTGGAAAGGCCCCCGCATTGACGAATTTGATGCGGCCGCGGCTACCAGCATATGCACCACCATTAAAGGCGTCGCGATGGAGTTCGCCGCCGAATTTGAAGGCGTGCTTGCCACGGGCATAGGAGACGTGATCAACGAACTGAAACCGGGTATCGGGCCCCTGCGTCTTCGGCCAGTTAAATCCGCCCAGCGCGTCGGGAATGTTGAACGGGAGAATCGTGATGATCGGCAAGCCGCCATAAAATGGGTTGGTCACGCCGGTGTTGAGGCCATAGGAAGCCGCGGACTTGTTATGGTCAGCGGTATACGTGGGCTGGTAGAGGCGGTTGTAGCCGAAGCGGGCCTCATTGACCCAACTGGAATTCGGAGCCCACGTCCAGTTTGTTCCGAGCACTTGCGCTCGCGTGTGGATCACGGTCAGCCACTGTGGCTGCACTTCTCCATTGTCATCCACGGTCCCCGAGTTGTTCCCGTAGAAATACATGCCGCTTATGGTGTTTCGTTCATTCGGGTGGTAATCAATTTTTCCGACGGCATTGTCCACATTGGTGACGTTCGGGAAACCCATGGCAAGCGAACCTGCGGGGTTGTTATTGGTTGGAAACCCTTTACCATTGCACGCGACTTTCGCGGGTGGTCCCGGTGAAGTTATTTGGCATCCGGCCAGCGCTAGGCTGACTGGACTTATTGTGACTCCAGCAGCGACAGCACCTGGAGACAGGAGATCCGTGATCGCATCGGGAATGCTATTTACGCAATCGCCGGTACCGGTAAAGGTGCAGTTGGGTGTCGAAGGCGTGGGCATGGGGACCATGGAGGGGACAGACTCCACCGCTGAATTCCCCACCTTGAAGCGCTGGCCTTCGTACCCTCCGAAGAAAAACAACTTGTCCTTCTTCAGTGCTCCACCTGCGGTCGCGCCGAACTGCTTCAATGACCTTGGGGTCATCGGTTGACCGACGGGGTTGAAATAATTGCGCGCATCGAACATCTTGTCGCGCAGGAATCCGTAGGCGGTGCCATGAAGGTCGTTGGTTCCTGCCTTCACGGCGACGTTGACGATAGCTCCCGGCTTCCAGCCGTATTCCGCAGGTGGATTCTCGACAACGTTGAATTCCTGAATGGCGTCGATCGGCAGGATGGTCGCCGAATCTCCGGCAATGCCGGTTCCATTGATAATGCTCTGGCCGGAGAACGGCTCACTGTTAAATAAGCCGTCAATTAGATAAGCGTTATCTTCCGCGCGCAGGCCGTTGCTGCTGGTGGTGGAAAATCCTCCCCCGGGATAGCGCACCACGCCGGGGCGCAACTGCAAAAGGTTTTCGTAGTTTCGACCATTCAGGGGAAGATCGTTAATTTCTTTGTTGCTCAGCGTCCCGCCCAGCGCGGAGGTCGTAGTGTCCAGCAGCGGAACCTCTTCGGATATGGTGATGACTTGCGTGGTGTCACCCGTCTTCAGCTTGGCATCCAAGCGGAAGTCCTTGCCCACCTCCAACAACAGGTCTTTTGCCTCGTAACTGTTAAAGCCTTTCGCCTCGATGAAAACTCTGTACGTGCTCGGCTGCAGGTTTGCTGCCAGGTATTCCCCCGTCTCATCCGTGACGATGACGCGAGTCGTACCGCGTAATACGTCGCTGACGGTGACTTTTGCCCCCACGATGGCCGCGTCCTGCGAATCGTGGACGCTGCCCAGTATGCGGCCGGTCGTGGTCTGCGAATGGACCGGCAACAACAGGACAAGTTGTAGAATGAGGACAAAAACGAGAGCGGACCATTTGCAGAAAGAACAGTTCCCCAAGACGACTCTCCCCAGTGGGAATCTCATGCGAACCCCTCCCCCGTAAAATCGAAATGCAGGTACCCCTGGCCGAAAAGTGCTGTATGGTCCGATGGTATTACCACCATATATTTAATGGTGTCAAGAAATTTTTCCGATGCATGTAGGTGCGGTTTATGGTATGGTTGTCATACCAGTGGCCGCCCAGTTTCGCTTTCCACGGTTTCTCGGCTTCGATGGGAGAGGACGCCATGTATAAGATGGTTCAGACTTCCCGCCTCTACGAGCAAATTGTCCAGCAGATCGAAGAGTCCATCCACAAGGGAATTCTCAAGGCCGGAGATCAATTGCCGGCGGAGCGAGAGCTTGGCCTGCAATTCGGCGTCAGCCGCACTGCGGTTCGGGAAGCGGTAAAAACGCTTCGTGAAAAGGGATTGGTGGAAGCTTACCCGGGGCGGGGAACATTTATCACCAGCGATACCTCCAACACCATCCGCCTAAGTTTGGATCGCATGATCAAGAATGGGCACGCCGAGGCGACCCTGAATCTGGTCGAGGTGCGCGAAATCTTGGAACCGGAAATCGCCGCTTTGGCAGCCACGCGGGCGGACGAAGAAAACATTCAGGAAATGCGCGACGCGGTCAGTATCATGGACAAGGCGCGCAGGGATCCGGATGCCTTTATCGAGGCGGATCTTGATTTCCACCTCGCGCTGGCGGAAGCTGCTGCGAATCCCATTATTCTTTCGCTGATCGATTCCATCGTCGCCGTGTTGCGCGAGCAAAGGATGCGCACCTTCAGGGTGGATGGTGGCCCGGAGCGCGGCCAGTACCATCACAAGCGCATCCTGGAAGCCGTGGAAAACAGGGATCCCTCCGGAGCGCGGGCCGCCATGCGCGCCCACCTGCGGCAGGTGCGGGAAGACTCCGAAAAAGCGCCTGCGGAGAACGAATAGAGGTTCACACTTCTCGAGGGGGAGAACAAAAGAGATGGCAAAGCTTGGCTTCGTAGGGCTTGGGGTGATGGGCGGCGAACTGGTGAACCGGCTGCTCAGCAAAGGCCACTCGGTTACCGGCTACAACCGTACCCGGGGAAAAGCGGAATGGCTCATCAAGAAGGGGATGAAGTGGGCAAACTCTCCCCGCGAAGTGGCAGCCGCGTCCGATGTGATCTTTTCCATGGTGACGAATTCGCCCGCGCTGCAGGCGATTGTCGAGGGGCCCGACGGAATTTTGGCCGGACTGGCTCCCGGAAAGCTGTACGCCGACATCAGCACGGTCAGCCCGGAATACAGCCGCGCCGTCGCGCAGAAGGTAAGGGAGAAAGGCGCGGACATGGTGGACTCCCCGGTGTCCGGCAGCGTAATCACGCTGCAAGAAGGCAAATTGTCGGTCATGGTCGGTGGAAAGAAAGAAACCTTCGAAAAGCTCAAACCGTTGTTTCTCGATATCGGCCCGAAAGTGACGCACGTCGGAGACAACGGTCTGGCCCTAGTGATGAAGATTGCTTCCAATCTGAGCCTGGCGGTTCAGATGCTCGCGTTTTCGGAGGGCGTGCTCCTGGCGGAGAAAAGCGGGATTGCCCGCTCGGTGGCTGTGGAAGTCTTGACCAACAGCGCGATAGCTTCTCCCATGATCAAGTATCGCGGTCCGTTCGTGCTGGAGTTGCCGCAAGAAGCCTGGTTCAACGTCAACATGATGCAGAAGGACATGCTGCTCGCGCTCGAACTTGGCCGCAAGCTGGATGTGCCGATGCCTTCGACCGCGGTGGCCAACGAATTTCTGACCGCCGCGCGCGGCATAGGCCTGGTCGAAAAAGACTTCGCCGTTGTGTTCGACGTGCTTGCGCAGATGTCGGGAGTCAACCGATGAGCAAGGTAGTTGACCAAGTGAATGCACCCGCGGACCTCTCCCTCGAAAAGTGGCTGCACATGTACCGCCGCATGCAGACCATCCGGCTTTTCGAAGAGCAGGTAAACGAGCTTTACACCCGGGCCCTCATGCCCGGCTTGGCTCACCTCTACATCGGAGAAGAAGCAGTCGCTGTTGGCGTCTGCGAAGCTTTGCGCCTGGATGACTACATCACCAGCACGCATCGCGGTCACGGCCACTGCATCGCAAAAGGTGCTTTCCCCGACCGCATGTTCGCCGAATTGCTCGGAAAGAAGGCGGGATACTGCAAAGGCAAAGGCGGCTCGATGCACATTGCAGACTTCGCGACGGGCAATCTGGGCGCTAACGCCATCGTTGCGGGGAGTGCGGGCATCGCCACGGGCGCGGCGTTTTCCGCCAAGCACGCCGGCAAAGGGCAAGTCGCGGTCTGTTTTTTCGGCGAAGGAGCGCTCGGGCAGGGCGTGGTCTACGAAGTGATGAATCTCGCCGCGCTCTGGAAGCTGCCGGTCATTTACGTTTGCGAAAACAATCTCTACACGGAATACACGCACTTCGCGGAAACCACCGCCGGGGATATCTTGGCGCGTGGCGCGGCTTTTGGAGTTCCCTCTGACATTGTGGACGGGCAGGATGTGCGCGCGGTGCACGCTATCGCCAAGAAACTCGTTGACCGCGCGCGCCGGGGTGACGGCCCCTCGTTCCTGGTTTGCAATACCTATCGGTATTCCGGCCACCATGTCGGCGACATCAATCGGGAGTACTACCGCTCCAAGCAGGAAGAGCAGGAATGGAAGACCAAGCGGGATCCCATCAAGTTGTTCTCGGACTGGCTTATTGGCGAAAATCTCGCGGATGCGGCAACACTCTGTGCCATTGAAGCGGAAGTCCGCTCGGAGATACTGGCCGCGGTGGATTTTGCGATTGCGGCCCCTTATCCGAATTCCAGTGAGGCGGAAGAAGATGTCTACGCCTGAAACCGCGGTGCGGGAAATCACGTTTGCGCAGGCGGTTCGCGAAGCGCTCGCGGAAGAAATGCGCCGCGACCAGCGCGTCTGCATTCTTGGCGAAGATGTCGCGGAGGCGGGCACGCCCTTCAAAGTTCTCTCTGGATTGGTGGAGGAATTCGGCACCTCGCGCGTCATTGATACGCCCATCTCTGAAGCGGGCTTCACCGGCGTGGGTGTTGGCGCCGCCATGACCGGGTTGCGGCCGGTTATCGACATCATGTTCGGCGATTTCCTTACCCTGGTCATGGACCAGATGGTCAACCAGGCCGCCAAGGTTCACTACATGTCCGGCGGCAAGTGGAAAGTGCCGATGGTATTGCGAACGACCCTCGGCGCCACTCGGCGCTCGGCGGCGCAGCACTCGCAATCTCTCCATGCGTGGCTCAGCCATGTCCCGGGACTGAAAGTGGTCATGCCCTCGACTCCCTACGACGCAAAGGGGCTGCTGAAAAGCGCGATTCGCGATGAGAACCCGGTCGTTTTTTTCGAAGACAAAATGATGTACCGCCAAAAGGGACCTGTGCCGGCGGAGGACTACACCATTCCGCTCGGCGTGGCGGACGTCAAGCGGGCCGGCAAAGACATTACATTGGTGGCCACGAGCAGCATGGTGGAAGTGGCGCTCGGTGCGGCGGCACTGCTGGAGAACATCGGCGTCAGCGCGGAGGTGATCGATCCGCGTACGACTTGGCCGCTGGATGAGCAGGCGCTCATCGACTCCGCCAAGAAAACTTCCAAGGCCATCGTGATTGACGAAGGGTACGGGCGCTATGGTGTGACCGGCGAGCTCGCTTCCGTCATTTCTGAGGGCGCTTTCTACAGCCTGGAAGCGCCCGTGAAGCGCATGGGCGCCATGCATGTCCCCATTCCATTCTCGCCGCCCCTCGAAGATGTTACTGTGCCTACAGCCCAAACGGTATTTGAAGCCGCCCGCGCGCTTTGCGGCAAAAACTGAATTGCGCGAGACAGGAGGACCATCGTGGCACTGAAAACGTATGGACCGATGGCTGTGGACTGGGAGAATCGTATCGATTTCGACCGCCTGCGCCGCGAGCGCCTGGCGCGCGTAAAAGCCTTCTTGTCGAAGTCGGAGATGGGTGCGTTGCTGTGCTTCGACATGAACAATGTCCGGTACATCACCGCGACGCACATCGGGACCTGGGCGCAGGACAAGATCAGCCGCTTCACGCTGCTGCCGCAAAAGGATGAGCCGATCCTCTGGGATTTTGGCTCTGCCGCACGGCATCACCAGCAAAACTGCCCGTGGCTGGGCGAACGATCGCGCGCGGGCATTCCGCTTCTCCGCGGAGCCATGTCGCCGGAAATGGGCCGCGCGGAAAATGTTGCGAGGAAAATCCGCGTGGAACTCGAGATGCGCGGATTGCTCCACGAGCCGCTGGGCGTCGACGTCATCGAACCGCCGATCCTTTTCGCCCTCCAGAACGAAGGAATCAAGGTCGTCGATGGCCAGCAGTTGATGTCCGACGCGCGCGTCATTAAGACCCAGGATGAAATCTCGCTGCTAAATCATTCCGCCATGATGGTGGATGCAGCTTACGACGAACTGTACCGCGCGATGAAGCCGGGGATGAGCGAGAACCAGGCAGTCGGCCTCGCCAGTAAGGTCCTCTACGACCTCGGCTCCGAATACGTCGAAGCGGTCAACGCCATTTCCGGAGAGCGCTGCAATCCACACCCGCATGTATTTTCGGACCGCGTTTTGCGCCCGGGGGATCCCGTTTATTACGACATCCTTCATTCCTACATGGGCTACCGCACGTGTTACTACCGGTGCTTCACGATCGGCTACGCGTCACACGCGATGATCGATGCCTACAAGCGTTGCCGCGAATATCTGGACGCCGCGATTTCGCTCGTGCGCCCCGGCCGCACCACGGCGGAGATTGCCGCCGTGTGGCCCAAAGCCCAGGAATTCGGCTTCCCTGATGAAGAGGCAGCCTTCGCGCTGCAGTTCGGGCACGGGATCGGACTGGCCATCTGGGAAAAGCCGGTCATCAGCCGTTTGGTTTCGCTCGAGCATTCGCACGAAATCAAGCCCGGAATGGTCTTTGCCCTGGAAACTTTCTGGCCTTCCACGGATGGCTGGAGCGCCGCGCGCATTGAAGAAGAGATCGTCGTCACCGAAACCGGCCACGAAGTGATCACGCGCTTCCCGGCGGAACAACTGATGGTGGCGGGCGCCCACTATTTCACCGTGAATGGGCCGCTATCAACAACGCGGGAGAACGAAGTGGCACCCAGCCGGCGAGTCGTGGAGATGGTCGAAGCGAGCGCGAAAAAAGAAGGAGTGGGGGCTGCAGACTGAGGCCGCTCCTCGGATCTGAAAAACTATATGGCGATCAGTGTGGTGATGCCTGCGCTGGAGATGGCGCAGGAAACCGGCAAGCTGCTGGCCTGGCGGAAAAACGAAGGCGAGCAGGTCACCAAGGGCGAGCCGCTTCTCGAAATTGAAACAGACAAGGCCGTGGTGGAGGTTGAAGCGCCCGGTGATGGTGTTCTCGCGGGAATTACGGCCAAAGTCGGCGACGAAATTCCCGTGGGCCAAACGATTGCCTGGCTCGTCAAGCCAGGGGAACAGCCGCCCACAGCTAGCGAATCAAAATCTCCATCGGCCCGAGCCAGCAGCGCTCCTGCACGCGCGGCGGCTGCCGCTGCTCCTGCCGTAGCCGCAACATCCACAGTTGCGCCGCAGATTTCGCCCAAAGCACGCAGGCTCGCGAAAGAGCTGGGCGTCGACTTCACCACCATCCGCGGAACTGGCCCCGATGGCGTCATCACCGCCGACGATGTGCAGGCGTTCGCCGACAAAAAGTCCGCCGCACCAGCTCCGCCCGTGGCTGCCGCGGAACCATTGAGCCCCGTCGCGCGGCTGATGGCCGAGCGCAGCACGCAAAGCTGGACGCAAGTTCCGCACTTTTTTGTGGCCCGCGATGTGGATGCAACGGGGTTGCTGAGTGCGCAGAATAACGTGGCACCGGGTGTCGAGCAAAAGCATGGTGTCCGTTTCTCCATCACTGATCTGCTTGTCGCGTTGGCCGCACGCGTCCTCGTGAAACATCCGCGGATCAACGCCACGTGGAAGGATGGAACGATTCACCTAAATAAAGAGATCAATATCGGTGTGGCCATGGCCGTTAAAGACGGAGTCGTCAACGTCGTGATCCACGACGCGCACACCACTCACCTGGCGAATATTTCCGTGCAACGGCAGGAGCTCACCGAGCTTGCGCGAGCCAATCGGCTCCGCCCCGCGGACATTGCAGGCGGAACCTTTACGATTAGCAATCTCGGCATGTACCGGGTGGACGCATTCACTGCGATAATTCCTCCGCCACAAGCGGCCATTCTCGCCGTTGGTGGAATCTCCGAGCGCGTTGTCGCCGTCGATGGCAAGCCCGCGGTTCGTCCCATGATGACGCTCACGCTTTCGAGCGACCATCGCGTGATCGATGGCGCCCGCGCCGCCGAATTCATGAGTGAACTGGCTGCAGCCATCACTGAACCCGACAAGTGGCTGGATTGATGCCGCTCAACCCATCCGCTTGACGCTCAATCTGGAAATTGACCGCTTCATGAGCATGTTTCGCGCGCTCATCAACATGGTCGGCAACGGAGTCGCTGCGCTGGTCATCCCCCCGTTGGGGAAAAGAAGTGGATCCCCAGACGCTGGCGCAAAAACTCGCTTGAAATCGGGCGCAGAAAGCTGAAAAGAAAGTCCTGTAAGTAGAATGGCAGCAGATTTCTTAAATCGGCCACAAGGGGGGGAGGTCACCCATGTTCCCCGGCATACCAACTCCACAATTTTCGGAATTTCAACTAAGTCGGGTTAAGCGATTCGCCTTTGGCGCCAATTGTTTAATGGGCATGGACCCGAAGGACCGCCTCGACCCTCGAAAATCCAAGACGCTTCTGCGAATTGTCCTTGACCCTGCCAAGACGCCCGACAAGGAAATCCAAGACTTGGGCGATGTTCTCAACAACTGGATTCAATTCTTTGCAGTTCTGACTGTCTGTAATCGTCGGGAGAGGAAAGCGCAACGCCTGTTTATCATTTTACTCACGGCAGGATTCTTGCTTGCAGTTTACTATTGGTACGCACATGGGATTCTCGCAGCCATCGTTGCCTTTGTGCTTGGTGGAATCTCGGTTTTCCTACTCAATTTGATTGTTTTGAGCCGTTACGTTTGGCGCGGCTTTTCACCGTTGGCTTGGGGTTTGACTCACACGGAGGTTCAGTGTGCGCTCGACTCAGTAATCAAGGACCCACGTTGGCAAGCCGACCCAATAGTTGGGCTATCCGAACACGAGCATCGCTCGGGGAGGGCGACCAACATAAGAAGACTTTATACCTACGAGGGCAAGGGGATTTCGACCAAACTCAGGAGTGCCGCTGACGGAAAGAAGTACATTGTCTCGACCGCTCCTAACCCAAACGGCTATTGGGAGCTTGCGGTTTTCAGATGCATTCTTGGCTTTGCAAATGTCTACAAGCCACTCAGAGTAGCGCACACCGACTCTTTCGCTGAGGCCGAGGAAGAACATTCGAGAACCGAAGAAATGGTGATGAACCTGCCGCTAGAGGAATGGCAGAACTGGTGATGCGGCAAGTGCATTAGGGAAACATCTTATAAGGAAACTGCAAGAACTCGCGCAGGCGGCTGTCATAAGCAAGCGCGGTAAGGGGGTGACCTTCGTGAGCGCAATATGGTGTTCAATAGATTGGGAGAAAGTTGTCAGAGTCTTTTCTGCTTTGCTTACTCCGACCATCGCTCTCCTTGCCGCGCACATTGCATGGCAACAGCACTTGACCAATCGCCGTCAGCTTCGACTTGCACTATTTGAAAAGCGGTGGACGGTTTTCAATTCCACGGCGACTCTGATTGCGGTAGTGCTCCAGACCGCGCAGATGCAATTGAACGAAATACAAGCATTTGATATAGGGACAAGGGACCAAGAGTTTCTCTTTGGGGCAGACATCGTGAATTACTTGGAAGATGTACGCAGCCACGCGGTCAGTCTGGAGGCGTTGGGTGCTCCTGGGCAGCCAAATCCTGCGCGAACTGCGCTGGTGCAATGGTTTAGCGGTCAGATAGGTGAGGCGAAGAAGAAATTTGGAAAGTACATGGCCTTCAAAGAGACCGACTGAAAACCTGAATTCATTAAGGAAAAGAAGATTAGAAATTCCAACGCCGCATAGGCACAGCGCTCTAGTTTGCTCTCGCAGGACATGGCGACCACAGCCGATAGCTCAGTCCAGTCGCCAAATAGCGGGTGTCAGCGGTTCAAAAGGCTCCGGAAGACGTGGCTGCGCGGCCAACGGTGTTTGGAAGACGTCAACAACTTCTGGATGGCGCAGAAGCCGCAAACCATGTCTGAACTCTACTCGCATCTCCACGAGGAACTCGAATTGCGCCTCGCAGAGGCCGAGCGAGTTGGATTCGGTTTCGACCTTCCGAAAACGGTTATTGTTCCAAATGTTCCAAGAAAATCAGGTGTGAAAACCGGGGGACAGACGGGAGGTTTTCTGATACATATCTGGCGTGCCATGTCTGGCTCGGAATGATTCAGAGTCTCAAAGAAAGGGGAACTTCCCGTCTGTCCCCGATTTCGCCAGGGGAATCCATGAAATATTCATATATCTTGGTTTCGTGTCTGTTTTCCCTTTTCGCCACCACTTGGAGTGTTCACGCTCAGCAACCTCCTCCAGTGGCAAAAAATGAGATTGTGCTGGCCCAGGAGTTTCTGCGCGGCGTGTTCCCTAGTTTGAGCGGAAAGGGCTATGGGCTCACTGTTGAAACATACCTTTCATACGACAAGCCTAGCAACAAAATCAGCTCGCTGCGAATGGATGTCGGAGAGGGACCCAAGGATCTTTACATGGGCCACTTCGGTGGGTGCTTGTACTCAATTACTCCGCCTCCTGTGGGCTGGCCGCAGGAATTGGGTCCCCCTCCTCCAGCACCTACGATATCCCCGTCGCCACGAGATGAGAACTGCAAGCAGGGTCCAATTTATCCTAAGCAGTTTCTCAGCGCTGGTTTCCAATTTGACAAGGGTAGCAGGTTGACGAGCTTCGCTGCGGATGGGCCCTTCATCAATGACCGCACCGGTGACAACGAAGTGTATGAGATTGTCCGCGCCCATCCTGAATTGACCTACGCACAAGTCGTCGCCACGATGAAACAACACGGCACGAAATACGGCCCCGACGACAAAGAGCAACTGCTCAGGGACTTGCCCTTGAAGCAGCTGGAACCATTTCTCGGACGACTGCAGGTCGTCTCGGCTAGTTGTCCTCAAATGGATAGGGGGCCCAATCCAGTGCCGTGGGTCGACAGGTGGCTCTCGCCCGACTGGACAGTGAAGGTGGACGCCACCACCAAAGATGGGGTCAAGGTGCTGTACGAATTGCATTTCAGTCACACGAATGGCGCTCTCTCTGGACTCCTCGACTGTCGAACCTCGCCCTGGTGTAACCGCAATTAGGGGAAAGTAGGATCCTTGCAGTTGCGCACGTCCCCGGACCCTTTTCTTGCTAGAAGACGCCAAAGCGCCAAATGTGGGGACATCATCCCCACCTTTCTAATAAACTCGAATCACGGAGCACTACATGTCACCAAAACAACGTGAAGAACTACTCAGAGCGTTGAAAGCCCGTTTCGAGAAAAACATGAACCGCCATAAGGGTCTTGAATGGGCTAAGGTACAAGCAAAGCTGGAAGCGAATACTGAAAAACTGTCGTCACTCAATGAAATGGAAAGGACTGGCGGCGAACCGGATGTCGTGGGTCATGATAAAAAGACGGGCGAATACATTTTTTATGATTGTTCAGCGGAAAGTCCGAATGGCCGCAGAAGTCTTTGCTACGACCGTGAAGCGCTGGAATCAAGGAAAGAACATAAACCAAAAAATAACGCCATGGATATGGCAGCTGCCATGGGCATTGAGCTTTTAACGGAAGAACAATATCGAGAGCTGCAGAAGCTTGGAAATTTCGATACGAAAACGTCGAGTTGGGTGAAAACCCCTCCTGCTATCAGAAAACTCGGCGGCGCCCTCTTTTGTGATCGCCGCTACGACACTGTTTTCGTGTATCACAACGGAGCGGAATCTTACTATGCCGCCAGGGCGTTCCGTGGCTCGCTCAGGGTCTAAATTTTGCACAGACAGCTAAATTTGAATTTGAGAACGGAACACTGGAAAAAAGAAAGAAAGCTTCGCAGGTCTAGGTTCGAACCTTACCCTTAATTTCGGAAAACTCTTTGTAGAAATGGAAGCACCACAACCGGTGGGCATCGCTTATCCTCCCTGAAGGTGGGGCCTCAATTACCGTCAGTACCTTTTACGAAAACAGTAAACCCGACAAGATTGCGGTGTACTTTGCGACTTCAGACCTTGCCGCAGCCCACAAGCAGCTCATCGGGAAGGGAGCTAAAGTCAACGAAGCCAAAGACGAACTGCTCGGCCCAGGGTCAGTCGTAAAGCGGGGCACTATCTCATCTCCTTGATGCTAAATGGCTTATCGGCGCGGGCTCGACTGTCCAGGCTCCGTCGTGTACCTCTTGTAGCAAATTGCGCTCCTGCCGGGTGCGCCGCACACCTCGCTGCCCGCTTTACAACTTTTTACAATCCTTTGCGATGGCTTGACACACTCGGGCTGACGGGTCTTTATAGTCTGGCGAGAGTTCGAAGTGAGTGAAGGATTTGGAGAGGTTGAGAATGTCCAAGAAGTGGCGATTGACGGACCGCACGCGAACGCTCCTCATGCTGGAGTTGGCCATTGTCCTCCCTGCGGCTGCCTTGATGGCCTTCAGCATCTGGAACCTAAAGCATATTCAGCGCGACAAGTACATTGAAGCCGCCATCCAGCGCGACTTTACCTCTGTCCTGAGAATTGCGCAAAAGAAGTCCTGGGAAAAGGCCAACGAGCAACTTGAGCCTGTGCGGCGGGAGTATCCAAACCAAGGTGACAGCGCCCAGGTCAAAGCGGCGCTCGAACGCGTACTGGCACAGCATCCCGAACTTGCGTACGCAATTTTTTATGACAAGAGCAGGCACTTGATTGTGAGCGCTACCCAATCGACCGCCGGCCGTGACGCCGATTACTGTGAGCGCATTGAGGAAGAGGTCAGCAGCATCCAAACTTGGTTGCCATTCGACGCACCCGAGACGGCCGAACATCTCAGGATGATGGCGAAAAAGGGCGATTCATCACCCCACTATTTCGGCGGTTGGACTCTCAAGGGGGATCGTCGCTATTACTCGAATGGCGCTTTTTTCATTCCTGAAGATATTCCGAACGATCAGGTGACACTCGGCCTCGTTTCTTTTGACCAGGACTATTTGCAGAAGAGCTTTTTCCCTGCCGTCATCAAAGATGTGTTGAGTAGCAAGAACATAGCATTGCGGAATGATGCAAATCCGCCGGCCATCATGATCCATGCTCCGAAAGATTCCACTCCGTTGGTCGCCTCTGCGAATTGGGATGGCGGCAAGCCCGAAGTGGACCTGCCCTTCGACGGCATATTCCAACAACTCGTGTTAGCCATCAAATACCCTGGCACTACGATCGCAGATATCGGCGCCCGATTCCTCCACTACAATTACACGGTCCTCGGCGCGCTTTCCCTTCTGATGGCGGGCGGGATCTTCCTTACCTACCGCAATGTGTCCAGAGAAATGAATCTGGCCCGGCTAAAATCCGATTTCGTTGCCAACGTCTCTCACGAATTGCGCACGCCTCTGGCCCTGATCCGGCTCTATGCCGAGACCTTGGAGCTTGGACGCCTGACCGCAAAGGATAAATACCAGGAGTATTTTCGCATCATTCGCGAGGAGAGCGAGCGTCTCACCGCGCTCATCAACAATATCCTCGACTTTTCCAGGATTGAGGCCGGCCGCAAGGAATACGAGTTCAAGGAAACCAACCTTCCCGATCTGGTGCGCTCCACACTTGACTCCTACCGCTTTCAGATCGAACAAAACGGTTTTGCCTTCGAGGAAAACATCTCCCGCGATATTCCGCCGGTAAACGTGGACCGCGAAGCCATTGCGCGCTCGTTGCTGAATCTGGTGAACAACGCTCTGAAGTACTCCAAAGACCGGAAGTTTATTGGTGTCAGCCTGTACCGCGCCAACGGTTCCGTGAAGCTGGAAGTTCGCGACCATGGCATCGGTATCCCGCCCAGCGAGCAGGAAAAGATCTTCGAGAAGTTTTACCGCTGTGGCGACCCCTTGGTACACAACATCAAGGGCTCGGGCTTGGGCTTGTCGCTCGTCCGCCACATCGTGCGCGCGCACGGCGGGGACGTGCAGGTCGAGAGCACCCCGGAGAACGGAAGCAAATTCACGATCGCGTTGCCGTTGGATCCGTCTTCAAGGACGGGGGCCGCAATCGCATGAGGGCGACGCAGCGTGGGGTGGTGCCATGTTGCGGAAAAACCATAAGGGAGAGGTCATGGGCGCGAACAAGATTCTGATCGTTGAGGATGAGCCGCATATGGTTGCCGGCCTGCGCGATAATTTCGAATACGAGGGCTTTCAAGTGATTACGGCGCTCGATGGACTGGAAGGGCTGGAGCGGGCGCTCAAGGATTCGCCGGACCTGGTTGTGCTCGATGTGATGATGCCGCGGATGAGCGGGTTGGATGTGTGTAAACAGCTAAAAGCCAAGCGGCCTTCGATTCCCATCATCATGCTTACAGCGCGCGGCCAGGAAGTGGATAAGGTTGTTGGTCTCGAACTCGGTGCCGATGACTACGTTACCAAACCCTTCTCCATTCGCGAACTACTCGCTCGCGTCAAGGCCGTTCTCCGGCGGGCGCACACGCTCCCGAAGGAGAAGGACAGCTATACCTTCGGGGACGTCGAGGTAAATCTCCGAAGCTACCAGGTTATGCGCGGAGGACAACGGGTGGAGTTTTCCGGCAAGGAGTTTGAGCTGCTCAAGCACTTTCTCTGTCATTCCGGAGAAACGCTGAGCCGCGACCGGCTGCTCGACGAGGTGTGGGGCTACGAGAATTTTCCGACTACCCGCACCGTGGATGCCCATATTGTTCGCATCCGCCAGAAACTCGAACCCGTTCCCGAGGAACCTCGCTACTTTTTGACGGTGCACGGAGTAGGTTACAAATTCGTAGGGTGACAAGGCCATGCTGCCCTTAACCGAAGGAATGATGGACATCCATCGAACCGGGCCCGGCAACCGCCTGGCCCAGCGAGCCATGAGCGCAGACGGTAGCGCGTCCGCCCGAGCTTTGGGTGCCACTGGTAGTGATCACACGGAGAACATGCAATTCCTCACGGACGAACTGGAAGCACTCCGGCGAGACCAGGCGAAACTCCAACAGGCCCTCTTTGAAGCTGCCCAGGTGCAACGCAGGCTTTGTGCACCGCGTGAATTTAGTTGGGGCCAGTTCGAGGTAGCCGGAGAAATTTTTCCAGTGCGCCATCTCTCGGGAGATTTTTTCAAAGTGATGGAACTCGGCTCCGCCCTTGGGGTGGTCCTGGGCGACATCGCCGGCAAAGGATTAACCGCGGGCATTTGGCAGCCTCATCTGATGGGCTTGATCCAGCGCGCTGCCCGCAGGCACGCGGACCCGGCCGATGCCGTCGCGGAAGTGAACAAAGAGCTATGCCACGACGATGGCCAGCCGCCGATCACTGCACTTTTTTTTGCACGCATCGATTCGCGCACAAATGAACTCGTCTACTGCAATGCCGGCCTGCCGGCTCCTTTTCTCCTGCAGGCCAATAAGACTCTTGAACACCTCGCGCGGGGTGGTCCAATACTAGGAGCTATGAAAGACGCTTCCTATCAGACCGGGACTGCCGCACTCAATCGGGGCGACATGCTGATCCTCTACTCGGACGGCGTGACGGAGTGCCGCAACCGCGAGGACGTCGAATTCGAGGTCGACCGGCTCACCGCTGCCGGAAGAGGCGTCCATGGATTGAGTGCGAGCAAAGCCCTGTTTTCCTTGCTTGGCACAGTTCTCGATTTTGCCGATTCCTGCTCACCGCTTGACGATTTGACGCTTTTGGTCGTTCGCTGTCGCGATGCGATTCGCTCTGAACAGCTTCCGTCGCGCAATATAGAATTTCCCGATCCTCAACGGCGGGCCGCTTCGCTTTCGCAGCCGAAGCCTTCTGTCCGGGGAGGCAGCAGTCCCGAATAACTGAGCACAACTAGACCGGCGGTCCGGGAAGTTCCTCACTCGGATCTGGCGCTGGTGGTGTGCGCAAATTCGCAGACGAAGGAGCAGCAGCAATGGCGACGCAATCAAACTCAATCCTTATGGAAGAAGCCGGGCTCGGCACGGCGCTGAATCAGGCCCTGAAAACGTGCCCGGAAGTTTTGAGCTCAATCTATACGTCTCACTATCACCACGTCCTGCAGGTCTGCCGCCGGTTCTTTCGCCAGCCGGAGGACGCTGAGGATGCCGCGGCAGAGGTTTTCTTGAAACTGCACACGGTCCTCGAAAAAAAGGATGAGGAGCATCCTTTTCGCCCCTGGGTGTGTCAAGTGGCAGGCCGGCATTGCATCGATAAATTGCGCCGGCGGAAGCGCGAGAGATGCTCGTCCGTCGCGGGAGAAGTTCTTTGCGCTGTCCCGGACAGGTCAACTCCCTCCCCTCTCTCGCAGGTTCTACGCAACGAAGCCAGGCGCGAGCTGAGGGAAGAGTTGAACCGTCTGCCGGATTATTACAAGGTTCCGCTCATTCTGCGCTACTACAAGCGAATGAGTTACTCCGAGATTGCCCGCACGCTCAACCGCCGCCTGCCTGCGGTCAAAACCATTCTCTACCGGGCAAAAAGCCGGCTGCGCCGCAATATAGGGCGCTGAGAAATGGCCCAACAAGCAGAGTGTTCCCCTGCAGCCAAGTTTAGATTCGAGGCCGGGCAATAGTGGTGGGAAATACGACGAGGCTTGCACTGGGGATGAGCAGAGCGGCCTAATCGCGGCCCGCGACCGCGCGCAATTGACGTTCCGGGAGCGGAGCGTCGGTGTGCTGCTTTAACTTCTGCCGTGGAGAGGCATACTCGGGGACGATTTCCTTGATCTTGGCGCGGATCGGCATTGCACCGTCGACGTTCAGCGTTGCGCGAAGCTCGCGCAATTGGCGGGAGAGCGCCACCCAGTTCCTCTGCGAGCCGGTGGTCCGCTTGATTTTGTCACACGAAGTGGCGAAGACCTCCTCATAGTGGTAAAAAAGCTCCTCTTCCAGCTTTTCCCCTTCGCGCAATCCCGTGATTTGGATTGGAATGGATTCCTCGTGTTTTCCCGACAAGCGAATCAGTGTGCGGGCCATTTCCAGGATATTGATCGGTGTACCCATCTCCAGGACCAGAATGTCGCCGTGATGCCCTATCGTGAAAGCTTCCAGAACGAGCGATACGGCTTCCTGAGTGGTCATGAAGAATCGCCGGATTTCCGGATGTGTGATCGTCAAAGGTCTGCCTTGCCGCAATTGTTCCTGCAGAATCGGCACAACGCTGCCGCTTGATCCGAGCACATTCCCGAAACGTACCGCGACGCAGCGCATGTTCTTGTTCGGCCGCGCCGCCAGCATGAGCTCTCCGATGCGCTTGCTGGAGCCCATGACACTCGTTGGGTTTACCGCTTTGTCGGAAGAGATGAGCACGAAAGATCTGCTGCCCTCCTCTTCCGCAACATTCAATAGGCCCTCGAGGGCCAAAACATTGTTGCGGATGGCCTCGGCGACGTTTTCCTCCATGACCGGCACGTGTTTGTAGGCTGCGGCGTGAAAAACGTGTTCGACGCGATGATCGGAAAAACAGCGCCGCATGCGATCGGCGTCGCTCACGTCGGCAACACAACAGACCAGCGGAGCGTCAATGCGGCGCCGGCGCAGCTCTTGTTGGAGATAAAACATGCCCGTTTCGTTCTGATCGATACAAACCAACTTGCGAGGGACGTAATCCAGAATCTGGCGGCAGAGTTCCGACCCGATGGAACCCGCTGCTCCAGTCACCATCACGCTTCTGTCGCGCAAATGGCGGCACACGGCTTCCAGATCGATCTGCACGGGCTCCCGGCCCAGAAGATCCTCAAGACTGACTTCGCGGAATTGGCTGACCGTGGCATCACCACGAATGATGTCGCAAAGCGTAGGCACGGTTTTGAACGGGAGCCCGGCTTTCTGGCACATCTCCGTGATTCGCTGCATCTGTTTTCCGGTAGCAGACGGAATAGCAATGAGAATCTCATCGACCGGGTGTGCTTCGAGGATCGCTTCCAAGTTTTCGACATTACCGAGAACCCGCACGCCGTTGATGTGTATTCCCAGCTTTGACGGATCGTCATCCACACAACCGACCGCGACGTACCCACTCTCGGGGCGGGCGAGCTCGCGGATGACCATTTGCGCTGCGAAACCCGCTCCTACCATCAGCACCCGGCGGGCGGCGAGGGAATCTCTTCGAACGGACTCGACCAGAACGCGAGACACCAGCCGTGCACCCGCGAGCAAGCTCGCCGTCAGGATCGCCTCCAGAAAATATACAGATCTTGGGAAACTAGGACCCACAATTGCGTAACGGTTGAGTACGAAAAACGGGAGCGAACCGATGGCGACGGCCTTCAGGATGTTCGTGGCATCGCTTACGCTCGCGAAATGCCACCAGCCGTGATCGAGATGGAAAAGCCTGAGAACCAGCAGCCGCATTACAACCAGCAAAATGCCGGAGAGCACCAGCATCCGCCGATAGGGCAGTGAAAAGTCAAACCGGAGAAGCCAGGCTAAAACGAGTGAACTGAAAACCACAATCGCCTGGAACAGGAAGATGAACCAGGGCCGGCGGTGAAAAAAAAACTTCGGCAGGTGAGTAAGATAATTTTGTCTCATGAACGGTTTGCCTCCCTTGGGAAAACACAACTGAAAATCGGTGCGGCGAGAGGTGACCGCACGGAATCGCTTGTGGCCTGATTTCTATCTGGAGATTGCGGTTGGTTGGTGACCTGCCTAATGCAGCGAGCTCCCCGGACGGAGAAAGGAACGGTTCAACGTGTTGAATATCAAGCGGAGATCGTTCAGAAACGAGATTTCTGGAAGGTACTTCAGGTTCAGCGCCACTTTGTGGGGCAAGATGCGCATGCGATAGGCCTGTTCGGGATCCGCATAACGAGAGAGAATTTCTTCTTCGTGCCGATACGCCAGACTCGCTGGGCCTGTAATCCCCGGCCGTACGCAAAGGACTTGCTTCTGCTCAGGGGAATAATCCTTCACGTATTTCGGCAATTCCGGCCTGGGCCCCACCAAGCTCATTTCTCCTCGCAAGACATTCCAGAGCTGGGGTAATTCGTCGATTTTGTACCGCCGAAGAAACTTTCCCACCTGGGTGATCCTTCGATCTCCGGAAACCGTCACGCTGGGAGGGATGTGGGACGAAATCTTGCTCATCGAACGAAATTTCACAATCTGGAATAGATGGCCTTCCATGCCGACACGCGTCTGACGGTAAAAAATCGGGCCGCGGGAAGTGAGCTTAATGCAGACCGCCACTACGGTGAACAGGGGAAAGAGGGCAATGAGCCCTGCTGCCGAAGAAATGCAGTCGAATACCCGCTTGCCGCATTTGACGTATAGCCCATGCGGCTGCCGTTCGTGACGGATTCCAGGTTCGAAGATCTTCTGGAATTCCTTCACCTGTTCAAACAATGGGGGAGACGACTGCATTCTGGCGGACGATTCGCGACCCCGCGGTGGTCTCTTGCACGGCTCGGACGACATGGTCGATTTCCTGATCGCTCATGCCAGGAAATATGGGGAGCGACAAACAGGATTCATACTGCTGTTCGGCATTCGGGAAGTCACCGGGCTTGTAGCCGTAGACACGCTGGTAGTAAGGATGAAGATGCAACGGAATAAAATGAACGCTGCAGGACACACCGCGCCCACTCAAGGCCTGGATGAATGCGGCTCGATCCACTCGGAGGAACCCCGGCCGGAGTCGCAAAATATAAAGGTGCCAGGAGGAACTGCGCTCCGGCTGGATTTCGGGAGGCAAAAGTTCCTCGAATGCTGAAAAAGCAGCCGTATAACGCTGCGCAATCCTCCGGCGAGCCAGCTGCAAGATGTCGCACTTCGCCAGTTGCACCAGTCCAATGGCGGCTTGAAGGTCCGTAAGATTGTATTTGAAGCCCGCTTCCTGCACCGCGTATCGCCAAGCGCCGTCATCGCGATAGCGTTTCCAAGCGTCACGCTCGATACCGTGCAGCCGCATAAGACGGACCCGTTCCGCAGCAGAGGGATTATCCGTCGTCACCATGCCGCCTTCGCCGGTGGTGAGCGTCTTGGTGGCATAGAAGCTGAAGCAGGTAAACTCGCTCAGGTGGCCAACACGCTTGCCGCGGTATTCGGAAGGAAGTGCGTGTGCGGCGTCTTCGATTACCCGAAGGCCATGCGCTCGCGCCAACGAATGGAGCTCATCCATGTCGCAAGGCTGGCCACCGAGGTGAACGGGGATGATGGCCTTTGTCTGGTGCGTGATCCGGTGCGCCGCGTCTTCAGGATCTAAATTCATTGTGACCGGATCTACGTCGACAAGTACGGGCCGTGCCTTCAGATACGTGACGGCCTCGGCCGTGGCGGTGAAGGTCGTTGTCGGCAGCAGTACTTCATCGCCTTCGCGGACTCCCGCCGCTTCGAGCGCCAAGTGCAACGCGGCTGTTCCCGTCGAGACTGCGATAGCATCTTTTGCACCGACATACTTCGCGAATTCCTTTTCAAATTCGAATGTCTTCGGCCCCATGGTCATCCAGCCGGAGCGAATGACATCGCTTACCGCACGCACTTCTTCTTCTCCGACCGCAGCGCGATGAAAAGGGACTTTCATACCAGGCGAGTTGCTTCTCGATTCTTTTCGATGGGACATAGATGGAATCTGGAATGCGTCTCCTCGGTTTATGGGTGAATTGGCATGCCCGGACGCATGGGACCGATGCAAGGCTGCCCGAACAAATAGCGCAGGCCCAAAAGCGTTCCCGCCCCGTAGGCCAGGTGGAAGCAAAAAGTCGCGAATGGCTGTACGAGAATCACGTCCCAGTCACGTTTTGTTTGCGGATGGAGCGAAAAATAGTAGCCTGTCAAAAGATAGGCACAAAAGATCGACAACAAGACCGCGTGCGCGGTGGAACTTACCAGGGAGGCCAGGCACAACAGCACGAGGAGTACGAAAAAGGCTGCGGGCGCCAGGTGACGCAGTTTAAGCGATTCCCGATTCTCACGAAGCGTGAAGATGTGCCACTGGCTTGTCCGGAAGGCATTTTTCAACAGCGCTGGCAAATTTTTTACGGGATAGTAATGCGTTGCCAGCGCGGGAGTGAGGTAGATTCTTCCGCCCTCTTTTCTGATCCGTGCATTGAGTTCGGTGTCCTGATTTCGAACCAATTTCTCGTTGTACATTCCGACGCGGTCAAAAATCTTCCTCCGAAAAGCCCCGAAAGGAACCGTGTCAACAAAGCCCTCTTCCCGGCTTGTTCGAAACCTGGAATTCCCTACCCCAAATGGATTGCTCAAGATTGCCGCGACAAGCCTCGCACCGGCACTTTCATTCGCCGGCACCGTCACGCACGGCCCGCCGACATTGTCGGCGCCGGTTTGCTTCAGGTATTTGACACAGTTCGCCGCATAATCACGTGGGTAAACCGTGTGCCCGTCGGCGCGAATGATCACGTCTCCACGCGCGGCTCGAATGCCGAGGTTCATGGCTGTGGGAACGATCCCGGCGGGATTGTCCAGGCAGCGCAGGTAAGGGAAGCGACGTGAAATTTCCTCCACGATTTTCCGGGTACGATCGGACGACCGCCCATCCATTACAAGAATCTCAAGCGCGTCCACGGGATAGTCCTGTGCAATCAGCGATTGCAAGCACGCGTGGATGTGCTGCTCCTCGTTTCGAACGGGCACGACGAAAGTTACGGTTGTCAAAGTGTTGGCCCTAAGGCGTTCGACCCTCGTTGCTCATCGGCGAGGCTCGAGACGAAACGCAGGTGCACGGTCGCCGGGCCCGTGTAAGACTGCTGCCAATTGCCGGCGCTTGGAATCATCCCAAAGCGCCTTTCCTGCCGAAATCACACCCACGGATACGAACGGCATGAGCAGCGCCATGGCGGGAACCATATACCGCAGGATGGACAGGACCATGGTCGTCATGATCCAAAAGTAGAAAGTCACCAGCAGGACGATGAGCGTGAACCTGCGCTGTCCAGAACCCAAGCCCGCCGCGATTGTCCCTCCCACCGCCGCAAACAAAAGGTATGGCGCCTGCAAAAGAGCCACCCAGCCCTCATGGGATTGCGTATCGTTGGCATACCAGGCGCGCCTGGCCTTAAGAAGAATCAGGCTGGCTACTGGAGATGGGTCGTGCACAAACTTCCCTGCGAGGAATCCGCCAATTGCGGCGACGGATTGGAGTTCCCCGCTTTGATCCTTGACGTCTTGCATCAGTCCACGGACTTCCGGTGAGAAAGTGAGGGTTCGGCCAGCGCCACCTTCCTTTAGAGCGAATGTCAAACCATCTACAACGCTTGGCGGGCCATTTGTACTCAGGAGCATCCATTGGCCCGTTTTCTTCCAGGCCCAAACGTCCCAGGGAAGAACGACCAAGGCGTTCCCCAGGACGAGCAACACAGAAAAGAACATGCGTTGCCGGACGGTGCATTCTCGTGCGGAAACCCACAAGGCAAAAAGCAGCACGGCGCCCAGCGCGACGGTAAACGGCCGCATCAGCGATGCCAAACCCACCAGCGCTCCGACGGCGAGCCCGCGCCAGGCGGTAAACTGACGTGCGTGTAGCGACCGCAGAAAAACGTACATCGCGAGCAAAAATATAGGGAAAAAAGGGATTTCACTGTTGGGCTGTTTCGTCAACCACAAGTAAAAAGGGTACGTGGCGAACAACGCGGCAGCCAAAAGTGCAGTGCCCTGATCGAAGACCAAAGCCGCGATCCCGAAAACCAGAAGGGTAGTCGCCAAGACAGTTAAACTTGTGAATAGGCGCAGAATCAGGGTTTCACGGATTTCCGTGACTCGCGCAACTTCGAGCAGGCCCGCCAAGATTAACGGGTATCCCGGGGGATATCGTACGGCGGGACGGCCGTCTGCGGTTACTAAGCCCTCGCCGGTTACCAGGTTTTCGGCCACCGGCCGATAAAAGCGGGAATAATCCGTGCTTTCGTTATGGGCCAGGCGATCCGGTAGAAATCCGATAAATAGAACGTATATCAACAAGGCGAACGAGCCGAGAACCGGCAAGATCACTCGCGTTGGTATATGGAGGGATGGAGCCAGTAGCCCGCGAGAGTCACTGTCCCTGCTTGCTGATTGAGAAGTTTCCTCGGCTGGCGTGTATCTCATTCCTGATCCCATGATTCCTGAATCCCCCTCCGGAATGGGTGCCATCACCTCGCGCGGAGATTCGGCCGGCACAAATCGACTGTTCCTTGCAAACCCGGCATGTATCGTGACGAGAGATACCGGAGAGCATTCTTTTGGCATTCGAAGGTGAATCGACTGAGCACTTTACCGGTGCTTTCGTGCTCCCTGTGGAGAAGATGTAGCGCAGGTAGGTAAACGACGGGCAGTCCCAGCGACCGGCAGATTTCCGCCACGGAGATTTCCTCGCCATAGAGGAAGAGATTCCCATCCAGGAACCCACCCGCTTCGAAGTATCTCCGCGAGAAAATGGTGAACGAACCATGTGCCGCGTAGATAGTTTCACGTTTTGCTGGGGCATTCCGTGGAGAATCTTTGCTTCGCGCCGCCAGCCAACACCGCAGGGCCGCCTTTCGCCGGCAAAGCCAATTCCAGAATGCCGACACACCGTAGTTGGAGCTAACAAATCGCAATTGGGTCCACCGGAGCCGGCCGGGGCGGCGCCGCATGAAAGGATTTTGGTCCGCTTTGCCCGACAGAACTTGAATCCGCGGGGCGATCACACCTACCGCTTCCGGGTCTTCCTGGAGAAGCCTGGTGAAGAACCCGCTGTCCTCGATCAAGATGTCGTGGTTGCACACAATCACCCAGTCTGGCAGCGAGTGCCCTTGTGTTCGGTACTGGTCGAATGCAAACCTCGCCGCTCCGAAATACCCCCGGTTCGTCGCTGACTCCAGCAAACTGGCGTTTGGGAATTCCTCGACGGCGGGCCTGAGTTCCGCGAGTTCTTCCTCGCCGGATGCGTTGTCGGCAATGATGACATCGACTTCCGGATTTCCCTTTAGCCATGCGAGGCTGCCGAGCATATCCAAGAGCGCGCTGTGAGATTTGTAGTGGACGGAGATGATCAGAATCCTGGCTTGGCGTATTTCCTTGTCCATGCGTAACCTCCACTGAATTCTATGCAGTAAGTTGTCAAAGGAGCGTGTTCTGGCCGGATGGCAAACGTTGAGGAAGGATAGGGTAGGACATAGTCGAAGTGCGCATGCCTACCGGCCGAAAACTGAACTTCAGAACAAGCGCAGCCACTACCCAAGCCAGCAAAAGTCCGTTGTACGTGAAGATGGATGTGATCGGTGAGGCGAGCACAAACGCGTAAAATGCCGATCCAAAAACTATTGTCGTCCATTCTTTTTGCGAGGAATGGTTAAAAAACATTGAAGAGACAAGCCCAACAATGAAACTGATACAGACTGTTCCGGCCAAACCAAAATCCTGAATGAATCCCCGAACTGCCGTATAGATATTGGTTTCCAAACCACCCGAGAGGGATTCGAAACTCTGATACAAGCCAATTTCCCGATGGTGCAGTCCGAGCAGGTCAAAGAAACCACTGAACGTGTAGGCGCCGAGCAGCGGGTGTCCCGGCACATGTTGGTGAAACCAACTGGAGAACCCTGCCAAGGAGCCGAGGCTGTATTTCAGTAATCGAGGCGAATCGAGCGCCAGGTCAAAGGTTTGTCCATCCTGGGACTGTCTTAGGGCATCCACAAGCACGAACAGAATGACGGCGCCGGCGCCAAGAGCTGTGAGTACAAGGACGGAACGCCGCCGAAACAGCGGGTACGCGCCCTTGCTTTGCCAATTCCGTATCCCAAGGTACCCGGAGATCCAACAGATGCAGGAGAGCAATATGCCCGAACGCGCGGCAACCGCGGAACCTACTAAGAGCGATGGCAGAAGCGGCGACAGGCTGAAGAACTTTTCTTTGCGGTTGCTGGCAGTTGCGAAAGCCATTCCTCCGAGCAACGCGGCAGGATAGACCCACATGATGGTGAGCCGCACTAGCCATGGTTCCACCTCACCGTAGTCGCCATATTGCACGGACCACAAGTGCCCGACCGCAAGGAAGGAAACCGGTGAGGCAGGAAGATCGAACCTCCAGAAGCTCCAGTAAACGAAGTAGACTGCCCCCGCAAAAGCGAGGATGGCGAAGATACCGCTGAACCGGAGCGTCGTTAGGCAGAGGCTTTGCGCAGTTCCGCGTTCATTGCCTTGCGCAATCTTTTCTGAGGGTGGTTTGCAAACAATATTCCCGCCGATGAATGCTCCCAGCTGCAGCGCAAACACGAAAAGCACAATCACCCAGATTGCGGAGGCATGGATCGGAAAGTCCGTGACCAGCACCGAACCCCAGACGAATGTCGACCACAGCAGGCCTGCGAAAGCGCTAGGAGCAAGCCAGCCACCGCACAAGAGCCGCGCGCCGCACGTTAGCAGGAGCAACACGGCGGCAGGAATCCATGGCGATGCGAATAGATCAATCATGAAGAAGTTTCCAGGAAATCGACTCGCGAGCTCGCAGTCACTTCCGCCCCCGAGCGTGGCGCGGCGCCTTCGACTGCATCACGGAATTCCCGCCCCGGAGTGAGGACAGAGAGCAGGATCAGGTATGCGGATGCCGACGCGACCATCAAATACGCTGAGGCGCGGTACCCGTATGTGGGAACCAGCAGCCAATTTCCCGCAACGTTGACCGCCAAACTTGCCGCAATGCCCACCAGCATTCTTTTGGTCTGGCACAGTACCTCTAGAGGCTTGTGCGCGAGCAGGCAAACCTGCCATAGTAGGCCGCCTGCCGCCAGCGGAAGAACGATCCCCTCTGCCCCCGCGTTCGGTTTCCCTAAGACGAGGCGGCTTATCCAAGGCGCAAACACAGCCATCGCGATGCCGATGGGAACGAACATCAGGAACTGATACCGGACGCCGGCCCGAATCGCTTGCAGCGCGTGCTTGCGGTTCCCGGCGTTCCAACGGTTCATGATGAAGGGGTGAACAGCTAGGGTGACCGGCATCAAGAGCAAGGAAAACGAGCGCACAATCACGTCGTACATGGATGCGTAGACACCAGCCTCGGAATAACCGGAATATCTTTGTAGGAAATAACGGTCAGAAACCAGCAAGCCTTGTTGGCAAAGCATCCACAGCGCCACGGGCCACCCGTATTGCCAGAGTTCACCGAGAATTTGACGTTGCCCGATCGATAAGCGCGATCCGCGGCGATGTTCGGGCTCCGCGCCGGTTTTTGTCCGAGAAAATAGCATCCCCAGAAGCGGCAGCCAGTAGCCCAGCGAAATTCCCAAGAGCAACAGGCGGTAATCCCTGGAGTGGGCGACCCAAAGCAGCGCCACGGGGATCAGGAAGCAACCCACGGACCGCACTACCTCGAATCGCAAAACCATCGCCGACTGCAAGGCTGCCTGAAACCGTGCGATGACCACGGTATAAACGATCAGGCCGCCAGTGAGCTCCAACGAGATCAGCATTGGCCAGCCCTTTTGTACCGCGAACGCAGGTAAGGCCACACCCACCGCAAGCACGCCCGTCGCTACGGAGAGAACGGTGCCGGCCCCTGCGGAGCGGAGGAAATTCGCGGAATTGCCCGGCTCGTTCCACTGACTTTGGAAACGAAGGATTCCCTGGCCCAGCCACCCGGCAAGTCCGGAGGCCCACGCCATCACAAAAGCGAACACAACCGCATAGCGTCCATACGTTTCCACGCCCACCATACGCACAAAGACCAAAACGGATAAGAAACCCATGAGACCGGGGACAATTTTGCTCAAAAAATAGTTGAACGCGTCTGCGGCCAGGGCATGGCGAAAGCATCCGGAATCTGGGCCTGTGATTCTGCCGGACGCAACTTCACTCAGCGTCTCGATCAACGCTCCTAGATTTGTGGGTTTAAGCATATTGAGCTGCTAGCTCCATCGTTCATGGGCGCGACATCTGTGAGATCGACGTCGACAGCGATAGAGCGCTGAATGAGTTCGACCGAGACGACCAGACGAAGATTGCCCTTGCGGCGCAGCAGAACACCCTGAAGGCCTGCAAGAGGCCCGCACACAATCTTCACGCGGCGCCCGGCGGTTAAGAACGAATGCGGCCTGGCGTGCAAGCTTTCCGACAATGTCGAGCGCAGAACCTCCAGATCTTCGTCGGGCAGCGCGGAGGGCAGGCCGCCAAACCCTACCAAGCGAACGAGGCTTGGGATTTGGAGCACTTGCAAGCGATCTTTCAACGCCAAACGAACAAATACGTAGCTGGGAAACAGCGGCAACTCCAAACTGACTCGGCGGTCTTTCCAGCGGCGCAGCGAAGAGTAAAGCGGAAGAAAGTATTGGAAATTGCGCGCGGCCAGTTGAGTGGCAACCTGTTTTTCTTGATTGGAGCAAGTGTACGCGGCGTACCAGTGCTCCGAAACATATGGCTCCGGAAGCGTGGGAAGCCGCCACTCCTGAAGTCTGGTTGCCATGGAGAGCGACGTCATCTTGTTCCGCCCGAGGGGCTGAGGACTGCTTACAGCTTCGCCCCTTCACCTACATAGGAAAATCGAAATAACTAATTTGAATCCAACTACTTACAGAAACAAGGTGCTATTTCACAGTGCTGGAACCTCCCGCGCGAGAAGCATTGCGCGGAACCAAACGATTCCAAACTCGGTGGGAAGCCGCCTGCAGGCGAGAGCCGTTTGGCGTCGCCCAGGGCATGTGCGAATTCACACTTTGGAAAACTTCCAGGGCAAAAAGCTTGTGAGGATTTCGCGCGTCCACTTCCTGCCAGCGCGCTTGGCCGAGTGAAAAAGCCGTGGCGCCAACGAATGCGAGAAAAGCACAGACAAAAATGATGAACAGACGGGAGGGATAAGACTTCCTTTCCGGAATCCTGGCAACGTCCAACACCTTTACGCTGGGGATCTCTTTCGCTTCCTGTACCTTCGCGAGTTCGTATTCCTGAGTCAGAGTCTCGAAGACCGCCTCCTGGATCTTCGTCTGCCGGTACAGGTCGGCGTACTTGACACCGAGAAGGGGAAGTTTTCGGATCGAAGGGTAGAGTGAATCACCGGTGTCCGAAACACTCGCGAGCTCCGCTGTGCCTTCTCCTTTGCCGCCCATTCTCTCCAACTGCGCGTGGAGCTCTGTAACACGTGCCTGCACGCTGCGCACGCGAACATTATTGGGCGTGTAGATCTGTTCGAGCGCTTTCAATTCAGATTCAGCGGCGATTAGCTGGCCCATGAGGGTCGCGGCCGCATCCACCATCGCTTTCCCTTGCTCCTTGATATCGATTGCTGTGTTCTTACTGGAGAACTGGCTGAACTCTTGGGAAGACCTGTCGAGTTCCCGCTTTACTGCAATCAGTCTTTCTTCCAGGAAGATACGCTCGCGGCGGGCCTAAGAAGTCGAGAGTTCTGC
>Ga0187803_10000119_pt1 | contig 32822 bp, 30 predicted proteins | sample NC_wetland_sal_i_2_FD_132425 | JGI IMG/M metagenome (GOLD analysis project Ga0187803, IMG submission 132425) | Wetland sediment microbial communities from Neuse River Estuary, North Carolina, USA - Control_3 | ecosystem: Environmental > Aquatic > Freshwater > Wetlands > Sediment | place: USA...
CCCTTCTCAGCTCGGCTCGGCATGCTCTTTGAGTGTTGGTATATTTTTAACGTGTCAATTGTAGACGACCCGAAGGGGCCGTCGTCTAGCTTGGAATACGTACCCTTTGATGGGTCGCCTAACGAATTTCCGACACGGTTACCCGGTGTCATGATAATCATTACTCCGTTCCTTGTGTATAAAGGCGTCACTATGACCTGGCCACGCTAACGTTCTGAGGTGGCTGGCTGAAGCTTAGTAGGATCTCCAGGTTCGATTTCGACGGGAATCGTTGTCATACAGGTCCCATACCTCCCTCAGCCGAGAGACTCTGAATAATCGTGCCCCGGCCAAGCATCCGACTTCAGGTTCGAATCCCAACTTTGGATTCGTCTCATGCGGAGGTGTGCCCCGGCTGGATACAATGGTCCGCAGTTCTCTACGCTTACGGAGAAGTCGTGCTAGTGCATCTAGTCGGTGCTAGCGATTAGATTCGGGGTTCATGTCGTTTACAGCAGGCTCAAGGGGGGATAAGGCATGGGAAACCGGGTCACTATAGCCACTTCACAGGCACACCTCGGGCAACGTAGTTGGCACTCTTTAGGTTGTGAAGGAAGTGGTTCAAGGACCTACCCGCAAAGTAAGGTTTCAATCCGACTCAGTCCCCCTCATGAGGGGAACTACTACCCTGATCATAACGCCGACCCGCGGGGCATCCAGATTAGTCGCGTCTCAATTCACCCAAACTGCGACAAAATTGCTTATATACTATGTTGAGACAATGCTATTTCAGAATGGGAAGACCGACTTCGAAGGGGTTCTTCAGTTCTGGGGTATCTAACCCCATCGAACTGGCCCTTGAATCTCAGTATGAATCGAACAGGAGCATGGACGAACACCTCGATCGAGCATTCAGTTTTAATCGAACAGCCGAGAAGAAAGAATCTGACTAGACTTCCACCTAGAAAACCTGCGTAAGATTCTCCACGGAGCAGCCACTGCCAATGCAATTGTGGCAGCCATGGTGACGAATAGAATCTCCGGGAAACTAGTGACCACCGCGGTTAGCGCGAAGCCTGCCAAGCAGGCGCAGAAGCAGGTCAGGCAGATGACAGTCATCTGGCCCTTCACTTCATCGGCTTTTATCCCCGGCTTCGTATAAACTGCGGTCCATCTGCTTTCATCCCGGCGGTCGCGCTCAAATCTATTCAGTTTGAGACCAGTAGGAACCTTCATGATGGCCTTGGCAAAGTCTTCGCCTTCAATTGGCTTGCGCGATACCTCGGTCGTTTCCAATTGGATTTTGTGAAAGTTCCACACATCGCTGAATTCGGATACGGCGTTGCCAAATACTGCGCCCGACATAGTCGCTCCTAGCACAATGGAATTTAGCACTGGGTCCTGACCGGTCTGAAAGATTGGGACCAGAAGCCCCAGCGCGAAGAATGCAGAGCCGACGGACATTGCGAGCATGGCCGCGAAAACGAACGCGAGCACTGGGAGAAGGTTCTGAGTCAAAGGCAGTGCTGCGAGTATCGTGGCCATGAAGTTTCCAAGCCCGAGCTGACTTACCGCGTCTCTTTCTACGAGAAGTAGGATTATGAAGATGATTATCGGAAGCGTGTATTCGCCTACAGTTGTCTTCAGCAGCCTCCAGATTCTTAGCACCTCCTCCCAGGTTATCTCCTTCAATTCCATCAAGTCGACGTATGCGGGATTCTGCTGCTCCAAGTGCATCAGCTTGTCGTCGGATTTGAATCTCGACTTGGCATCGACTGGCAATCCAGCCGCTCTAGCATCCGAGATCCACCGTTCCTTTCTATCTAGGTACCCCCAGTATCCTTCGATCAGCCTTGCTGCGAAAACGCCAAGAAGCGCGAGAGGGGCGGACTCTATGAACGCGGTCAGCACGTTCCTTGACGCGATGATGATGGCAAAGGGAGCGGCATATGGGAGAATGCCCCCAACGAGTAGGAATGTGACTGTTCTCTTCTTGTTCTTTGTGAATGGGAACTCTTCTAAGTCAACCTTCGGTGCCGAAGTTCCTTCCTCGATAGTTTGCGTCGTCGAATGCCTATTCTCAATGACGGATTTTGCGACGATAATCAGAAGGACACCCATGACGGAGACCTGAAAAAGGGGAAATGGCATCACTTCGAGGCCGAGGCCGCCGACGTACTGCACAGGCGTCTTGACTATCGTAAGGAAGTATATGCCCCAGCTGGAGGCCAAGACAAGCGAAGGCATCGCTAGAGACGATAGTACGATTATTGAAGTCATCTTTGAGTCAGAGGCGCCAGGCGAATTACCGTAAAAGCGAAGAAAGGGGGCACGCGAATAGTAGCTGAAGTAGTCGTCGAACAGAGCAGGCACCCCTAAGAAGAAAACCAGGCTCTCAAAGGTGGAAGCAGAAGGCCGGCGCGTCGAGAGCATGGCAGTCAAGCCCGTGCCTAGACCGAACATGATGGCTCCTTGGATCAGGCCGATCGCTAAGATGGCGAGGACAAGCTCGAAATTGGAGGGCTGGCTCATCGACCCAAAGACGTATCCAGGGAAATTGACGAGCCCCGACCATATGGAGTGGCTTACAAGTGCGATTGCGACCAATGTTCCTCCGAAGATGGCAATTATGAGATCAGTGGTGACTATCGCAATGGCCGCAGTCACCATCAGTGGTACGATGGGCAAGATTGAGGACTGAGGAGCGATAGCCAGGTGCAACAAGGCAAGAGCAAAAATCGGTGATACGTAGAGGCCGCGCTCGGCGAACTTCTTCGCGAAGAGTCTCTTGTTAGAAAAGTGAACTTTGACCTTGATCCTCTTCACCGGCACCGACATTTCCTGTTTCGGATGCAAGACTACTATATTACCGCAATCTTAATTGATGAATGCACCTATTCCCTTTTGCCCGCGCGTGTGTGCACCCGGCCCAGAGTCTGACTCTAGGTTCGAATCCCTTCTGAAAGAGGTTTCAGGTGACCTACATACATACTCCGACAATCTGAACCCTAAGTCGAGTGCGGTCTCCGCACTCCGGGCTTTCGAGTTCGGATTTCACGCATTTGTCCCGACGGGGATTTCTGCTCAGACTAGATCGAAAGGAGAATTGGATTCACTCTGCACTTTCTTCACCTGTCCTGAAGAATTTGTCGTAGAAATGACTCGCAGGAGGATGGAAGACTCCTCCCGAGAGGTTTCTTCCATCATGCGGGCCTCGCAAGTTGCCAGAGCCCTATTAGTTGTGACCGGCTACTCGCCAATGGGGACGGTGAGCTGGTCCCAGAGCGGCCCGGCCTCGGTTTCTCTCAGCTCGACGACATGCACCCTCACCAGCGTGAAAACTACGTTAGGAACATGTTTCGTGACAATGACAGGGACTACGGCTGGCAAGGTCACATTGCAGGGCAACATGCGGCGGAGACCCGAACAATCAGGGTAGTTCAGGAACGGCCAAGCTGAGCATCAAAAACGCAACCTAGAATCACCGAGTCACGCAGCAGAAGCAGAAATTTGCGGATTTTGCCCGCACCTTGGCAGAATTGGTCTTTGACCGGGACTTCTCTGCCACATATTGACAGAACACGCCCCGTCCCTTCGCTATACCGCCTAGTGGGTCTTTGCCTGACTTGCTGACGCCCAAAGACCGATTAGTCAAGGAAGGGCCAGTGGATCTGCGCGTCTTACCTCTTGCTTAGCGGCTACCTTTCAGACAGCGCCTCGTGTCCCCTTAGCCAGAACGTCAACGTGAACAAGAGCGTCTCTTGCCTTTCCTTGATAAGTCACAATGTGAGCGTCAAGACTATCCAGTTTTTCGACAAGCCCGTTCAGCAGGGCCTCAATTGCCACGCTTTCGTTAACCTGTGACAAGCCCCAGTTTCCACCTCCTTCGCTCGTGAGGAAGTTTCACCAAAGTATCCTCATCTCTCAACTCGCTGTTTCACGCCCGTGAGCATCCAAAGCGGAGTTCTTGGTGTGTGCAACATTGAGGTATTTTCTCTACGTGGCTTTGCAAGCGTATCATACGCGCCTGGAAATGGTCACGAAAAGCCGGTTTACATCGGGATAGGTTCGAACCCGACATCTTCTCTCCAGAATCTGTCATATGTTGGAAAAACAAGCGAGGGCGGGTGTAGAACCTGTCCTCATCATTTTCAGTCTCGTCCCGTTTCTGACCGTCGACATTCTCTTGTGCTTCGAAGAGGATGATTCTCAATCTCGAACCGTCTTTCTTCGAGATTATTCCCGCTAGATGTTTGAACCCCTTCTTGCTCTGGTTCTTCCAGAGCGGCGCGTCTCCTACCTTGTTCCACTTCGCGTCATTTACTATTCCCATGTAAGTCGGTTCATCGCCTCTTGTCATTCAAATCATCTTCTTTTTTGTTTTTATTCAATCACCCCAATTGACGCTGAACAGACATTATCACCGGATCAACGGAGACTCTTCGTGAGGCGAGCCATCTCATTTTCAACGAAGTGCGGTCGGGAGACCGAAAGGGAGAGTGAGCGAGACGAAGGCTGGTTTAGAGACTTACTGAACACTTAATCTGCTTTCTTTCCCGACCCGTTGTTCTCTTTCAGTGCTTTTGCAATTTCAGCCGGTAAATTGGGAATTCCTTTTGTGTGCTCACTTATCTCACGTAGATACCTTGACCCCTCTTGAATTTCTTCGGCAATCAATACGCTGGCCAGGTACTCAAACGAGATGCCATCTCCTTGGTGAGGAAGCGGGCCTTCCACATTGTATGTCTCTGGTTTCAGAGGGAGGTCGAGTTTGTATTCTCTCAAGTCTTGACAGAACCTCTCGATGTCCCTTACTTTGCCCTCAACGAAGACGGAAACTTTGTTCTCGCCTGGAGAGTTGAGAGGAGCTACCTTGACGTTGTATAGAACGCCACGGGCCATCAATGTCCTTCTCAGGCCTATGTCTTTGAGCGGAATATCGGGTCCGATTGGAGTAATGTAGACCTCTCTGATGTCAGTCACCTGATGACTCCCCACCGATTCATGCTGCATTGACCTCCAATCTCTTCTCCGTGATGCGTTCCACCCGAAGTGTTCCTTTCTGCGCCATTGCCACTATGGCGTCACGAATCTCGCTTTTCGATTTTTCTATACCCCTCATCGACTTGTCAACTTGCTTGATAACGTCACCAATTGGGACCCTGTTCGAATTCTTCATCACCTGAAGGATGTAGTTGTCATACTTTCCCAGGTAACCTAAGTAATCCCTTTGCGCAGCCACTGTGTAGACGCCCACGGTTCTGTTGACCTCCATATATACATCTTTGTCAATGTCGACATGTAAGTCGAAGAATGTCGGTCGACGAGTGTTCGTTTTCAGTCGGTTGCTAGTTGACCGCACTTCCGGGCAGCGTTGAATCACATGAAGTGCCAACCTGTCTGACCTAAAAATACGTAATGCTGCCCAGGACATGGCCAAAAAAACATCGGCCTTCCTATTGCCGTATTCGTCTATGAGGTGGTTCTGATAAGTAGGGGTATCAGCTGGCCTATTTGTGATAGAGTTTGACCATCGTTTTGTCCAAGTTGAGTATCAATTACAGGAGTGTGCTTTGGGAATCTCAAATCCTCTTCACTTACTCCGCAACCTCATCCTTAATCGCCAAGTCATTGGGAATCAGTGGCAAAACCTTTCGGACATGCATTAGGAGAGTCTAGGTTCTAGTATAGGTGGTCATCGAGGCTGCATCGTTCCAGCGTGTTACAGCCCTGATCGTAAGGTCCTGGCTTTTCGAATAGCATAGAACGGCCTACCATCGGTCGTGGTATCAATCCCTGCATACCTCCGCCGCCTTAAGAAGGTCGACTTACAATAATCCCATGGGACCGCAGGCGAGGTTTCGGGAGGTCGTGACGATAGATCTTCATTCCTTCAAGGAGATACTGCGAAAGAAGTTGCCTCCCGACAACGCCGTTCTGGTGGACCTGCTCGGGGAACCCGACTTCATGCCTGTCGGTATGGCCGAGGTTCTGGTTCCGCATTATCTGCAACGGTTGGAAAGAGATCTCGAGAAGTACAAGGAGACGGGGCATCCCGTTCTCGCTAGTGACTAGCTCGACTTGAGTCCTATTACCACCTTCTCATTCGGCAGGTCCCGCTTGTAGTCCCACCCCTGCTCTATCCATTGCTCGAGCTCGGCGATGGGCACGACCTTCTGAGTCCCTTGCTTCAGGCCCAGCATCTGCATCGACCTCTCGTGGATGAGCTGTTGCAGCTGTTCCATAGAGATCTGCGTAACGTCGCCGAGACCCTGCAGCTCTTCGTTGCTATATCCGAAGATCTTCAGCGCCTCGACCCTTGCCGTGCTTACCACTTCCTCCTTGCTGATGGTGGGCTGGACAATCGTCTCAAGATGCTTCACAGAGGCCTGGGAGTACGCCTGTCTCATCCTTTCGGCCACCTCTTTGGGCAGTCCCTTATTGACGCTGTACTCAGACTCGATGTTCCCCGCGTGGCCCATCCAGAACTCCCTCCACTCCCTCAGGATCAGCTTCTCGTACTCCGCATTCATCATGCAGACCTCGAAGTACCTTCTGAGGACGTAGGGCCTCCAGGTGAAGCCCGCCGCGATTATCGCCTGTTTAATGTCAAAGCAGACGTTCGTCGTCGTTATGTGGGAGTACCTTTGGTTCTTGATGGCTGCAATCAGCGGCGATTCTGGAGCGAGCCTCTCTCCGGGCACCCTCACCTCCCCTATCTCCTTGCCGTGAGAGTTCTTCTTCCTCAGCACCTTCATTCTCATCCTCCACTCAAGGTAATTCTTTAGGTACTGGCAGGCCTCGGAGGGAAGGAAGGCAAAGTACAGGTGCCCCACCTTGCTGATCGACTTCCTGCACACCACGGTCGTGGGGATGTTGAGGAAGGAGACCGTCCCACCTGTAACGTTCCCAGCGCCGTCGAGCTCATGCTCTATCTTCAGGTCTGGTAGGTCCCCCACCTTGAGACCGTCGTCCGCCACCAGGGTGCCCTGCACCTCGGGTCTGAAGCCGCAGAACGCCATCAGCGAGATGGAGACCTTGGGCCTTTTCTCTGCGACATCCAGAATCCTCCGAAGTTCCTGTCTCGTCGGCGGCACCTCGTTCTCGTACTTGTTGTAGTCGGAAGCGCCGAAGACCTTGATTTTCTTCGGGGTCTCAATGTCGTTCCAGGTCATCCAGCTCTTGACGCCTTTCACGTAGCCCTCGATCCCGGGGCCCTTCGTCCCCTTCGCCTCGAAGTGGCTGATCAGGTCGTGGAGGAAGAACTTGGCCTGCTTGGCGTTCATCTTGAGCACCTCCTGTGGGGTCGTACCCAGCTGCTCGCAGGCGTAGCACGCCTTCCGGAAGTAGACCGAAGCTGTGAGAATGGAGCCCCTCTCCAAGGCCTCCACCCATCGCCTGAAGTTCGCGTCCTCTTCCAGATAGTGGTAGTATGGCGACTTCGCCAGGCTCAGCCTCCGCATCTTTCCATATTCACCTATTGTAGTGAGCTGCAGGGAATTTAAGCCGGGCCAAGTTCCACATGAATAATCATGTGGACCGGGGGGGACTCGAACCCCCGACCTCCCCCAGTCTGGATTCCTTTGCCAAGGGGCTGGACGACTTTTCTGTATCCTACCAGACTAGACTACCGGCCCGCGGGGTCGTCTAACTCACCCGTCTTAAAAATAGTCCAGGACCAAAAAGGCATGCAAGGGCCGAGGAAGGGGCGCTGGTTCGACAATTACCTCCAAGTCAGGGACTGGGAGAGCGGGTATGGGAGCGTTCAGAAGCTGCTGGACCACCTCTCGAGGAGGACGAAGTCGGAGTCGAGCCGGATACAGTACCTCCAGACACTAGGTACTCTCTGTCGGCGGGAGTCCAAGACGCCGGACCAGCTCGCCAGGCTGACAAGACACAAAGCCGAGGGTGCTGTGCAGGGCTACCTGGACGCAATGGCGAAACGCGGCAAGTCCAAGAGATGGGTCAACGTCACCATGGCCCAGCTCATCACCTTCTTCAGGGCGAACGGCTTCAAGAAGCAGAGGGAACTCGAGCTAGAGCGGCAGTACCTGCCGGTCAGGTACAGGAAGAGGCCAGAGTACATCCCTCTCTCCTCGGAGATCAACAAGATGGTCATAGCTGGCAGGAACCCGTCGGAGAAGGCGGCCGTTCTCTTCGTCTACGAGAGCGGGCTCAGGAACTCAACCGCAAGGGCTGTCAGGTATGCCGACGTGAAGGCCGAGCTCGACGCCGGGCTCGAACTCGTCCACGTGCCTGTGCGGGCCGGAATGAAGGAGGTCGACCAGGACGCGGCGAAGGGGAGGATGGAGTACGACCCATTCATCGGGAAGGAGGCTGTGAAGGCCATCAAGATGCAGATCATGTACATAGAAGGAAGGATTGGGAGGCCGTTTCCGCCGGAGTGGCCACTCCTCCCTGGGCAGTATCTGAACGGAAGGCCAACGAAGAAGGGCTCCCTGGGGGAGATGGTGAAGCGGCTGGCGAGGAATGCCGGGATCGAAAGGTGGAGGGACGTTTACCCGCACTGCCTGAGGAAGGCCTTCGAGAACGCGGTGAGGAACTCAGGCTTGGACTGGAAGGACCAGGAGATACTGATGGGGCACGTGCTTCCCGGATCGATGGACACCTACCTGGACAAGACGAGGACAGAGGAGTTCAGAGAGAAGTACGGCAGGGTGAGGTTCTTCCCGGAGGGGACGGTCACGCGGAACGAGATGCTGGACGCCATGAGGAAAGAGATACTCGCGCTGGCAGGCTACACGGATGAGGAGACGAGGAAGCTGGGCGACCTCTCGAGGTTCACGAAGGAGGAGATGGACGGGATGTTAGGCGAGAAGTGGCAGCAGAAGATGGGGCTAAGGAACGGACAGACGCAGAAGGTTGTGGCGAGGACAGACGTCAGGCGCTACGTCGAGGACGGGTGGGAGTTCGTCACCTGGCTCGATGAGCAGAAGTGCGAGGCAGTGGTGAGGCTCCCGAAGTGAGACTTCCTCTCCCTACTGCAGCTCGTCCGAAAGCAGCCTTGAGAGCACTCCTGCCAGAGAGACCCTTTCAATCTCGGGGACGCTGTCAGGCTGAGATAGAATTAGGGCCGTGCACGCACTTTCCCTTAGAAGAAGTTCCCTGGTTCTCACACTTAGTTGCGTTCAAATTCCCACCGGGTTCGAACCCCATCCACCAGAAGAAGTTACGAATGGCGACCACAGGTTCGAGTCAGGGGGGATTAGCCCCTGTATAGGTTCGGAACGACGAACCATGCGGGTGGGATTTGATCTAACATATGTTGTATCAAATCTTACTGCGGAGGCGTCAAGAGTCGGTTAGAACGGATGATCTGTCGGCTAAGATAGAGAAGTTACCAATCTGGTTTATGCATTCACTTTCTCTGACGGTCAAATAAACAGATTGATGTTTAGTCAAACAGTTCGGACAGGTTAGATGTTGCCTCCAGGTGTCAGGAGGTCAAGGTGTCCAAGCGTCAAGGGTTCTGGAGTAGTCCAAATAATTAGCGCTCCGTTGCGCTAAGCAGACCATGTTAGGCAACGGATTGCTGGCCTAAGACGGATTTCCCGGCGGAGGCGATGAACCTTTTGGACAACCTCACTGCATGACATAGAGGGGCGACCCAAATCCGCCGTCAAGCCAACAGAACCTGGTCATGTCGCAAATCTTTTTATGCGCCAGTTACTCTCTTTTGAGAACATTGCAAGCAATAGAGAAAAAATTCGAGATCATAGTGAATACGAGAACAAAGGAGTGGAATGGCTCAAAAATCAACTATCAGGAAGTCGTAGACTTGGCGTATCCACCTCCACACAGTCCTGGTGAGATATTCACAGTCTCGTACTCAAAGGGACCACCGCAGAACCCCTCTGGAGAGCTAGTGAAAGGCCAGACCGTGTTTGTGGATAACGGGATGGTCTTCATTGTCGACCGAACTACTCAGTCATAGTCCTGACCTGAAGCGCCTTCGTGACGAGGGTTACGAAGTCCAGATATCAAGAGGATATCTGTTGATTGGCCATGTTCCGTACGTGAACCAAGAGAAGTTGATAGACTTTGGAATACTGGCTTCAACTTTAGACCTCAAAGACAATATCACTACCAAAAAACCGCAAACCCATGTGGGCTTATGGGTGGGAAGCTACCCCTGCGATTCCAACGGCTCACAACTCACAGCACTGGTCAATAATGCTAATCTCAAAGAGCAGATTGGAAAGGACCTTACCGCCATTTTTTCGTTCTCACAAAAGCCGCGTTCTGAAGGATACAGCGACTACTATGAGAAAATGACCACATATGTCAAGATAATCGAAGGGCATGCTCATGCAATTGATCCGTCGGTGACCTCTAAGACACATTTGTTAGTTCCTATCGTGGAAGAAGAGTCGGTCTTCAATTATATTGATAACGCTTCTAGCCGTGCTGGCATCACTGAGATCACCGAGAAACTTCACAAGGGCAAAGTCGCAATTGTAGGCGTTGGCGGAACCGGCGCGTATTTGCTCGATTTCTTAGCAAAGACTCCTGTCTTGGAAATCCATTTGTTTGACGGAGACAGTTTCATTCAGCATAACGCTTTTCGTTCTCCAGGCGCTGCCTCGAAGGATGACCTCCGACAGACGAGAACCAAAGTCGAATGGTACTCTCAAAACTATTCGAGAATGCGGAAGAACATAGTTCCGCATCCGCAGAACGTTACGGCAGAAAACGTCACCGAGTTGGAACGAATGGATTTCGTCTTCCTCTGTATGGAGGGAGCGAGCAAGAAGACGATTGTAGATTACCTTGTTGGAAATGGAATTGCGTTTATCGATGTAGGGATGGGGTTGCACGTAACCGAAAATAAGGAGTTAGACGGTCATATTCGAGTCACAACTTGCACACCAGATTGCAAAGGCCATCTTGCAACGAGAATCGATTTCGCTGCAGTCGAGGACCAGAACGAATACTCTCGCAACATCCAGATAGCTGATGTGAATGCCCTGAATGCTGCTCTTGCAGTGATAAAGTGGAAGAAATTGTGGGGGTTCTACTCTCAGTTGGACAACGAGCACCACACGACATATGCAATTTCTCTAGGAATGCTAACAAATGCGGAGATATGCAAAGAAGCTAGAACGAATTCGGCCTGAGTTCGTCAACATCGTTCCCGAGGACATGGAACAGGGAGTACTGTACATTTCGATTCCTTACCGAGTGGCCATTCACAGATGCGCATGTGGTTGCGGTGAGGAGGTGGTGACTCCGATTGCTCCTGATCGCTGGACTCTTACTTGGGACGGCTATGCTGTAACGCTGAGGCCATCAATTGGGAACTTCGCACAAGCTTGCCTTTCGCATTACTGGATCATTGAGAACAATATAGTATGGGCGAAAAAATGGAAGTCAAGGCGAATCAGAGCACAACAACCGTAGAGCGACAGATTCTCACTCCATCGCTGCGAAATCCAAGATGACCGTCTTATTGTCGCAGTTGAAAGTTGTCTGAAGAGTCCTAGCCGTCATCCTGAGTTATGATGGTTACTTGGGTCAATCCCAACTTCAATACTGCTAAACCTTCAAGCCCCTTGTGAATGCACGTCAGCGGATTTGATGTAACACATGTGTGCCGCGGGTCGGATTTGAGCTAACGTAGGTTAGTTCAAATTCTCGCGTTCTGACCAACGACTGGCCCCTTCACGCACGATTCCTGGCGATTCCCGCGAGTCAGAGGGGGTAGTTGACCAGTTGGACATCTGTCACGATGTTACGCCTTCTCATACACATCAACCCAGACGTGCGACGAGGTACGCTTCCTTTCCAGCGGCCTCTGAGGGTGTCTGCCCCTCTACCAAGTCTGCTTCGTCTGAGGGTGGTTCAATTGAATGCTTTCTTTGGGACACGGCTCAGGATTTGTCCACGTCAAGCATCAGGACACGGTTTCGAACGCAGCAGGGGCTCGTGGGCAATGCTCAAGGCGAGCCCCTGCCCCCGGCGCTGTGTCCCCTACTTCCGCTGCGTCGGGACGGTTCGTCTTCATGCCGAATTGATAGTTAAGGCTTGGGGGGAGGACAGTAAGGAAGGACTGGAACAGAGAATCGGGAAGACCCTTAAGACAAAGACCCCCTCCCAGTCCTGAATGAAGGGACAAATCGCCGTTCTCTTTATGGTGGTCGCCCTGATAATCGGCGCGGGGATTGGCTACTTCGGGAATACTGCCGCCTCTAGAACAACTACTGAGACGGTCATCAAGACATACAGCACAACTGTCGAGACTTTCACTACGACGTACCCCGCGACCTCTATCAACTTGGGGGTGTCGGGCGTCGCACAGTGTGTAGTAACCGAGTATCATGTCTGGGCGATTGAAGAGCTAACTGCAAGCAGTTCTACGATTCGGGCGACCTCAACACAGAGCTATCTCGTCTTGACTTACCAGACCTCGACGGTAGAGCCGACCGTAGGCTTTCGAACGACCAGCACGACTTTCTACTCGGGCACTCTGACGGGAGCTATAGCATACTGGAACAGCACGACCTGCACACTCATCTCGGGTTAGTCAACGGAGAATCTCTCTGAAGAGACTCAGCCAAGAACATGGAGGAAATGGAGCTGAGGCCGAACCTCAGACACGGCCAGAGTCGAAGTGAGTCGAAGGTTTAACGGGCGGGGGTAAATATCCGAGACCATGAAGGGAAGCACGTCCTGACGGTGGTGCTCATCTCTGCGGTCACGATGTTGCTCGTTTTGCCTCAGCTTGCACTACCTTCTGCGGCCTAAGTGGCACACAAACCCAGTTCACATTGAGCCCGACCTCTAATCCCTCGGCGTGCCTGTCCGAAATGAACGCAACCCTGCAACCAGTAGCGATATCGCCAGCCAGCGCTTTGCCGGAGACGGACTACGCGGTGCAATCCTATACAGCCCCGGGGTGTACGAGTGTATCCATAACGGGCTACGACTTTAGTTTCATTTCAGGGTCGGTTCAGCTTGTCGTTGCCGTGAGCCCTTCAGGCCCTATCGTGAACAGCGCGGCTATGCCTGCAGTTAGCTGGGGCTAATTCCCGATACCAGTCTGTCCCGCCGTCCTCTTTGCGACTTCGAACGCGTGGTAACAAGCGCTTTAGATGACCGCCTAACTTTCAAAACAGGTGAGATGAAAGCCTTGAGTCACTGGAGAACCTTAGCATATGCTGGAATGCTTTCTCTCGGCATCACTGCGATGTCCTTCTTCTTGATGATGATAACAGATATCCCCTCAATCTCTCCTGCTGACGTCAACGGCTGTAGTCTGCCCCGTGCCTACGGTTTCCCCGTGCCGTTCGTGTTCTATAAGGAACCGTTCATACAGAATTCGTGCTACGGCTACGTCGTCTCCGTGGGACTTGGAGGGTTAGCCACAGACCTTGTGGTTTGGCTGACGATTGTGCTCCTGCTTATCCTCTCGGTAACGCGGCTCAGTAAAGCGGAATTGCGTCCGCAAGCGAAGAATCTGAGAGCTTCTTGGGATAGAGGGTGGCGAACAGGACAGACCCTAAGATAGCCAGGGACACTCCTCCGTAGTTGATGTCGAAGTTAGGGAAGGTCTGGATGTATCCGATAGAGAGAGCGTACCGACCGCAGACCGACCCAAACCCGTTGGGGGGCGTGGCGGTACCACAGACAATCTCCCCGCCCGAGACAGACCCATCAGCCGCAATCACCACGCAGTAGGAATTCGGAGCACTGCAATTCTGTTGGTAGATTGGTTTAGAAGCATAGATTCCTTGAGTTCCGAAAGCTGTGAGAATGAGTCCGACCGCCATCAGTGCTAACGCGAGTATTGCGATGATCTTCCTCACAGTGGCTGTAGTAGTTTCGGGGATACTTGCGAGTTGAGAGTTGCGGTTCTATCATGTCCACTTGACGGTTGGTAACAGTCATTCCTCGGGCTGTCTAAAGTCGGTTGGTGGAATGACCTCTCTGACTGTCATTCCATCCCAGTCCCCATGAATGCACTCAATCTTGTAGGTTCCATTCTTATTGTCTATGATGCGGAAACCGTTGTGTCGTTCACCTTTAGGCTCCTTAGGATGGCGAAAACGAGGCATGGAACGGTATTTGGGAATGAGTCAGTTAAGATTTCCGGCCATCGGCCTTGGGCGCATTCTGAATCAACGTTCTCCATCTGTCCTCCCCTTCGACCCTGATTCCCGCCGCCTCTGCGAGGATCTGCCACCTTACCGCCCGACAGTTACCAGCGAAAATATGGGAGAACTACTACGCGCAGAGTTACCAGAACGCTGTCTGCCCAGGAACTACGCCAATATCGATACGGCTCGAGGGTAGCGGTTTCGCGCGCGCTATCGAGACGGCTCGCGGGTGGCGATTTCCTATTGTTCCGTTGTCAGCAGGTGGCTAGATGGGGTCCGAGTCCGACGGGGGTAGCCTCCATGCGGGTTCGAATACCCCGCCTCAACACAGGGGCGAATGACCCAGCTAGTCACAGCGGCATTGAGTGAGTAACTGTACTCTCGGATTCATCAGGAACCCGGCTCGTCCCTCATCAGCCTTAGTGTGTTTCTTGCTGTCCTCAATTGGACTAGGTCGTTCTGCGCCGTCGTGCCTGTCCTGACAATCTCTCTTTGCTCATACTCAACGGCACTGATGGTCTCTTCGAGCAGGTCGATTGCCCCTGAGAGATGACTCATCGGCTCTGAGATGTGGTTCCTTCGGTAGGCTTCTTCGAGGGTGTTCCTCAATCTCTATCAGGTGTTTTTCTACTTGGCTTCACTTATTCCTTTTCTCTCTTCTCTAGGATTTCATCGGGTCGGAAGTGCCATCTGCATCAAGAGGTCGGGTTACGTTCCTTGGGTTTCCATTCGGGACAGGAGGAACTCGCAGAACTTGTCTCCGCGCAATTTGCACTTGGTCTCTTCGCCCTCAAATTCACTGCCTGAGAGCGCCGAAATCGCGCTTGTTAGGTGCCCTCTCAGGAAGTCGCACCCTTTTCTGCCCTTCCCCAGCTCAGCGCATTCGAGGTCATCAACGGTCGTAACCCTGAACCGGGCGCCGGGCTCCACAACCTCCAGACTCGCAGTCCCCCAGCCGTGAGCCCTGTTCATGCCCACTAACGCCTTTACTTTCCATTCGAGGTCACCCTGACCAAGTCTTGCGTTCAGGTATTGGCCGGTCGATTTGCCGAATGCCAAGCCTTCTTGGAATAGTATCGTTTGTCCCCCACTGCCGAGGAGTTGCGCCAAGCGGTCGCACACCCGGGCGAACCCTGCGACGGAGAAGACGATTCCCGGAATGTCATGACCGATGTCGAACCCGGAATGGAAGGAGTCGATCAACAGACCGTGGTCGCTCTCCTTCACTTCGCATTCCAGAACCGAGGGCGACAGCTCTATCCGCTTCTTCAGGCTCCCATCTGTCTCGCTCGTCGAGAGCGACTTCACGAAGCCGCTCCAAATCGCTGTGCCATCCTCAAGGCCATAGCTGACGCTGTTCACGATGTCCACGCACTCGCTAAGTTCCCCGAGGGCGGAGTGGAGGGCCCCCGGGACGTCCTTGAGCCTTACGACGATGTGGAAGCCTTTCATTCCGGAAAGGTAGTAGATTCCCTGAAACGGCTTCCGGGATTGCTTCAACCGCGAATGATGATGACTTCACTGTATTTAACCTCGGTACGCTTCCCTTACGGTCCGCCCCCGTCAAGCGGCTCTGTCTGGTTTTGCCAAGGAATCGCCTTTGAAGATGGTGTGCGCTCGTCCGATGAGAGATATGCCCTCAGATTTGTACAGCCAGCGTGAGGAACGGCGGGCGCACTTCGGCACTATCCACAGGGCTTATCTTAATTCTTGAGATCATGTCGCCAACTTTCGGCAGTTGGCTAATTGAGGGTGCTCGTCAAGTCTTCGGAATATTGCCCAGGATTCTGTCCATGTTAGGCGCGGGAATAGGCGCCTAAGCCGCGACAGGACTCCGGTCTTGCAGACCTGACTTGGTTTCTGTTGTGCTGAAGGCGTATTCGACGCCCTTGGAGGGAAGGATCTTTAGTCTGTATTCAGCCGCAAGCTTGCCTGCCCCTTCTTCAGCCTTGTCGCTGAGGCAGATTATGTAGGCGGAGGCCCCGGTGTCGAGCTTCTTGATGAAGGTCTTGATGACGTCAGTCTCGTTAAGCCGGTCGTAGATATCGAAGACGAGTTTCTCCTTACCGTCCACGGCCACGAAGTCGAACTTGTGCGTAACCCCTGAAAGCCCCCGGAGAATCGGAGGGCTCACTACCTCCCATTGCAACCTCGCCGCAACGACTTCCAGTGAGAGCCTCTCGTAGTACAATCTTGACTAATTGCAAATTCGCGTATGTCCTATATACGTTTGTCCAATTGTGGATTTCCTCCAGTCGCTGTGCTTGTCAGGCTATGCGTTCACTAGTGCTTGGCCTTTTTGCTGACCAAGTCTCTGACCAACTCCCGTCTTGACGCTACGCAAGCCATAAGTATTCATTTGGCATTTTCACGGAATGTGTCTCGGCAGTCGACAAGACAGCAAGATCTCCAGCTCCTGACGTGCTCCAGTTTCCTCGAAAATGCAATCCTGCCTCCTCCCCTGATCATCGACAAAGACGACCCTTTGGTGTCGGTCGGGACGACGCTTTTGGCGAAGGAGGTTTCGTGCGCTGTCATCAGAGACAAGAACGGCGTCTACAAGTCAATACAACCTTATCAAATCATCAGTCTCCTGCTGCAATCGAAACCGGATGAAATGTACGGCCTTCTCTACGAGCCTGTCTCCAAATTCGTGGACGCAGTCTCGCCGTCTTCGCTTCCTCTGGTCCACTCCGACGATCCGTTTGCCAAAGCACTCACCAAGATGGGAAAGAACAGGTTCACAGACGTCATGGTCTTGGACGACCATGATCTGCCCTCTGGAATGTTCTCTGTCAGAAACGTAGTAAGATTCCTCTCAGGAAGGACTGATTCAATCGGAATGAGTTTGGAAGAAGTCTCATCCAGGCTGATACCTGTGGACGGAGAGGAATCTATAATCGATGTATTCAGATTCATGGTGAGGAATAGGGTGAAAAGGGCGGTCATAAAGGAAGGAGAGGCATTCTACTGCTGCACTGAAAGCGAAGCAATGAGCAGAATCTTCTCCTTCGCGGGCTTGAACCTGCTCAGAGACGACCCTGATACGCTCTTGAAGATGCCCATAGAATGGCTTGTTCACCCCTTTCAAAACCATGTCCCAAGCCTGAGTGGCGGCCTCGACGTGGCAGAGGGATGGATTCAAGCGTCATGGACCAGCAACTGCACCTTGGTCGTGGACGATGAACGAATCGCGACACCCTGGGACCTCGTCATGAAGCCATTCGAGTCCGGAAAGCTGATCGTCTAAGGCGGTTTCAGCAGAAAGTTCTGTTCAGTTGAAGGTGGTCAGGTGTTGGTTTCACAAATCCTCAATCGGTTCCACAACCATGTTCCCACAATTGGGACACTTGCCATACTGGCCTCTCTGCGAGTTCTCAGAAAATACGGTTCCGCACTCGAAACAGACTCTCAGGTCAGCCTTCCTCTGAGGCAATACCTTCCGAAAAGGCGAAGCTTGGTTATAAAATAAATCGAGGTTGGCTTCTCAGCTTGACGGTTGTTGACGCTTGTTCGTCTCGCTCTCAAGCGTCGGCTGCTCTAACGGTCTCTGACCTTCCCTAGGTGGTCTTCTTGACGTTTTTGGGCTGAGGCGAGAATTCTTTCAGCGACTAGTGCTGTACGATCGAACAGACGGCACGGGCTGACTCTTCGCTTTTGTTCCATTTCTACTTGCAGTTTCTTGGGCTTATCATAGAAAGTGACCTCAAAGTTAGCCCGATAGTATCGCCTAACTAGAAGCCTCCTATGACGTTAACTCTGCCCAGAGCCGCCAGCCCCGTGAGTAGATAGATCAACTAATCCGTCAAGCTTCTATCTCTCTACCCAATTAGTTGGGTCGAGACACGAAGGGTTAGCACGTGGGCATTCTTCGCTTGCAGGCAATGAGAAGACGAAGTTTCTCTTCAACGTTCATCCTTGAGCAACCCTCTCGGTCTCTCTTGGAGGGGCGATGAAAATGTCAAGGACCATGGCGACGATGAAAGAAGCTAACGCTGGGACGTACGCAGTCTGGTCTATGAGACCCATTAGAAAGAGAAATGTCAACACCGCGACAGCCATGAATAGTCCGAACGCGGCAATCATGCGCTTTTCACCGATTCGAGAGTGTCTTGCGGCCCAACCAAAAGCAAACGCTAAAGCTGCAATGAGGATAATCCCAACTATGCCGGCGAAGGTCGAAAAAGGGGTCGGCGCTGTGGTCGTTGTCGTCAGAAACTGTGTCGTTAAAGCAGTCAAAGTGGTGGGCTGAGTGGAAGTAACCGAAGAAGTGGCGATCGTGGGCTGGAACGAAGTTGTAGTGTAATAGCTCGTTATCGTTGTAGGAATGGTAGTCGTTATCGTGAAAAAGGAGGGCGCAGGAGTTAGTGTCGTGGTAGATGTCATACTTACAGTCTCCGTCATCGAGTAAGTACTCGTTGACACCAGGGTGGTCGAAAGTGTCATTGTCGTTGTAGTAGGACTTGTGCTGGTTGTGGTCGTCGTGGTAGGCGAAGTGATTGTAGCGGTCGTCGTGGTCGCAGAAGTGGTCGTTGAGATTAGTGACGTAGTCGAAACCAAAGTCTGAATCACGGTGGCGGTGGTGGTCGTGGTGGTCGATTGAGTCGTCGTTGTCGTGGTGGTCACTGGTGTCGTCGTGCTGAGTATGCCACCCCAGGCGGTCTGAGGTCCGGTCACTGCCGAGTCGGACGCGCTCCAGATGTCGATAGAAACAGGGTCACCCAAGATTGCGGTTGCGCAGCCTTGCCCGTAGGTGCCATCAAACCCAGAGATTTGAATGAGGTTATTAGACCAGGACTGGAAGGTGACAGTGACACTTTCGGCTGTCACTATCCCCCAACCGTTGAATCCCGCACCGAATTCAGACGATGAGCCACAGGGCGCTCTGAAGTCCAAGAAATGAAAGTAATTCAAATCGCCTGTGAAGGGCATCGAGACAGGTGCGCCTCCGAAACCAGAGCCCACTATTGTCATGCTGGTTGTCTCACCGCTCCCTGAGAATTCGACAGAGGTGATCTGAGGCGCCTTCGGTATCGGAGGGACATTACCGCCCCAAGTGACGCCGACACCGGTGGTGGGATTCCACAGGGCGATGATGATTGCGTCTCCGGGAGAGCCACCGAACCCACTGACCACTACCTGGGTGTCAGTCCAAGAATCGTAGGTAAGCGTCTTTCCATCCCCATTGTACCCCCACTCACTACTTCCAGTCTGGGCGGCATCGCCTATCCTGAAATATCCTGTGTCCCCGGTGAAGGGGAGAGACTTGGGGAGGTTCCCAAAACCGGTTCCATTGACAGTTACGGTATAAGTTCCCGAGCTAACGGAAAACGCGGCGGAACCTATTATGGGGCTCGTACTCCCAGCAAAGACCGAAGGCGTAGCTAGCAGGACCGCAAGTGAAGAGGCAATCAGGAGGCCAACCATAACCATTGAGAGACTCCTCACGTTTGCATTCGAACCCCTAGGCCGCAAAAACCGTCCATTTTCAGTTGAGATTTGGGACATACCACTGAATCGAGCGAGGCATGGTCAATCCTCCCCTGTTCTTGGAGGAGTTTTCCCGCTGGCTTGTTCCTTAAGCACGGTCATTAGTCTCCTTCTCAGAGGAGCGACCAGCTCACCGGTTCGCCCCATTTCATAGGAGATGGTGTTCGTGTTCCTCAAATCGAAGGGCAAGTCTTCCATAGGTGTGCTACAGACGTGCACTGTTGGTTTGTTTGATCCCTGCGCGAGCCCGACTTCGTAGAAGACGTTTGGGTTGGATTCGGAGAGGTCGGCAATTAGTGCGTGGCTGTCCCGGATGTCTTTCTTCAGTTTCGCTACGATGTCTCCTGCGAACTCTTCTTGGTCGATTCGTCTTGTCGTCGCGCCAATAGGCTTGGCTGAACGAGCCATGGCAGCATAGGTGTCCTCATATTGGCCCGCAAATGGCATTGCGCAAAGGACGAGTTTCCTGTTACTCTCTTTCATTGGGCTATCAATGTACTTCCTCCCAAGGAGGGAGCGAATGTGTCCTTCAAGGTCTGAAGTGCCAACCACTCCTTGGGTTGGGTCGGTTCCCGTTGTCCAGGGAACCACTATGGCGGCTGAATCGGAATCCGTTATCGTCTTGTAGAATCTCGCCTGTAACGCCGCACGGGCCAACGCGCCGCGTGAGGAAGGCTGAACCTTGGCCTCCAGGACAAGCCTCTTGCCTGCTGAGTTCCTAATCATGAAATCAGGGCTTGCGCCTGCCAGCGCCGGATTCCTGACGAACGGTATCCCTGCTGTGTGCAGCTGTTTCTCCAGTTTCTTCTCGAACTCCAAGCCGGTAGACTGTTTGGACATCGTCGGTCCTCGCGGACAGATTTAGGGGAACTATTAAACGATATATATGACACTCATGGATTAGCAAAACCATTGGCCTCGGAGGTCGAAAAGGAAGAGAACGAGAGCCCCTGGCTTCTGCTTCTTCTCGTCGCTTACAACGTCCTTCTTGCTATCCTCTCTACATACACGCTGGTGAAGGTGTGGCCAACCAACCCATCACAGACACTCAATTCGACCTCTGTCTCGAGTTTGAACCTGTTCAATTACACATTTCAAATCACTCCCGAAATCCAGATACTCCTGGTGGTGATAACATTGGGCGCCTTGGGTAGTTTCATTCACACGGCTACGTCGTTGGCCACTTTCGTGGGCAACAAGAACTTCAAGAAGAGCTGGACTTTGTGGTACTTTCTCCGGCCTCTGATAGGTTCAACACTCGCTCTCGTCGTGTACTTTGCGTTCAGAGCTGGTTTTCTCAACCCATCCATTAGTCTCAAGGATTTGAACCTGTACGGCATCGCAGCGGCATCAGCCTTGGCTGGGATGTTCTCCAAGGACGCCGTGGACATGCTGAGCGACGTGTTCTCAACTCTATTCAAGAGTCAGAACAATAAGTTGCGAAAGGACGGCCTCACGAAGAACCAAGCCCAAGGCCAACAGCAATGAACCTGACCACTCATTGGATTCTCGCCGTCGCTCTGGAGGTTGGCATCTTCCACAATATTCAGATCGCCTTCGTTCTGTGAATAGGCGCTCTTATCCGGACCTCGACAGGGAGTACCTTTTCGTTGCGAAGGACTTTATCGGTAGGCACCAGCTTCACAGATGCGCGCGCGCGCCCTATTCATCGGGGGAGGGGTGCGTCTTTACCAGCCGCCGGTCCTTCCGAGTAGCGTCTTTGTCGGCTCCGCATTGGTTTCAATGCCAGTCGGGATTACAGTTTCCTACCTTCTTCGTCAGAGCCAGGCACCAAGAAGACCTTTCCCTCTAGAAGGTTGGGTCGCCGTAGCTCTTCATTGTTCCAGGGGGGCATTCGGAGATGCCTTGTATGAGTCCGGTCACGTCCTAACTTTTTCATCACTCTGTTAGGACTCTTTGATGGAAAGGCAAAAGGACCAATCCAGAAAGCCGACGACTAATGCTCTCATACAACAAAGCGAGGTTGGGCCTGATCGTTCTGGCATTCGCCCTTCCGCTTCTGGCAGCCATGCTCGGGGGCCACGTCAACCCCCTCGACGAAATAGGCGGCGGCGTCCCAATCTAGGGACGCCCGACCCTTTATTTGAAAGACCTGAATGGCCGTTTCATCTTTTCGAAGTCGTACTTCCAGCCCTTGTCGAACATCTGGTAGGGGATCGTGAAGACGCTAGCTTCAGACCTCTTGACGAAGGAGAGCTCGACCTTACCGTACAGGTCTGGAATCTGACTGTTGAGATAGTCGAGGGTGGAGGTGGCCTCTTGGACCGGGATATTGACCGTCGCAACGTATGTCCCGTCGACTTGGAAGTCCTCCTCCCATAGGAAAGGTATCCTGGTCACCACCTTCTGGACCGACGCGAATGAGTTCCCGAGGTCTCTGAAAGTCAGCCTCGCCAAGAGGGCGCTGTGGGAGACCGACCTCTCGATGTCGTGCTGCCAACGGACCAAGTAGCCTGAGAGGAGCTTCTGCTTCTGGAGGTGGACCCTGTAGTGGTACTCCAGAGTCTTCTGTTGGATGCTGACCTTCTTCGCGATGGAGACGATGTGCTGGAGAGCATCTATCTGCAGCTCCTTCACCAACAGCAGGTCCTGATAGTCAATATCGGCCGGCTGAACCTTCCCTCCGATCTTCATGTCGGGGGTCTGGATTTGCTTCACCTGGTTCCAATCAACATCCCACTTATTTGATTGAAAGTTGAAGAAGCGAGGGTTCATTGTCGGGCGCCTCGAGCCAGTGACCTCGGTCAGTGTGTGGTTCTGTATCATCTCGTTGCTTTGCAGGTATGTCAGGAAGGCTTTGTGCTCTTTTTCTTTCCCGTCGGGGATTACGAAAAGGCAGACGAAGCTGCCTTGAGGTAGAACCTTGCCGTAATAGACGAGGTAGGCATGCTCGTTCATTGCTAGGAAGAGTGATCGTGGAGACTTGGCGAGTTTCGGCGACAACTGCAGCTCCGCCCAATAGGGGACCAACCCCAGCTTCCTGTAGTCGACCTCGGCGTGGATGTGAAATCCGAGTTTTTTGAAGCGCCTGTTAAGCTTGTAACGGACAGTCTCTGGATGGGCACCGATCAACCTCGACAACTTGGAGACGTTCTTGGGACCGGACCTCTGAATCGCCTCGATAATCTTGGCTTCGACATCGCCAGACTGTCTCCCGAAATGCTGAACGATCCGAGTTCTTGTCAATAGAGACTTCCAAGATGTTTGAGGGGTAGTTAAATCTGAAACGTACAATGCGTCTCAAACTCGAACCCGTTCTTAATCTCATTCCTGACTCCTCCCCGCGAGTGAGTTATTGAGATTCTGGCCATTGACCTACTTTCACGCCTCGCACGGGGGATGGCATATATCCCTTGGTTCTACAATAAGCATAAATTAGTGAACACACAGATGCAAAGCCTTAAGTTCATGAGTTAGATAAATCCGTATCCGAAAACTAATGGTTCAAAAAAAGCCAATAATCTTCTCAGTGCTCTTGACAGTCTTCTTGGCGCTTTCCTTCACCGCCTCCGCGGTGGTCTTTCCGGCTCTCGCGCAGAGTAACGCCGACACTTCTAACTGTAGCGTGGTATCTCCCTTGGATGGCTCGTGCGGCTTCGTGGTGAGTCCTCCATCTTGGGCAGCGTCCTTCCCTCAAGTCGATCACCCAATATCCTACTTCAGCAATGGCACATATGGAATCGTCTGGATTAACTCCACCACTTTCAACGTAATTGAATCCCAACAAATCTCAGGCGTCACGTACCCAGCGGCCTGCATCGTCACTCTTCCAAGTGGTACGACTGTGTTGTCCCAAACCTCTAATCAGATGACTGCAATCCTCCCGAATCATGTGACCGCGGAGATTGCAATCCCTTCATATAGCTTCTGCAGCAAAGCAGGTTCTTCATCTTCGAGTCCCCAAACGACAACGTCTCCGGCGACATCCCTCTACAACTTTTACGATCATGCTTTGTGGGATGATGGGCCCTATGGTAACCAAGTGTGGCAACTGTACGAGTACTCCCACACGCCTGGTACTCCCAATCGATACAACTGCGGTTCTACGTGTTCGCCGCCCCATTTCGGCTTTGAGTCGTTCATCTATGATTTTATTGGTACCAACAATCAAGTCGGTGGCGAGATTGTGACCAAGGCGACCTGTTCATCAGGGTATTGCTCATTCTCGTGGCAAATGATGGGATACTACGTGTACAACGGGGTCATGGTCACTTCATCGGGATATCTTACCCATCCAGGAGATACCCTGTTCAACAACCCGTTCGAGGATGGCGGCTCTAATCCTCTTGTCTGTGGGGTCGCTTGGGATGAAACCCACGCAGTGGAACAGGAAATTTGCGGCTATATGAACGGCGAAAGCAATCTGTATTCAATAGATTTCCAATACGACGGCGGGTACTACACCTGTTCGAACTACCCCACGAGCAACTTCACCTACAACCAAGTATATGCCCTTGACCAGAATAGTAACCTCATTTACTTCGGTGGCTACCTGGTTAGCTCTGCAGGTACATGCGGTCCTCCGATCGGCGGCGGCAATTGGGCGTGTGACCTTGTCACGCCGACATACGGAACTACTGTTCAGGTCGCTTTCACGTATGATACCCATGCTTCTGGTACTTGCGCAGGACCCTAGCACTAGATTTCACATCTGCAAAAGCGGGGTCAAGCCGGGAGGCCGGTTACCCCTCCTCCTTATTCATGAGCTACAGGAAGCGACTATGACAATGCTGGGATTGTCACACTTTCCCAGTCGAAGGAAAGCCTCCCCAATCTTGGCACTCTCTTTTGCGCAGTTACCGTCGACCGACGATGGCAAAGGTTGGATGCCTAGGGGAGTCTTGAGAAGGGATGCCCAGTTTGTTAATGTATGTTTCTCAGTTGTTGGGATAAGGCTATTTCTTTCTAAAGCGGGGGAATCGGCGTGAAGTGGCTCGTTCTCCCCTCCATTGTTGTGCTCGCGTCGTTTGTCGCCATGCCCTGCGTGACTTTGCAGGTCTTTGGCCAGACATCGACTCTTCCCGGCTGCACTATGACCGAATGTGAAGAACGAATATCCGCAACTGTGGTCGGTTGCAACAACTTCATATTCGCTTCCACTTTCAAAGACAAGCCCTATACGGCCTGCCCGTTTGTGTCCTTTACATATGTACGGAACGGAACCACCCTGACGGCAAACATCATTAATTCTTCCACGACCATATGGGCGGACATAGGTTCGGTCGTCGCCTTCCCCAACGTACTGATGGACTCTTCCGGGCTTACCTATACGGCCAACGGCACGACCCAGTTTAGCTTGAAGGGGGCCAACGGCACGACCCACTTTACCATTACCGGTGAAAACGTGGTTCCCAGTCTGACCTACAAGTACGTCGGATTCTCGCTGGGCCAAGACATAATCACCAACCTCTTCTGTCGAACTTCGCCCGTCGAAATGCTTCGAAATTGGGCGGTCGAGATATTTCCAGGGTCGCTGTTCTGGGACAATGGGGAAACACTCGACATCAACCAACGCAGCTACATCATGTTCACGGACTACTCGATGAATGCCACGGGCCCCGGCTACAGCTTTGGCATCGGGTGCGACCCGAACGAGCCTGCGACGAGCCTAGTAATATCATCGGTCGAATCAAAGAGCGTTCTAATAACAACATATGTTCCGTCGTCGTCACCGACGACGGCCACTGCGAACAATACTACGACCAAGGTCTATGGCATCTTCTACTTTGGCTCCTATGGCATACCAGCAGAGACGGACTTCAACAAGACTGCCATTGAGAGAAGCAGCTACTTTACCAACTATACCGCCTTCCTGTCTGCGAGTGCTCCGGCGGTGTACATCAATTCTACATCCCAGTATGCGGAGTGGAGCTTGCCGCACTCGACATATGACCAGAGCATCTACTTCACAAACACGCCGACGCACACTTCGACGTCTATCGTGGTGACTCAAGGCGAAGGCCCACTTGGAATCCCAGAGTGGTTTTGGGGCATTTTGGCCGTTGCAGGCGTCGGCGCCGCATTGTTCTACGTCTATGAGAAGCGTCGAGGACTGTAAGTTCCAGGGTGGGCGGCTCACTTATCTCATATGGGTCTCGGTTTCTGCGGTGCCCCTTTGACCTCTCAGCGAATTCAGAAAATCACGCGACAATCTGCCAGAGAACTAAACGAGTGCCCGTTCTTCGTTGAAGTTCGATCGTTCCAGAATTAGAGAAACTGATTTGCTCAACGCCATAACTCGAGTAAACGATGAGAAAGGGTGGGACGAAAGTCAAGGCGACGATCTGAGGGCGATGTCGACAAAGGTCGATTAAATCGGCGCAATCAGCCAGACCGTAACGCAGTCAGGCTGGATGCGCTCCCAAAGGGAGATCGACTTAGCAGGACCAGTTTGCGGTTTGAGGCGCGGGAGTAAACTGGTAGTAGATAGCCAAAGTTCCAGCCGTACAAGTTCCCCCAGAGAGAAGACCAGTGTAATCTAACGTGACAGTGTAAGTATCTGGATTCGGCAGGTTTGAAATCGTGTAGCTGCCTGAAGCAACGGTGCCAGGATAGCTTATGTGATTCGTGTTGCTGACAAAATGAACGGCGGTCACGGAGTTTCCGGCCTTCACAGTGCCAGAGAATGTGATTTCGGTCGGAATCGTCGGAGTAGTGGTGACAACGGTTGTCGTCGTCGTCTCACTCAAAATTGCTGCTGTCGTGGTGGTGGTCTCTCTGGCTCCTGTTGAAATTGCGATGCCGTACCCTGCGGCCACTCCTATTATGAGCCCAAGCACAAGCAATGCTGTGCCCGCAACTGAGGAGAGTCCAATCCGGTTCATGGGAAAGGATGCTCTAAAGGGAAAGTAATTAAGCGTTCAGTCAAACCATATAACTCATGTCCACTTCTTCATGAATTGGATAAACACTTATTACTCATTTGATGACATGTGCCGAAACTTGAATTGATGACACAAGAGTCTGAAAAGGCAGGTCGATCTGGCGAGTTTACCATCGTTGTCATGGGCAAATCAACCGAGTTTCCAATCCAAGAACATGCGGAGCTTGCGAAACCGAGCAAGGACGCTCTGGAAAGAACCCACAACAACCCTGACCTCAGCAAATGGGTGCTGAAGAGCAGCCAGGGAATGGAGCTGAGCTTTGCCGACACCGAGAGGCAGGCCGGTGTCAAAGATCGAGATGTACTCTATCTAAGCCCCAAGATTGGAGCAGGCGGAGTTTGAGACAGATTCTTGACCCAGGAGTAGCGCGTCTAAAATTCGAGAGCGAGGTCAGGGCAATAGGCGGAGGCCTGCATCCTATTCCCCAGAACACGAGGATGTCTTGGCGGGTAACGAAGGCTTCGTATCCCCAGTTCGTCGCAGAGCTAATTGGCGAATCTGTCCCCGCCATTCGTGTAGTCGCGGATTGCACTAACTACGATTATGATCCACCGCTGGTCCATTTCAGGACGGCTAGGGGTGTGCCGATCCCTTGGAGAAACCTCCAGTTGCTGGGCAGAGTCTACTCCCACCCAAAGGGTCTGTTCCATGACGTGACCATGTATCCCAATGGTGTCGGCTTCATATGCAGGGAAGGTCACTTCGGATACCATGTGGCTCACCAAGAACCTATGTGGCTGGACATACGAGCCACGGCGAAAGGCAGACTGTTCGCTATCATTGAGAACACGTTGGACGCTCTGAATCTGCAAGCACTGATTGGTGTATAGGAGGGTGGCCTTTGTCCATAGAAGTTGCTGTCCTTGGGTGACTTGAGTGTTCCGCGCAGTCTACGAGCGAAGACCGACTCCTATCTCAAGCTCTCCAAGACCAATCGCGTCGAGGTCGTTTTATTGTGGAGCGCCAACGTAGAGGAGGAGAACACTCGCATACATGAGGTCTGGCTTCCAAGACAAGAGGCAGGAAAGGGTTTCTTCCACGTGCCTGAAGAAGAACTCTTCGAGATCAACAAAGAGCTATTCAGGCTCAAACAGACTTTGGCAGCGCAAGTGCACACCCACCCGTCTACGGCTTTTCATTCCGAAACCGACAACGAATTCGCGATCGTCAGCCAGGAGGGCGCGTATTCGATCGTCGTGCCACGCTTCGGAGGCACGTCCGTGTCAGACTATGAGAACTGCGCATATTACTTGCGGGAAGGTTCTGCGTGGCGACGACTCAGTCAGACAGAGGCTCGCGCAAGGATACACTTCGAGTTGTAAGACATGGACGACACGAAAGGGGGAATCTTGGGAGAACTTTACGGAGGCATGTCTGAAACTCATCCCGAGCCAGGCAGGGTCTTGATTACGTCCCCTCCAGCAGAAAGCTCTTCCACCGCGTTGGTCCGTCTAAAGGAAGATCTGGGCGAGGTGCTCGTGAGATCTGGTTTCGTGGTAGCACAATATCAGACCCGTGATCAAGAACTTGTTGCTGAGGTGACGCTTGGGTCCGCAGTCCCACTTACACAAGCGCCCTCCGTGTATGCAAGTTACGACGGCTGGCACATGTCAGTCTCCGATGAACCAAGCCATGCCACTTATGAGATGAGGAACTTCAACACCATTACCTCTCTTCTCACGGCTTCTATAGCTGTCTCAGAGGTATTTCGAATGCGATTCGGAACGGAGCTCGCGTTGAGTCAGCGGACCAAAGCGAGAGAAGGCGGCCTATTCGACTTCGTCGACCCTACGCTGTCATTTCCGCTGTCGCTTGACTTCGAAGGGAAGACCATTAGCTGGTTTGGTTGCGGGTCGTTGGCCTACGCAGCTTGCTTCGCGCTGAGAGGCATCCAGCTTGGAAACGTGCGGTTTCACATGGTGGACAGCGACATCATGAGACAGAAGAACGTTCGGAAATACCTCGGTGTGCATCCGGAGGACCTCGGGAGACTTAAGGCCGCTGTCCTTGGGGAAAAGTTAACTCGTTTGGGTGCCGCCGCGGAGGCATTCAAGTTCACGTTGAATGCGTATTCACGAAAGGTTAACTTCCAGATTCCCTTCGCGATTGTGTCCACAGACACGTCGATTTCAAGACGTGACCTTCAAGCCAAGCTTCCGAAGGTCGTTGTCAATGCCTGGACGAGCAATGATCGAACAATGCTTCAAGCGGGAGCCTATCGCTACGAGATGTCTCGCGGGGGCGCATGCCTCGTCTGCCAGTACAGGGAGGACGTTGAGGGGCACCCGGACTTGGCTGAACTCGCCCTTAGGAGCAAAATCGATCCACTCACATTCGCAGAAGCGATCAGGGAGAACGAACCCCTGCCCGGGAAAAACGTGCCTGAGAACGTAGCCGGATTGAGGTTCATGGAGGGGTATAGAACGATGTGTGATGCTTTTCAGATACCCAGGGAGAACCTGCGGCAAGAATTCTCCGTTCCCTTTGTTGCCGGAATCGGAGGAGCGCTGCTCGCTTTTACTTTGGTCTGCGAAGGGAGCCACTTGTTAGAGGACGGAGAGCCACTAAGGAATCAGCTGCGATTCGTTCTTTCGCCAGATTTGAGTTATCTATTCACCGATCAGGCAGCGCAACGAGCTGACTGCATCTGTACAGATCAGGCTTATGTTCAGACATACAAAGAAAAATGGTAGATGAGGTATTGAGTTCCCATCCAAAGCCAAATGACTTGGAGGGTCGCCGCAAGCACCCCCCTAATCCCAGACGAGTAGTAGGCCAAGTCAGCACCAAAAACGGGCAACTTGCGCTTGGCTAGATATCATCGACATCGTTTTAAGGTACCAATGAGTCATCTGCCCTAAACGAGATTAGGGCGGCTAGTTAGCGTTGACTTGTGGCTGTGTACCTGGAACTGCGCCCGGTCGTCGCCGGCCACAGACCCCGTCATCAATGAACCGAAGAGGGAGAGACAGTGGATCTAGGGAAGTGACCTGAGCAACCACCAACGAACTTCAGCTTGCGCGGCTATGCCTTCGCATCATGATTATCCTGGTCGATCTGTCCAAGTAGTAGTTCTCTTCCGCCCTCATTTCCTCGAATCCGTGTTGCCCATAGAACCTGCGAAGGTATGCCTTCTCCTCCGTGACATCCAATATGAATCCGTGGCGCGGCCGCAATTCGAGCACCTTCGCCAGGAGTCTAGTTCCGATTCCGCACCCACGAATCTGTGGGTGCACGAAGAGCGAATTGACGTAGATTCGTCCATCCCGTGTCGGCATTGCGATGGTGCCCCCAACAATGTGCCGGCGATAGACCGCCTTGAAAGCCCAGCAGTAATCGATGATAGGCCGCCAATAGTATAGCGTGTTCAAGCTGAACTGCATCCCGAAGCACTTGGCTTCGAGTCTGAGGAACTCCATTGCGTCTGCGACATTAGCCTGACTGATTTTGACCGCGGACTGAGGATTCATCACGTCAGGTGCTTATGGGGGGTTTAGAACAGAGTCTCCCCTGTTCAGCGAGGTTGGCATTCCCCCGCGAGGGTTCAAATATTCACTGATGCTGAAGTACAAGTGTCCCGATTGAGCCACAGGACAGAAAGCGTCGGACAGTTCGTCGACCGTGAAGATGTCTTCCTTCAGTTGGAAGAGGCCATGACCCAGGTCAATTCGACTGGCATGGGAAAGGTCGTTCTGATCACGGGGGAGCCAGGTATAGGCAAGAGCACCCTCGTGAAGGAGTTTCTCAAGAGATTCGGGGAGGAAGACGCGACGATCCTGCACACCTCTGGTCTCGCGTTCAGTACAGGCCCATACACGGCAATGGGTGGGATTTTCGAGCCTCTGTTGGAGTCCAGGACGATCACCCAGCAAGGGAAACAGGTCACTCAGGTGCTATTGAGCCTGGCGCGGCTTGTCCCGGTTGTGGGCAACTACACAGATGCGGCGGGGAACGTCCTTGAGAGAGCTGGGAACCTGTCTCGCCACGACATGCAGTCAATCTCCGCGCCGCTATACGTGAAGACCCTCCTCGTCAGTCTCCTCGAGAAACTGTCAAGGAAGAGACCTCTCATCGCATTCTTGGATGATGTCCAATGGTTTGACGAGTTTTCGCTCGAGGCCGTCGGTTTCTTGATGCTCAACCTCGCTCGGATTCACGCCCTGGTCCTGATTAGCAGCAGGACCGGCTACGCGATGAGTGAAAGAGAGGGACGCAATCTCAGCACAGTTGAAGAGATTGCGAACGGAATGGCGGAACATGCAACCCAGCTCCACCTCGAGCCACTCGAGCCTGGGCCATCAGGGGAGCTCGTGAAACGCATCCTAGGCGGTCCCATCGTCGACCAACAGACGCTCCTCTCCCTTGTCGGAAGGTTCGGCGGCAACCCGTTGTTGATTACGAAGACCGTGAGAGAGCTTGTCGACCAGAGAATCGTCGCGTCGTCAGAAGACGGTTGGCGCCTGAACGGCGACCCTTCGAAAGTCGTCCCTGCCACGATCTCGAGTTTGGTCAAGAAGGTTCTGCTCAGGATCCAACGCGAAGACCGGACGGGCCGGACGGTACTGGATTGCGCCGCCATACTCGGAAAGCAATTCAGCGTCGCCCCAGTCGCTGAACTCGCTGGTCTCGAACTCCTGGGCACCAAGCATGTCCTCGAGGAGCTGGAGTCCGCATATGGTCTAGTCCATGCTACCGAGTCCCCAACAGAATACAGCTTCGACCACGATCTGACGAGGGAAGTCGTCTTGTCCTCCCTAGGTGAACTGGCCAAACCGTACCATCTGAAGGTCGCGAAGTTCTACGACGCGTCAGGTGGGACGAAGATCGCGCCACAATTGACCGCGTATCACTATGAAGAGGCGGGCGAGTACCAGAAAGCGTTTACCCTCTACAGGGTCGCGGCCAGGGACCTGGAATCGAGGCTAGCCTTCGTCGGGGAAGCCGGCTACCTCAGGAAGTGTTTGGACCTGTCTGCCAAGAGTGGAGTCACACTGGGCAAAAAACCGCACTCCGTCCTCCTTGTCGAATCAGCCCAAGCTCTTTTTTCTAGCGGCAAGTTCAGTGAGGCGCTCGCCGACGCCCTCGAATCAATCAAGGGAGGACTTCCCAAAGTGCGCCGAGCTGAAGCCCACCTCTTGGCGGGAAGGTGCTGTCGGTACCTGGGAACGCCCGAAGCAGGGAGCATGGGGATGAAGCACCTGAAGATGGCGGTCACACTGTTCAACCAGATGAACGACCAAGTCAAGGTGGGCGAAGCCTACTCCTCCCTCTCGACCCTTGCGGACCACTTTGCGGACCCGACCACGTCGGTCGAAGCGTTCGGTCGGAGCCAAAAAGCGTTCAACTTGGCGAGAGATGCCACGGGACTTGCCATCCTCCAGAGGAAATCCGGGATGATCTACGACTCGCGCAGGGCCATCCAATTCATGGAGAACGCGATCCAGGTGTTCAAGAGGACCGATTCAATGATAGAGCTCGCGCGTTGCTACAACAATCTGGGAGGCGAACACTTCTACATAGGTGATTTCGATCTGGCAAAGGACAAGCTGCTCCAAGCTCTGGAACTTTACAGGCGATTCGAATTCTACGAGGTCGACGCCGCCCTGAACAATCTGGGCCTAGTTCAGATGCACGCCGGGGAGATGTCGCACGCCCGTGAATCACTGGCAGAGGCCGATAGACGGGCGAGCGAGGACTTCATCAGGATCTGCGTGGGGTCGAACCTGTCGGCGTTGGAGCGGTTGACTGGATTCCCCGATAAGGCGCTCGAGAAGCTGTCGAAGCTCATTCCGCTGGTCTCGAAGTCAGGAGAACCGATGATTCAAGACTACTTCGCCTTCAATATGGCTACCTCGCTATACGACAGTCGGCAATACGAGAAGGCTCTTGAGTGGCTGGAGAAGTATCCGCCGAACAAGTGGAAGGGAGATGACGCTCTGATTCTGGCCAAACGCCAGATGGCCCAGTCGAAGATCCTCGCGAAGCTTGGAAGAACTCCGGAGGCTGAAGAGGCACGGGAGCAGGCGACACGTGGGTTCCGGACGAACAGGCCTCAGAAATGGTACTACGAACTCGACTACTATCCCTGCGACATTCACATTCTGGACTAGGCGCTCGTCTTGAGCTTCTGGCGAGCGAGGGCGCTGTCTAGAATCGATCCTATCATCTCCGTATACCCAATCGTCTTTTTCGCAATCTCGTTGAAGCTGCTGTGCTTCCCCAAGAACGGAAGCGGGTTGACCTCCAACAGATATGGCCTGTTCTGAGAGTCAATCCTCATGTCCATGCGTCCGAAGTCTCTGCACTCGAGCAGGTTGTACATCTTCACGGC
>Ga0187803_10000120_pt1 | contig 32822 bp, 29 predicted proteins | sample NC_wetland_sal_i_2_FD_132425 | JGI IMG/M metagenome (GOLD analysis project Ga0187803, IMG submission 132425) | Wetland sediment microbial communities from Neuse River Estuary, North Carolina, USA - Control_3 | ecosystem: Environmental > Aquatic > Freshwater > Wetlands > Sediment | place: USA...
AGTGGCCGGCAAGCCCGATATCCTGGTCGTGCCCGATCTCGATGCCGGCAACATGCTGGCCAAGCAATTCGAATATATCTCGCATGCGACCCTCGCCGGAATCGTGGCCGGTGCACGAATTCCCATTATCCTCACCGGCCGTGCCGATAAAACCGCTTCGCGCCTTGCTTCCTCGGCAATCGCGTTGCTCCTGGTCCGCCACGGGGAACGCACAGCGAGCAAGGCAATCCGATAGCCCGGCCCTGCTAGAGAGAGTCTCTATGCCCGTTCACAATCCGGATATCGCGCAGTCGCTTGAAAGCATTGCCGACCTGCTCGAGCTCGAAGGCGCGAACCCGTTCCGTATCCGCGCCTATCGCAACGCGGCTCGCGTCGTGCAAGGCCTGGGTACGGAAATCTCCGTGCTGTTGCAGCGCGGCAAGGACCTATCCGAGCTGCCGGGCATCGGCAAGGATCTTGCCGGGAAGATTTCGGATTTGGCCAGGACGGGCCATCTGCCGCTGCTCGATCGCCTGCGTAAATCGACGCCCGCCATCGCCGTCGAGTTACTGAAGCTGCCGGGCCTCGGCCCCAAGCGGGTCCAGGCGATCTGCCACGATCTCGACGTCCATAATCTTGAACAGCTTCATCGCGCCATTCTCGACGGCCGCTTGCGCGAATTGCGCGGCTTCGGCCCGGCTGCCGAAAGCCGGTTGCTGCAAGCTCTTCAGACGCGCCGCGGCGTGCCACAGCGCCTCAAGTTGGCGCTGGCTGAGAGCTATGTGACGCCGCTCATCGCTTATCTCAAGGCCGCGCCTGGAGTTGATACCGCGATCACGGCCGGCAGTTACCGCCGCTGCCAGGAAACCGTCGGCGATATCGATATCCTGGTGACGGCGAAAAGCGGCCCGCCGGCGGTCAAGCATTTCACCCGCTACGAGGAGGTCGGCAAGGTGACTGCAGCGGGCGACACCCGCGCCACCGTCGTTCTCCGCTCCGGCTTGCAGGTCGATCTGCGTGTCGTGCCGCCGCGTGATTACGGCTCGGCGCTTCAATATTTCACCGGCAGCAAGGCGCACAGCATCGCCATCCGCCGGTTGGGCCAGAAGCGCGGTCTCAAGATCAACGAATACGGCGTATTCCGCGGCAAGAAGCGGATTGGAGGCACGACCGAGGCGGAGGTCTATCGCGCGGTCGGTCTTCCCTATATCGAGCCGGAATTGCGCGAGAACCGCGGCGAGATCGAGGCAGCCGCCGCTGGTAAGCTGCCCAAGCTGGTGAAGCTCGAGGATCTGCGCGGCGACCTGCATGTCCACAGCGTCGCCACCGACGGCCACGACACCATCCGCCAACTCGCCACGGTAGGCCGCGCGCGCGGCTATGAATATCTCGCTATCACCGATCATTCCCGGCGCCTTACCGTGGCGCATGGGCTCGATCCCAAGCGGCTGTTGAAAGAGATCGAGGAAATCGACCGGATCAATGCCGGCAAGCCCGGCATTGCGCTGCTCAAGGGTATCGAGGTGGACATCTTGCCGGACGGCAAGCTCGATTTGCCCGATGATGTGCTGGGGCATCTCGATCTGGTCGTGGCATCCGTGCATGGCCAGTTCAACCTGTCGCGCGAAAAACAAACTGAGCGCATCCTGCGCGCGATGGAGCGGCCGCATTTCACCATCCTCAGCCATCCGACCGGGCGGCTGATCGGCGAGCGCGAGCCTTACGACGTCGACATGCCAAGGATCATCCGTGCGGCCAGGGATCGCGGCTGTTTCCTCGAATTGAACGCTCATCCCGACCGGCTCGACCTCACCGATATCCATTGCCGCATGGCGAAGGAGGCAGGTGTGCTGATCAGCATCGCCTCCGATACCCATCGCGCGCCCGAACTCGCCAATTTGCGTTTCGGCGTCGGCCAGGCGCGGCGCGGTTGGATCGAAAAGAACGATGTCCTGAACGCGCGCGGCCTGGCGGAACTTGCGCCGCTGCTGCGGCGGACGATGCGCTAGGCCGGGGCGGTTTTATGCACGAACCCATACTCGTCATCAATGCCGGGTCGTCGAGCGTTAAATTTTCTCTGTTCAAAACCGCAAAAGACCAATCACTCGCCACTAGCGCCAACGGTCAGATCGAAGGCATTGGCGGAATCACGCGTCTTGAAGTGGCCGATGCGGGCGGACGGGAGCTCATCAACCAATCCGTCAATGCAGCGAATCATCACGACGCTATTGGGTTGATCCACGGGTGGCTGTCATCCCATGTTGGCGCCGAGACAATTTGCGCCGGGTTCGGCCATCGCGTGGTCCACGGCGGCCTTTCCTATTTTGCGCCCATAATGATTGACGAGCGGGTTATCTCCGACCTTGAGAAGTTGATCCCGCTTGCACCCTTACACCAGCCGCACAATATCGCCGCAATTCGGGCTCTGGCTAAAATCGCTCCCAATGTTCCGCAAGTTGCATGCTTCGATACGGCTTTTCATCGCAATCAGCCCGAAATCGCCCAACTCTTCGCCTTGCCGCGTGCGCTCACCGCAAAAGGCATCCGACGCTACGGCTTCCATGGTCTCTCCTATGAATACATCGTTTCGGCGCTGTCGGTGCTTGCCCCGGAATGCGGCGGGGGCAAGATCGTCGTCGCGCATCTCGGCAACGGCGCGAGCATGTGTGCAATCGAAGGCGGCCGCAGCGTTGCGACCACGATGGGCTTCACAGCTCTTGACGGCCTGCCTATGGGAACGCGCAGCGGCTCGCTTGATCCGGGCGTCATACTCTATCTTCTCGATCACGAACACATGAGCGCGATGCAAATCCAAGATTTGCTTTATCAACGATCGGGCTTGCTTGGCGTTTCCGGCATATCGAACGATATGCGCGATCTGCTGGCGAGCAAGGCGGCGGCTGCACGCGAGGCGATCGACCTGTTTATTTATCGCATTGGCCGCGAACTGGGATCGCTCGTCGCCGCGCTGGGCGGCCTCGACGGTCTCGTTTTCACGGCCGGGATCGGCGAGCACGCAGCCGAAATCCGCACCCGGATTTGCCGTGACGCGAAATGGCTTGGCGTTATACTCGATGAAAAGGCGAACTTGAACGGCGGACCACGCATTTCGGCGGAACAATCGCCCGTTTCAGTCTGGGTGGTGCCGACAGATGAGAACCTCATGGTGGCGCGCCATACCAGCCGACTGCTGAACGGCAGCGGCACAGATACGTCGTCTCGCTAGACGCAGGCCACTGAGACGATCTCGCAGGATGGCCGGGTCGTGAGATTTCGGTGTCCGGTCCGAGTCACAAGCGTCATCTCTTCGATCTGGATACCGCCATAACAGGGAACTTATTTAACCGATTGTGGATGCTATAAGAATTCCGTCTTGAATCAGATTTTTGATCAGTTCATCTGATTGTCAGTTACGTCGATTCGTAGCTTTGCAAAATCTTAATATAGTTGGCGCGCTCGAATGTGATCGGATCGACGATATTCTTGTGGCTGAGACGGCCCCGGATGGCATCCGGCGATTCGAGATCGCGTGCCTTGAACCACGCCGTCAAATTATCCGTCAGAACTCTCATATGCTCGATGCCGTATCTAAGAAGTGCCGAGGTCGTCATGACGACGTCGGCGCCGGCAAGAAGATATTTGATCACCTCGTCGACGTTTTCGACACCGGTGCTGGCCGCGAGTGATGCCTTGAGCTGACCCGCCAAGATACCGATCCAAAGCAGCGGCAGACGGATTTCGCTCGGCTTGCTCAATTCAAGGTCGGAGATGAGCGCGAGCCGCGCCAAGTCGATATCCGGCTGATAGAACCTGTTGAACAACACGAGACCATTGACACCGGCTTGGTCGAGCTGGAGCGCCATGTGACCGATCGAGCTGAAATACGGACTGATCTTGACCGCAACGGGAATCTTCACGGCGCGTTTCACCGCTTTCAAGACATCAACATAACGTTGCTCGACTTTCTGGCCGGTAATGTCGATGTCCGAGGGGATAAAGTAGATATTCAGCTCGAGCGCGCTTGCCCCGGCTTGCTCGATCTGGCAAGCGTAGTCGATCCAGCCATGGTCCGTGATGCCGTTGAGGCTCGCGATGACGGGAATATCGACGGCCTCAGCGGCGTGATGGACAGCTTCGACATATTGATATGAGCCGATCCGATACGACGCCATGGGCGGGAAATAAGTCAATGCCTCGGCGTAGCTGTTGGTTCCGACCGCGATCAGATTCTCGAGCAGATGGGTTTCGTGTTCGATCTGCTCCTCGAAGATCGATGGCATAACTACAGCGCCTGCTCCGAGATCTTCCAAGCGCCGGATATTGTCGAGCTCGGAATTCAGCGGACCAGCGCCCGCGATCAGCGGGTTATTCAACGTCAGCCCCAAATAACGCGTCGTCAGATTCATTACCTCGTCCCTTCTTGGGCCCCGCCCTTTGCCCGAAACTCAGGCCTTCGGCGCGCCCGTCATCGATTCCTCGTCGCTCGGACTGGCGGGAAGGCTCGCGAATTCCTCGTAGCTGCGATATTTTTCAGTCACACCGTCCTGCCCCCGGCGGAGCAGCAACGCGGCCTCTGCGGGCCGCGTCAAGGCCAAGGCGCGGTAGCGCAGCTCGTTGTAGGCATAATCCTTGAACGGAATCGTCGGCCGCGGCGAATCGAGCCGGAACGGATTCTGGCCGAGCTTGCGTAGGGCCGGATTGTAGCGCAAGAGCGGCCAATAACCGCTAGCGACGGCCAGATCCTGCTGCTGCATGCCTTTCTGCATGTCGATGCCATGGGCGATGCAATGGCAATAGGCCAGGATAATCGACGTCCCCTCATACGCTTCGGCCTCGCGGAAGGCGTCGAGTGTCTGCTGAGGATTGGCGCCCATAGCGACCTGCGCCACATAGACATTGCCATAGGCAATGGCATGCAAGGCCAGATCCTTGCGCGCGACGCGCTTGCCGGCGGCGGCGAATTTGGCGATAGCGCCCAGCGGCGTCGCTTTGGATGCCTGGCCGCCGGTATTCGAATAGACCTCAGTGTCGAGCACGAGGATGTTTACGTCGCGCCCGTTCGCGAGGACATGGTCGAGCCCGCCATAGCCGATATCATAGGCCCAGCCGTCGCCACCTATGATCCAGATGCTGCGCCGAACCAGATGGTCGACCACGGACAAGAGATCGCGCGCGGTCCCGTTGCGCGACGCGAGCGGCAGCAATTTGGTCTTAAGCTCCGCGACGCGTATCCGTTGAGCACGAATCTCGGATTCCCGTACTTGCGGGGCGGTTATGGTCGCCTTAACCAGCACTTCGCCGAGCTCCGGTGCGAGCGATTTGAGCAGGATCTTGGCAAGCTCGAGATGCTTGTCCGCCGCGAGACGGAAGCCAAGCCCGAATTCCGCATTGTCCTCGAACAGCGAATTCGACCAGGCCGGGCCGCGGCCCTCATGGTTCACGCTCCAAGGCGTCACTGGCAGATTGGCACCGTAAATCGACGAACATCCGGTCGCGTTCGCGACCATCATGCGATCGCCGAACAGCTGCGATACGAGCTTGAGATATGGCGTCTCGCCACAGCCGGCACAGGCGCCGGAGAACTCGAATAAAGGCTCGAGGAACTGAACGCCACGCACATTGGCGAAATCCACGCGCGCCCGATCGTTGACCGGCAGGCGCTCGTAAAACGCGATGTTGCTGCGTTCGGCTTCGACGACTGGCATCTTCGGTTTGAGGTTGATCGCCTTCGTACCGGGATCGATCGGGCTATGGGCCGGGCAGCTTTCCACGCACAGGCCGCAACCCGTGCAATCCTCGACATAGAATTGAAGGCTGAAGCGGGCGTCTGGATAGCCGCGTGCATTGACCGGGGCCGACTTGAAGCTCGCTGGAGCACCGTTGAGACGGCTCTGATCGTAATACTTCGCGCGAATGACGCCATGGGGACAAACGAAGCCGCATTGACCGCATTGGACGCAGAGATCGGGTTGCCAGACCGGCACTTCGTCGGCGATATTGCGCTTCTCCCAGGCTGCGGAGCCCGAGGGAAAGGTGCCGTCGACCGGCATCAGGCTCACCGGAATCTGATCACCCAGGCCCTCGAACATTTTGGCGGTCACCTTGCGGATGAACTCCGGCGCGCTCGCCGGGACAACCGGAGGCCGTTCGAACTGGCTCGTCGCCTTGGCCGGAACTGCAACTTCATATAGGCGGGACAGCGTATCGTCGACCGCCTTAAAATTTTTCCGCACGACCTCCTCGCCCTTCGAGCCGTAAGTTTTTCGGATCGACTTCTTGATCTGCTCGATCGCTTGGGCGTGCGGGAGCACTCCCGAGATTGCGAAGAAGCAGGTCTGGAGCACCGTATTGGTGCGATTCTTGAGGCCGACTTCCTGAGCCACCTTATTCGCGTCAATGACGAAGAACTTGAGCTTTTTGTCGATGATCTGCTGCTGGGCTTCGCGCGGCAGCCTGTCCCATACCTCGGCGGGCCCAAAAGGGCTATTGAGGAGGAATGTCGCCCCGGGAGAGGCAAGCCGCAGAATGTCCTGGCGCTGCAAGAAATGGAACTGATGACAGCCGACGAAATTGGCGGCGCTAATCAGATAGGGCGAGTGGATCGGCTTCGGCCCGAAGCGTAGATGGGAGATCGTTTGGGCGCCGGATTTGTGCGAGTCATAGACAAAGTATCCTTGCGCATAGAGACCGGCATCCTCGGCGATGATCTTTACGGTGTTCTTGTTGGCGCCGACTGTGCCATCGGCGCCGAGACCATAGAACACGGCGCGGACGACCTCCTTAGGCTCGATCGAGTAGCCGGGATCGACAGGGAGGCTGGTACGCGTGACATCGTCGAAGATGCCGACAGTGAAACCATTCTTCGGCTCAGGTTTCTTCAACCCGTCGAACACGGCCTTGGCCATGGCCGGACTGAAATCCTTTGAAGACAGCCCATACCGGCCGCCGATGACCTTAGGAAGGGTCCGTCGCTCGCTACGCATCAAGGCCTGGGCCAGAGTGGTGGTAACGTCGAGGTAAAGCGGCTCGCCCGGGGCTCCGGGCTCCTTGGTCTGCTCGAGCACGGCGATGCTGCGACAGCCAGACGGCAGAGCGGCGAGAAAATGAGCGGACGAGAAAGGACGGAACAGCCGCACCTGCAGCACGCCGACTTTCTCGCCCGCGCGCCGCAAGGCCGCCGACGTTTCCCGCGCCGTCTCGGCGCCGGATCCCATGAGAATGACCACCCGATCCGCGTCGTCCGGACCTTCATAATCGAAAAGGCGATAGCGCCGGCCGCTCAGTTTCGCAAAATCATCCATGCAGGCCTGGACGATATCCGGGACCTTGGCATAGTAGGTGTTCACCGTCTCGCGCGCCTGAAAGAAAGTGTCAGGGTTATGGGCGGTGCCGCGCACGAACGGGTGCTCGGGATTGAGCGCGCGCGCACGATGGGCTCGGACCAGCTCGTCGTCGATCAGCGCGCGAATCTCGTCGTCGCCGAGGAGCGTCAGGGTGTTGACCTCGTGGGAGGTACGAAAACCGTCAAAGAAATGCATGAAAGGAACGCGCGAGCGCAAGGTCGCCATCTGGGCGATCAAGGCCATATCGTGCGCTTCCTGGACCGAGCCGGACGAGAGCTGGGCGAAACCGGTGACGCGCGTCGCCATCACATCGGAATGGTCGCCAAAGATCGACAGGGCCTGGGTCGCCACCGATCGCGCCGCGACATGGAAAACCGTCGATGTCAACTCGCCGGCAATCTTGAACATATTGGGGATCATCAGCATCAGGCCTTGCGATGACGTAAAGGTCGTGGTCAGGGCGCCGGCCTGCAGCGCGCCATGAATGGCTCCGGCGGCACCGCCCTCGCTTTGCATTTCCTGAACGACGGGAACATTGCCCCAGATGTTTTTGACGCCGTTGGACGTCCACTCGTCCGCCAACTCCGCCATGGTCGAGGATGGCGTGATCGGATATATCGCGCACACCTCGTTCACGCGATATGCCACATGCGCGACGGCGGTATTGCCATCCATGGTTGCGGTCTGCTTGCCCATTTCAGCGCGTTCCTTCCAGCTCGGGGACCATTTCGATGGCATGGCAGGGACATTGCTTGAAGCACACCGCACAGCCAGTGCATTTGGCATAATCAAAGCGATATCGTCGCCCGGGTCCCAATTTGACGATCGCGTTCTCGGGACAGGCGGCATAACAGTTATCGCATTCGAAGCAATTACCGCAGGAAAGGCAGCGCTGAGCCTCGTAACGTGCCTGCGGTTCGCTCAGCCCGGAGACGACTTCCTCGAAGCCACTGGTACGCTCGGCAAGCGCTAGCGTCTTCTGCGGGATCGGCTCGGCGTCACTGTAGACCGGCAGGTTAAGCATGCCGAAGGTCACAATGGGCTGCGGCTGCGCCGCTTGATAGCTGGCGTTGCGCAACAAAGCATCGATGTGGCGCGCGGCAAGCTTGCCGTGGCCGACCGACACGGCCACGGTGCGCTCGCTCGGCACCATGTCGCCACCAGCAAAGACGCCGGGATGCCCCGTCATCATGTCGGAGCCGACGATCACCGTGCCGTCCGGCTGGAAATCGACTCCTGGCACCCGGCGCAGGAAACTGCTATTGGTGTCCTGGCCGAGCGCCAACACGATTGCATCGGCCTTCAGGGTCTCGAAGCGTCCGGTCGGCTGCGGGCGGCCATTGGCATCGAGTTCCATCATCTCGACCGTGAGCTCGGGCCCGACGACCTCCTTAATGGTGGTCAGCCACTTGATCTTGATGCCTTCTTCGATCGCTTCGTCCGCTTCGAAGGCGCGGGCCGGCATATGGGCGCGGTCGCGCCGGTAGACGATGAGCGCCTCGTCGGCGCCCAGCCTTTTAGCCGTGCGCGCAGCATCCATCGCCGTGTTGCCGCCACCGTATACGATAACCTTGCGGCCGAGGCGCGGCGCTTCACCAGTCGTGACGTCATGGAGGAGCGAGACAGCATCAAGGACGCGCACCGCGTCCCGCGCCGGGATATCGGCATGCTTCCCGACTCCGGCACCGATCGCCACGAACACCGCATCGAATTTTCCGTGCTTTTTTTCGGCCAGGACATCCTCGACCTTGTGATTGGTCACGATCTTGACGCCCATGGCCTGGATGCGCCCGATCTCGCGCATGAGATCCGCACGCGGCAATCGATAAGCCGGGATGCCGAAATGCATCATGCCGCCCGGCAGCGGCCCCGCTTCATGGATCTCAACCGCATGGCCCAGCCGCGCCAAGTGATAGGCGGCCGACAATCCGCTCGGACCGGCGCCGATCACGAGAACGCACTTCCCGCTCGGCGGGGCCTCGACGCGCAGCGGCCAGCCTTCGGCGGCGGCAAGATCGCCGAGAAAGCGCTCGACCACATGAATGCTTACCGCCGCATCGAGCTCGCCGCGATTACAGCCAGTCTCGCAGGGATGATAGCAAACGCGGCCATGAACCGCCGGCATTGGATTGTCGAGGACCAGGGTTTCCCACGCTTCGCGGTATTTGCCGGCCTGTGCCAGCGCGAGCCAAGCCTGGATATTTTCGCTAGCCGGGCAGCGGTGATTGCAAGGCGGCAAGAGGTCGACATAGACCGGCTTTTGCGTTCGCACGGAACCGGACCCCCGATGACGATGGGTCAGGTCCACTACTGGAGTCATATCGCTCGGCTTGGCACACATATGCGCTACTTCCATCGGCTCAGCGCCGATTAGGACGAGTCTGAGCGGGTCTCCTCCCAGACGTTGTCAGCAGCAACCCTTGAAACGGCCTTTCTTGACCGCGTAACACGCGTTCTGACGTTCGCGAAAAAACTCGACATAGGTCATAATCGGCTCTTCCGGGTGTTGCGCCTTACGATGCACCACGTAGTTGTCATGGTCGGGGACACCGACCATGAGGCGAGTGGTGCGAACCGACCAGTCCCACATGATCCTGACCTTAATCATCACCGCCACTCGTCGCAGAACCGCCGGCTATGCCGCTCTTCTCGAATTGCTCCAGCGCTTCGAAAGCGTCGCAGGCGTACATCGCGGCCGGACCGCCACCCATCATGATGGCGACGCCAAGGGTTTCGAGAATTTCCGCGCGCGTCGCGCCGGCTTTCAGCGCGTCATGAACATGGAAGGTGATGCAACTCTCGCATCGCACCGCAACTGCAATGCCGAGGGCGACGAGCTCCTTGATTTTTGGATTGAGCTGGCCTGGGGCGATTGCTTCTTTGTGCAGCCGGGCAAATCCGCCGACTGGACCGGGTAATTGCTTGGCGAGTTGTCCGAGCAACATTTCCAATTGCTTGTGGCGTTCGGGAAAATTCGTACTCATGATTTGATTTCTTCCACAACCATACTTATCAACCGACGAGTTTTCCTGGATCGGACAACCAGTTGTTCAACGCCGTCAAGAAACGCGCGCCGTCGGCGCCGAAAAATGACGCGGTGGTCGCAGCTCAAGGTGAACATTGCCCCATCTTTCCGCGCGGAGACAGGCCTCGTCGTCGAAGCCGATGCTGGCGCGAAATCCGCGATCTGCTTTACTTGTTTTACCGTTATGCTTTCGAGCACATTCATCCTCGTGAAGTGGACCGATATGCGGCCCCAATTCCAATGCCATCAGAACCGATCTGGCGATCCTGACATTGATACAGATCAATATTCCCGCGAAGGCGCAATGCTGTCGTAACGCACGCTTGATGTTGGCCTGATGGGTTTTTTGTACCAGCGACAGAAAAAGATTACTGCATAGGTACAGCCTGATCCAGGGGTGGCGGGATTGGGGTAGAAGTCGATGGCGCCGGTGGCCTATATCCCAGCGATGAGTACGGTCTGACAGTGTTGGAGTGCTTGCTCTATTGCCCGATGACGATCCAGGATTCCTTCAGGCTGTAGAAAATTTCTTGATCCAACAACTCGTCGCGTAGCCTTGTTTTAAAATCCCTGCTTCCCGACAGGCTATCGGGATCGATTTACCCTGACCCATTGCCACTTCAATCTGGCGAAGCGGAAGCACAATCTGCTCCGCGCTAAACCTTTTCTTCCTCATAGCCAAGCTCCTTTCCAAGACAGTTTCTTTCATACCGCTTGGTCCAAAAAAGCCCGGTCAGGTCACGGTTCGGCGGAAGGTTTGTGGCCCCTTGCTAAGCGGGTAAGAATAATGTCCGCGACAACGCCCCTACAGTCCTACGAAGAGAGCGAAGACTGACCGCCACTGGGCGGACCCGCACTTCCCTTGCTCAATTTGAGTTTCGCCTTGAGGTAGGCGATGGTCCCGGCGAGCGTAAAAAGTTTCGAATAGTCGGTTTCCGGAATATCAACGCCGAGTTGATGGTGAATGGCGGTAATGAAGTTTAGAAAGTCCATCGAGTCGATGTCGAGGGCTTCACGTAAATCCGCGGCCGGATCTACGCTCGTGATATCGATTTCGGGTGCGATGTTATTGAGCTCCTCCTGTACCACTTTGCGAATGTCAATTTCGCTCATAGCTTGTCCGGCTCCTGCAAAAGCCTGCCGATCTCGGCCAAGAACAACGCGCCTGCGTGTCCGTCGCTCACCCGATGGTCGCCGGAGAGTGTGATGGTAACCACCGACCGCAGTCCGATGGCACCGTCAACCACCCACGGCCGCGTAACCACCTTGCCGAAGCCGACGATCGCCACTTGCGGCGGATAGATGATTCCATACAGCGCTTCGACGCCGCGTTCGCCGAGGCTCGATACAGTGATGGTCGGATCCGAAATCTCCGAACTGCGGATGCGCCCGGATCGCGTACGTTGTACGAGGTCACGCATACGGCTCATCAGCTCGTCGAGCGAGAGCCGATCGGCGTCGTGCAGCGCCGGCGCTGCCAGTCCGCCGCCGCGAATGGCAATTGCCACGCCGAGATGTACCGCCTGCGCCGGCTCGAATTTATTGTCGCGGTAGAACCCATTGAAGGCGGGGAAGCGACGCGCGGCCAAGGCGGCTGCCTTGATCGCAAGCGCACCGATCAGAAGGCGGCTGTTGGGCGGTCGCGGTGCGTTCTTTTGCGTCAGCCATTGCTCGCAGGGCGTCACATCTACCTGATGCTCAAGATAATAGTGCGGGATTTCCCGCTTCGATCGCGCCATTGCCGCGGCAATGGCTGTTCGCATCGCCCCAAGGTCAAGCCACAGTGCACGCTTCCCCTCCGGCGGTGCGGCAGCCTTGCGGAGTTCGCGCTCGACGTCCGCATAGGTGATCGCTCCGCCGGGACCGCTGCCCGCGACCGTCGAAAGATCGATACGATTTTCTTCAGCGAGCCGGCGCGCAACGGGCGATACGCGCGCGCGGGCTGCGGCGACGGGACCCATGGAGATGGGCGGGGGCGGCGGCCGAACAAGGGCTTCCACCGCGGGCGGGGCGGCTGAAGGAGCGGCCGGCGCGGTCGGCGGCGGAGGGGCCGCCGCAAGGCCGGGCTCTGCTTCACCCTCGACTCGCAGCCGCGCCAACGGAGTCCCCACCGGCACCTTGGTGTCGAGATTGACCAGAAGCTGTTCGATCTGGCCGGACTGGTAGATTTCAATTTCGATTGCGCCCTTCTGGGTATCGACCACCGCGACGATATCGCCGCGCTTGACGCGGTCGCCGGGCTTGACTCGCCATTCCACCAGCTTGCCCGCCTCCATATCGGGACCAAGGGACGGCATGCGAAACTCGACCATAACGCTCCCTTATGCCCGTCCGAGTGCGGTCTTCGCGGCAGCGGCTATCTTCGGAACCTGCGGGATCGCCGCATATTCTAGATGGGCTGGATAGGGGATCGGCACTTCCTCGGTGCAGACGCGGCCAATCGGCGCGTCGAGCGCCCAGAACGCCTGTTCGACGATACGCGTGGCGATTTCCGCCGCCAAGCTGCTGCTGCGCCAGCCCTCATCGACGATGACTGCCCGCCGGGTCTTGGCAACGGACGCCATGATGGTCGCATCATCAAGCGGCCGCAGGCTGCGCAAGTCGATCACCTCGGCCTCGATCTTGTCGGCCGCAAGCGCCGTTGCCGCCTCCAACGTCTTCCATAGCGAGCCGCCATAGGTGATGAGCGAAATGTCGCGGCCGGGGCGGCGGACGGCTGCTTTGTCGATATCGACCGGTCCGGCATCCGCAGCAAGTTTACCCATCATATTATAGAGCATGACGTTTTCGAAAATCAGCACTGGGTCAGGATCCTGCAAAGCGGTCCAAAGCATGCCGCGCGCATCCTCAAGAGTTGCCGGCGCCAGCACCTTGATGCCCGGGATGTGCGCATACCAGCCTTCGAGGCTGTGGGAGTGTTGCGCGGCAAGCTGGCGGCCGGCACCGGTCGCCATACGGATCACCAGCGGTACGCCGAACTGGCCTCCCGACATGTGGCGGATGGTGGCCGCATTGTTGAGGATCTGATCGAGCGCGAGCAGGCTGAAATTTACCGTCATTAATTCGACAATGGGGCGCATGCCGCCCATCGCCGCCCCGATGCCCGCACCCGTAAAGCCGGATTCCGATAATGGCGTGTCACGAATCCGCTCGGGACCGAATTCGGTCAGCAGTCCTTTACTTACCGCATAACAGCCGCCATATCGGCCAACATCTTCGCCCATCAAAAAGACGCGGGTATCGCGCTTGATCGCATCGCGAATGGCCTCGCGTACCGCTTCGCGGTAGGTGGTCTCGATCATTCCTGGCCGGTCCGCCACCTGTTGCATGATGATGCTCACCGATCAGCCGGGAGGGCACTTTCCGCATATGTGAAGCGGGTAAGTTGCTCGACCGGCTCCCACGTTCCTGCTTCGGCGAAAGCGACCGCTCCAGCGATTTCCGAAGCGATCTCGGCCTCAATGCGGAGCACATCTTGCGCGTGAATCAGGTGACTAGCCTCGAGCCATTCTTGAAAGCGCACGATCGGATCTTTCTGGCGCCAGGTTTCGACTTCGGCCTTGTCACGATAGAGTTGGGCGTCGAACATTGAATGCGCGCGAAACCGATAAGTCCGGCATTCCAAAAAGTATGGCTTGCGGCTCTCGCGTACCGCCTGAACCGCCCGGCGGGCTGCGGCTTCGACGGCAACCACGTCCATGCCGTCAACAGCCTCGGAGACGATCCGATAGCACGCGGCCTTTCGTTGAATATCGGTTTCAGACTCCGAAAGTGCCAACGCCGTACCCATAGCATAGAGATTGTTTTCACACACGAACAGCACAGGCAGGCCCCACAACGCCGCCAGATTCAAGCTCTCGTGAAATTCACCTTCGGCAACGGCGCCTTCCCCGAGAAAACAGGCAATAACGAGGTCGCCGCCCTGCATTCGGTCGGCAAGCGCGAGGCCGACAGCCAGCGGCAAACCGCCGCCGACAATGGCATTGCCGCCGTGGAAATTGGTGGCCTGGTCGAACAAGTGCATGGAGCCCCCGCGTCCGCGGCTGCAGCCTTCCTGCTTGCCGTACATTTCGGCCATGATCTTTGTCATCGGCACGCCGCGCACGAGCGCCTGTCCGTGCTCACGATAGGTGGCGACGATCCGGTCGCGCTTCTCCAGCACCGGAATAACGCCTACCGCGACCGCCTCCTCCCCGTCGTACAGGTGCAGGAACCCCCGGATTTTCTCCTGCGTGTAAAGTTCGGCGCATTTGTCCTCGAAGCGACGTATCCGAATCATCTGCTTCAAGAGATCCAGCAGGTGTTCGCGCGACAAATGCAGCTTGTCGGCCGGAGCGGTCATCGCTCCTCGCTTTCCAGCGTCGAGATGTCGCCCTCCGGCAGGCCGAGCTCGCGGGCCTTGAGCAGACGGCGCATGATCTTGCCGCTGCGCGTTTTCGGCAGGTTCTGCCGGAATGCGATATCTTTCGGCGCCACCGCCGGCCCAAGACGCTGCCGCGCGTGCCCGAGCAGTTCCTTGCGCAGAGCCTCGCTCGGTTCGAACCCGGCTTTCAGCGCGACATAGGCCTTGACCATCTCGCCGACGGTCGGTTCTGGAATGCCGATCACACCCGCTTCTGCGACGGCCGGATGCTCCATCAGCGCACTTTCCACCTCGAACGGACCGATGAGATGGCCGGCGCTCTTGATGACGTCATCGCTACGACCGACGAACCAATAATAGCCGTCGCTGTCGCGCATCGCGAGGTCGCCGGTAAGATACCAGCCGCCCACGAAGCACTTGTGATAACGTTCCTCTTCGTTGAGATAAGCACGCATCATCGAGGGCCAGCCCGGTCGCAGTGCGAGCTCGCCCATCGCCATCGGTTTGGTGATCTCGCGCACATCACCGCCTTCGAGGTGCTCGACGATGCCGGCGGTAACGCCGGGCAATGGGCGGCCCATCGAGCCAGGTTTCACGTCCATCGAGAGGTAGTTGGAGATCATGATGCCGCCGGTTTCCGTCTGCCACCAGTTGTCGTGGAAAGGTTTGCCGAAGGCTTCGACGCCCCACACCACAGCCTCCGGATTGAGCGGCTCTCCGACGCTGGCCATCAGACGCAATTTTGACAAGTCGAACCGCTTGGCAAGCTCAGCACCTGCTTTCATCAGCATCCGGATGGCTGTCGGCGCGGTATACCAGATCGTGACTTTCTGCTCTTGCAGGATGCGATACCAGCGCTCGGCGTCGAACTCAGCCTGGTCGACAACCATTGTCGCGGCATTCGTAAGCGGAGATATGATGCCGTAGGAAGTGCCCGTGATCCATCCAGGGTCGGCGGTGCACCAGAAAATGTCATCTTGACGCAAGTCGAGCACGAGCTTGCCGGTGATGTGGTGAGCAACGACGGCTTCGTGCACGTGCACGGCGCCTTTCGGCCTTCCGGTCGTCCCGCTGGTGAAATGCAACAGAGCCATGTCTTCAGGCGTCGTCGGTACGACGTCAAAAGTGTCCGCAGCTTTTGCCAAAGCTCCCGCAAGATCGATTGTATCGGGTGGGAGAGCGGCAGAACATTCGGTCAAGAAGATCTTTCTTAAGCCAGTGAGTTCTTTCCGCCAGGGCTCGATTTTACGCCGGTAGAAAGCTTCGGTCGTGACAATGGCTCTGGCATCGCCAATTGTCATGCGGGCTTTAATAGGTTCAGGTCCGAAGGCCGAAAACAACGGTGAGAAGACGCTGCCATTCTTCAACGTGCCGAGCGCGGCGATGTAGAGCTCGGGCACGCGGCCAAGCAGTGAAAAAACGCGGTCGCCTTTTCCAATCCCCCATTGCGCCAGAACATTGGCAAAACGGTTTAAAGCGGCGCCAAGCGCTGCATAGGTGAAATCGCGGATACTGTCGTCGCGGCCGATCCAGCGCAGGGCGAGCTTGTCGCCGCGTCCGGCCTTCACATGCCGGTCGATCGCCTCGTGGGCAATATTGAGGCAACCGTTGGGAAGGCCGTCAAGCAACCCACGCGCCTGAGCCCAGGAGAACGTCCGCGTGCACTCGTCATAATCGAGGAGGTTGGCGCCCGCGTAGTCCTGAGGACGTTTTCGGATTCGATCACGTTCCATGGCCGGCCTTGGGCTAATTCAGACCAACAAGATACGTGATGGATATCGGGGTAGCTTTGACATGGATCAATTCCGCAAGGCGCCGGCCGGCCGGTTTCGAGCCTCGGTTCCGGCGGCGGCGCATGTAAGCACGGCGGTAAAACCAGCGGCGACATGGTCGAAAACGTACGGCGAGTGGCGGCGGTGTGCAGCTTGTCGAGCGCTTGGCGATCAAGTCCGGGCTTCGAGTTCACGCGGCCCGCCGCCGCCGGACGCCGGTTTCGCGCCGTCGGCGGCGAAGATCGCGTCGCAGAGACGCTGGAGCATCGGCACGCCACGGACTTCGGTCTCGAACAGCGGCACGACGACACGGACGCCGTCGCCGAATTCCCGCCAGATCGTCTGCATGTGCTCCTGCTGCATGGCCACGCGGTTCTTGACGAACTCGGCGGCGTCCGGACCGACCGACGCAGGGTCGATGACCATGTTGACGAGGACGCCGCCCACGGGGATGTGGAAGTCCTTGAACCACTGGATGAACCGTGTGACGACCGCGATGGGCAGCGCCTCCGGCAGCGTGATAAAGAAGAACGCCGTGAGCGCAGGGTCTGTGAGGAGTTTGCGCGCGTTCGCCATCCGGTCGCGGAAGGAGACGAGGTAGTCCATCAGCGGGTCGGTCTCCTTCTTCTTCGTGAACGAGAGCAGCTCTCGTAGGGTCCGCGCCTCTTCGCGACTTTTGAGCATCTTGTTGACCCATAGCGAATAGACGCTCGACATGCCGAGCAGGCGCCTTGCGTTGGCAGTGGGCGCGGTGTCGAAGACGTAGACGTCGTATTCGTTCTTGAACATGAGGTCGATCATGTTTTCGAACATGGCCGATTCTTCGAACGCGGGGTTCATCGTTGCCGATTCGACGAAGTCATCGGCCTTGGTGGTGATATCGGCGAACTTGAGGAACCAGCGGATCTTTTCTCGGATCTCCACCTTGCTGCGCTCAATGCTTTGCCGGGTGTCGATCTCGTAGGCCCAGAGGTTGGGCACGTCTTCGACGGCAACGTGCTTGCCGAGCATGTCCCGGCCGAACAGGCCCGTCAGGCTATGCACGGGATTGGTGGACACGAGCAGCGTCCGGCGTCCTTGCCGAGCGAGCCCGATTGCGGCGGCACCGGCAAACACGGTCTTGCCCACGCCCCCCTTGCCGCCGAAGAAGAGGTATTTCAGCGTGGGGCGCTCGAGCAGGTACCGGCCCATCGGCATCGTGATTTCTGCCATGGCGTGCCTCCGCTTACGCGAACATGATGGCGGCGAGCTTCTTGATCGTCGCCAGTCCCGTGACGTCGCGCTCCATCTCCGGCACCAGCGCCAATACCTTGTCGCCGAAGGCCGTCCGCAGGTCGCCCATGTGCTGATCCTGCATGGCGATGCGGCGGCGCAGGTACTCGGGGATGTTCTGGTCCAGCAATTCGCGCGGTATAACCCGGTTCACCAAATAGCCTGCGATCGGCACGTTGAACTGCGCAAACAACTGGGCAGCCTTCTGCGTGTCGTTGATGACCATGGCTTCTGGGATCACCACAAAAAAGAAAGCCGTTTTCGTTTTATCCGTGAGGATCCCGGCCGACGTGTTGATGCGGTTTTTGATGTAGTGGAGCTCGTTGAGGATCTGATCCTGCTCGTTCTCCTTCTCGCGCCGGAGCCGGCTCACCATATCCTCGTATTCGCGCATCTCCTCCCGCAGCTTGGTGATCTTGTTGATCCATTCGTCGTAGACCTTGGCCATCGACAAGTAATAGAGCGCATGACCGAGCGGGACGAGATCGTAGATGTAGTAGTCGTAGTCGCCCTTCATGACCACGTCGACCACGGCGTCGAAGATTGCGCTTTCTTCCATCGCCGGCTCTGCGCTCGCCGCCTGGATGTAGTTCTCGATCTCTTCAGGCACAGCGGGCAGCCCGTACATGTCGAGGATCTTCTGGCGGATCTCCTGCTGGTACGTCCGGATGTGGCTGTCCGCGTCGATCTCCTGGGCCCAGAGGTTATCCATGATTTGAACAGGCCCCTTGCCGAAGATGTCGCGCTTGAAGATGTCGGTAAGCGACGCCTGAGGATCCACGGAGAACACGAGGACCTTCTTGCCCTGGCTTGCGAGCCAGTATGCCGCCGCTGCGGAAAAAGTGGTCTTGCCGACCCCGCCGCCGCCGCCGAACATGATGTACCGGCGTTCCGGGTGCTGCAGGAATACGTCCTTAAGTCCCACCGGTGCCTCCTAAAACATCGCGTCCGCGACGTCCTTCTCGCGTAACATGCGCCGTTTCCACGTTGCAATCTGCGGCACGACGTAGGGCAAAAGCCGCAGGCTGTAGTACGGCGGAAGGATCGGGATACCCAGCAAGTCGCCCATCGTTATGAGGATGAAGAGGTGCTCCATCGACGCGCGCGTGCGCAAGGCCGCGCGGCTCATGTCGTGAGCGGCCATGCCGTAGATCGTTTCGCGGATGGCCTCTAACCAGCTCTTCTCCCCCTGTGGCTTTTTTTGCTCGACCATGGCCATTGTCCTTTCATAGTCCGTGCAGGTGATGTTCGTGGTCGCTACCCAGCTCGCGTTCGCGCAGAACGTGGCGCTTCCAGGTCTCGACTTGCGGCACCACCCAAGGTAAGAGGCGTAACCCGTAATATGGCGGCAGAATCGGTACACCGAGCATGTCGCCGAACATGGCAATCATAAACAGCTTCTCCATCGAGGCGCGGATTTCGAGCGCCTGCTGCGCAAATTCATAGCCGGTCATGCCGTACAAGAACTCGCGTACCGTCCGACTCCACCGGCGGGCGATACGTGTGTTATCATTCTCAAACATGACGGAGCTCATCGGAATCGTCGCGGTCGCGGTCGTCGCCTGGTTCGCCGCAGGTACGATCTGGAACATTCGCAAGGGAGGCACGCTCATGCGCTGGATGCAGGGCGGCCTGCCGTTGCTCGGCGAGCACACTACCGTACGCTGGCTGGGCTCGACCGCGGTCGAGATGGTGATCCGCGACGGCAAGGCCCCGTTCGCCGGCGTGAAGCTGGTCATCTTCCTTGAGCCGCGCGACATGCCTTGGATGTGGGCGCTTGGCCGCAGCCGCGGCCGCCGCGACATGCTTATCATCCGCGGGGTACTGCGGAGGACCCCGGAGGTCGAGCTCGAAGCGCTCGACCGCGTGAGCTGGTCCGGTCGTGATGCCCTGGCGCGCATGCCGCCGGAATGGCGCGTTCGCCAGGCCGCCGGTCCCGGGGGTGTGGCCGTGTACTGCCCGAACCCTGCGGCTCTCGCGCTTGCCGACGCGTTGCTGACGCTGGCGCAACGCGATGGGCTCGCGGTGAAGCGGCTGTCCGTGCGGCGCAGCGAGCCGAACTTCCAACTTCACGTCTCCATCCCCGACCCGCGGCACCCGGCGCGCGACTTCTTCAAAAGCGTACAATCCCTCGCCGGTCGCGTACTCGCCTGACAGACCAGTCTGCCTATTCCGCCGGGGGCGCAACTGCCGAACGCGGGGCCCGCGGCCCTGGCCTCGCATGATAACGGAGGTAGGCCTTGTACCCGTCCCAGCCGATGAGAAGGGCGGCCACGAATAAGAGCACAGAAACCACGATCATGGCCCACGCGCCCGCCACCGGCAGCCACGTCATGTTCGGGTTCGCCGCGATCGTCACGTAGAGGTTCCGCGCCGTGACGGCGGTGGCCGCCAGCGTGGTCACGTACATGAAGATCATCGGAAGGAGGGCGTAGGTCGGGTTACGGTGCTCCGATTTGAGCCAGACCGACACCACGAGGAGGCTCAGGGCCGCCATCAGCTGGTTCGACGCCCCGAACATCTGCCAGAGATAGACCCACGTGCCGGTGAGCACGAGCGCGGCGGTCAGCACCATCGCGATCATACTCGACACATGCGTGTTCCGCACGGCCGGTATCGAATCCCCGACCCACTCGGTCAGCGTCACCCGCATCACACGGAAGACCAGTATGGTCACCGTGAGCACGATGATAACGAAGGTGCCAAACCCAAGCGCGGTGCCGAAGCTCTCGGGGATAAGCCCAAAAGTCCCGGCATAGATGAGCTTGCCGACGCCCAACGCGAACCGGCCGGCGCCCCCGCCGGCACCAGCAATGGAAACCGCGGTGAGCGACAGCAGCGCCAACGTGTTCTCTCCAAACATCGAACCCGCGCCGACCGGCAGCCCATCGGTCTCGTATTCGAGTTGCCGCGCGGTACCTATCGAACCAACAAGGGCGTGCCAGCCCGAGATGGCGCCGCACGCAATGGTCACAAACAGCATGGGCCAGAGTGGCTGCCACGCCTTGCCCGCTGCGATTCCGAAGCCGAGATCCTTGAAGGCGGGGAGCGCGAACGTGCCGATGAGATTTCCCGCCGAGTCCGTCGTGCCTAAAAGCGGCGCGGCGACCATTCCCACCGCGCTGAGCAGGATGGTTATGAACATGATCCAGAAGCCGATGTAATTCACCGGCTGCGCGAACCGCCAGATCGGCAGATTTGCGCCCAAGTAGCTGAAGGCGAACAGGAACACCATCCAGAACAGGTAGTTCGGCAAGGTCCGAAGCTGGCTTGTGGCCGCGTCATACGAAGGTGTAGTCGGGCGCGTGCCGTCCGCGCGTGGCGCGGGAATCCGCGGATCGGCCATCGTCGGATCCTGGACCGAGATGATCGGCTGGTTGCCAGTGATGCTGTCCACCTTGTCGTTCACCCATGTCACGACGGTGCCAACGGGACCTTGCACCAGCGTGCCGCCCGCATCCCGGTACTGCCCCAAAGGTCCGATCGCCATGGCGATCAGCGTAACGGCGACGACGAGGACGGTGACGCTGGTAATGCCCATCTTCCAGCGGTACATCATCTGGCCGGCGAGCAGCCCCATAAAAGCGAGCACCACGATCCCGAACGGCACGTCTGGACGCGCGGACAGCGTGGCCGCCAGAATCCCGATAAAGGCGCCGGCGAGCAGCATCAGGTAGAAGAAGATGAATACAAATAGAATCATGCGCGTCCGGGGAGCAATGAGCCGGTGCGAAATCGCCGAGAGGCTGTTGCCGTCGTTCCGCACCGCCACCATGATGGCGGAATAGTCGCTCGCCCAACCGATGAAGCTGACGCCCAGAATCAGCCAGGCCAGCGAGGGCGCCCACCCCCAGAGATTTGCAGCAGTAATCGGTCCGACGATGGGCCCGGCGGCCGCGATCGCCTTGAAGTGATACCCAAATAGGACGTTCCGGCTGGTCGGCATGAAGTCGACGCCGTCCATGTACATTCGGGCGGGCGTCGCCCGTTTGGGATCGGGCTGGATGACATGCGAGTCTATGCGTTTAGCATAGAAATTATAGACCAAATAGATGGTCAGCACGCTGAGGATGACGATCCAGAAGCTGTTCATGGCTCTGACCTCGCTTGATCGTAATCAAAAATCTAATATCAGCCTTTAAACAAGGATGCGCATTGATCTAGGTCAAGACCGAGAATTCCTCCGCCGGCATAGTTCATCGGCAAAGTGAGGCGGATTCAGGCAACACTGCTAGCGCTGGGAGTGACGAGGAAATAAACGGCTCGGCGCGTAACACATTGCATGGTTTAGCTGGCTATTACGCCAAGCATTTCCGCGCATGACCCAAGTTGGTTCATGACCGCTGCCGCCAAATCGTGGCCGGGAAGGCGGTGGGGTGCGCCGGACAGCCGTATATTGGTAAGAGTGGCCGCTTGGCAGCGGAGAGGGCTACCAGCGCTGGTATAGAATTGGTTGACTACGCCGGCGAATATGTCCGGCGGCTCCTCAATATTGATGGAAGCAGCCGTGACGATGCAGTGGGTGCCCCCGCAATTACGGAACCAATGTTGAGACATGCCGGCGATTTTCCGGCCCTCAACGGCAAGGTCATAGTTCCCAGGGCAGTAGGCGCCAGCGACAGATCCAGTCTGAGACGCGATTCTGTAAAAGCAAAGCGCGGCTTGCATGAGCTCAGCGAGAGCCGTGTACTTAGCTGTCATTGTTGCGCCCCACGAGGCCACCTCGATCATCGATATCTGTACCGTGCCTGGACCGACAGGACAGGGTCCGCCACCGCTCTTGCGGATGAAGATCGGCCAGCCAGTTGCCTGTAACTCAGCGGAAGCGTCCTCGAAATGAGGCAAGCGCGTTTCCGTACGCGTAACAAGCAGGGACGGCTGACAGCGCCACATTACCAGTGAGGGCTTGAAAGATTGACCGGCGAGTTCGTCGGCAAGGGCCTGCTGGCGCGCCAATCCGACTTCGACCGGATAGATGTGTGGATCGACTAAGACCCGCCAGCCGCCTTTCATGATTACGCTCTGGAGGCACATGGTGCTTAAACGAGCTAGGTTGCTTTCGGCGTGTCAGTGAACCGTCCGTGGCGAGCATGCTGCATCAGCTTCTGAAAGCTCGCGCCGCCAATGTGCACTAAGTGAGCATGGTCGCCGTCTTCGGAGTAGAGATCAGGCTGCTGGGCCAAGCTGTCATCCACTACAACGTTGAGCCCGTATGCGGCGCCTAGCGCGGGTACCGAGCACGGCTTGCAATCGAGAAAAAGCGTCTCGATCTGCTCCTCACTAGCGATATCCACGTCGTTACCGACTAGTCGCGGTAAATCGTCAAACTGAATGTGGCGCGAGGCCGGAAGCAGCCCGAGCATGAACCCATCTCCGCCCTTGAGGACTACCGCTTTAACATCGCTATCAGCCGGCAGCCCGCTTGCTACGGTGCTGGCCAAAGCTGTCCCCGTGTGCGGATCCAGCACTAGCTCGTAGGCAACATGACGGTCGACGAGATATCGTGCAAGAGTGATTGCAATGTCCATGGCCTTCTTCCTTCTGTAACTTGATCGTTGCGGCAGCCAGGCCAAATTAATTTAATTAATGCTCCACTAATCCGCCCCGAACATTGATATAGCTCAAAGCGCGAGGGCGAGCGCGGTAGCTTAAGAGATGCGCAACAGGCCTCGAACCATCGTCACCGGCCGAGCGATGAAGACATCTACGTCGATTTTGTCCGTGACGGCTTGTACGGCAACGGCGCGGCGCGCACGGACAATACCCGCTGGCGGCGGTTGACTGAGGACAGCGCTGGCAAGGCGAAGTCGGTCTTTCATTTCGACGTGCAGAGGTCGGTGGCGAAGTCCACCCATGCCGGTATTCCCTGGCTGCGCTTCATACGCCAACGGCAGGTATCGAACTTCTCCCACATCATCGACTCCTTAAGGAGATGCGACTGCGTGAACCACGCGCGCACTCGAGCGCGAAACCGCTCTGTCTCAGTGCAACGCAAAGAGCGAGAATGATCGAAAAATGCCCAAATTCGATGATCATCCGTTCCTCGACCCTACGCCGTACCGCGCCGTCGTCGGGGTGCGACAAAAAATCCACGCCACTTCCACCGTATCTTGCGCTGCCAAGGCCATCCAATTGCCGATGTCGGGCGATTTTGGCCTGGATCAGGGAATGGATTGGCGATAGGGTTTTGAAATTACGTTGAATTTTTTGGGAGGAGGACGGCGCATGAAACCACGCAATCGTAGACTCGCTGGCTTGGCCGCCTCGGCCTCCGGTGTCTTCGCGATCGCCGCCCTGGTGTCTGCGCCGATATGGCAGGCCTGCGCCGCTGGACCCGAACCGATGAGCTATGCCGAGGATGTCGCGCCGATCTTCAAAGGCCGCTGCGTATCCTGCCACCAACCCGGCGGCGAGGGATTCGAGAAAAGCGGTCTCGACCTCACGACCTATGCTGGTCTGATGAAAGGCACCAAATTCGGTCCCGTGGTCGTTCCAGGCAATCCCGAAACCAGCAATCTGATTTGGCTGCTCGAATGGCGCGCCTCGCCCGAGTTGCGCATGCCGCACGGCAAGAAGCAGCTTTCGACCTGTGACCGCACCGCAATCTACACCTGGATCCGCCAGGGCGCTAAAGACAACTGACCGGCCCGGCGCGGGCGGCGGATGGCGGCGCCGAACGCTACTGCGATTTGCTTTCGATGTATCCGACCGCGGCCTTGATGTCGTCGTCGGACAGGCCCGGTTTTCCGCCGCGTGCCGGCATCGCGCCCTTGCCCTTGATGACGCTGGCAACCAGTGCGTCGGTGCCCTGCTTGATCCGCGTCGCCCAGGCGTCCTTGTCGCCGATCTTCGGCGCCATATTGTTGTGGCACATGGCGCAGTTCTGGGTATAGACCGCCTGGCCGTCGGCAGCCTGTGCTCCGCTTGCCGCCATCAAGATGGTCGCAACGACATAACCACAAAGTGGAAGTTTCATGGTGCGCTCCTGGATTGTCCCGTTCCTGCCGGTACGTATGGGTTTCATTTGCATCGGGCCTAATGGGGCTTAAAAAGGCCGTCTCCGAATTGATCTAGATCAAAGCTAGAACACAATACACCATAAGATCGGTTTGACCAAATGGCTGACCGTACGCTCGATCATGGGGCGCGCCGTCGGCGCTGTCCTCGTTCGTCTGCTGCTCAAAACGGGCGCTCAGAGCGATTCCTTGTTGGAAATGCTCCAATTGAATAAACAAGACATTACGCTTTCTCGCCAGGACCGCCACACCGAGGTGAAGCAGTCGTGTGAGAGACATGGATCAATGACTTGTAAGTGAAGGTCGCGAAAGGTATACGAATGGCGCCGTTCGCCGGGCCCGTCTCAACACGCTGTCGGGTCTCATCCACAGATCGGTGTCATGGGGAGATGATGAGGAACTCGACCTCTCGCATGGAGTCCGTCACGCGTACCGGGATCGTCACGCCGTGGTTCGGCGCACGACCCTACCACACCATCTCGATCATTGCGGCGGGCGCGCTTGCAATCCTGTTCTGGATGGGCGGTTCCCCGGCCGCACTCGCGCAAGGCGCGGCAACCCAGGCCGGCAGCGATGACGAGCTTCGCCCGCTCGATGCCAATGCGATGGATGTCGAGGAAGGCAGGCACCTCGCGCAGACCGCCTGCTCGAACTGTCACGGCGCGAAAGGAATCAGCACGACCGCGGGCGTACCCAACCTGGCTAGCCAGCGCTCTGTCTATCTCTACCGTGAATTGCGCGCCTATGTGTCGGGTGCCCGCGACAACAACACCATGAATGGTGCCATTAAGTTCCTCAGCGCCGATGCCTTGGTCAATGTGGCGGCGTATTATGCCAGCCTGGATCCCGCCCAACCGGCTGCGGCGAGCAATGCCAAGGGCGAGGCCGACCCGGTGCAGGCCGGCAAGGCCGCCGCGGCTGTCTGCGCCGGTTGCCATGGCGAGATCGGCATCAGCAAGACGCCTGGCATACCGAGCCTTGTCGGGCTGGAGCCGCAATACCTTGTCGCGGCTATGGCCGCCTACAAGGGCGGCCAGCGGAAAAACGACACCATGAAGGCCATGATCGCGTCGGTGACCGACGCCAATCTGAACAACATCGCGCTGTTCTATGCGCTGCAAAAGCCGGAGCGGGCGCAAACCGCTGCCGCAGGCAACCCGACGGCAGGCCAAGCCCTCGCGGCCGGTTGCGCCGGCTGCCACGGCGCCCAAGGTGTCAGCGGCAATCCTGCGACGCCAAGCTTGGCCGGCCAGGACGCCCAGTACCTGGCCGCGGCGCTGCACGGCTATAAGGACGGCTCACGCAGCGACGCAACGATGAAGGGCCTGGCGGGGGGACTCGATGACACCGCCATCAAGAATCTGGCATCCTATTATGCGAGCCTGCAGCCGCAACCACCGAATGTGCGCAAGCCGCTGACCGCCGCCCAATGGGCGGAGAGATGCGACCGCTGCCACGGCGTCAACGGCAACAGCACCGATCCGCGCCGGCCAGCCTTGGCCGCCCAGCGCGAAGACTATCTGCAAAAAGTGCTGAATGCCTATCGGACAGGCACGCGCCGGAGCCCGGAGATGGCGGCCATGGCCGACGTGCTGTCCGAGAATGATATCAAGAACCTCGCAGCGTACTACGCGCACCAGAAAGCTCGGGCCATCGTCTACGTGCCGATGCCAACCCGATAAGCGACAGATGATAAAGTGTCAGGCCAGCATGTTCGGCGCCGAGGATATGGCGAATCCGGCTGCTATTATGTTATGCGTCGATTTATGTTATGCGTCGATCAAGTCAAGTAAGGTCGAGGCAGCAAACGCGGTGTTCTGACGTGCGCCGCAGATTTCATCGCGCCGGAGTCGCAGCACCGTGACGCGGTGGCGCCGTGCCTGCCCGATCTGATCCGTTTGACCAAGGGAACCGACCATGAATGATCCGATGAGTCAGCCACCGCTGCACCGGATGTTTCATCATTATTCTGAGATGCCGTACAGCCTGCGCGTGTTGTACACGGCAACGGGGCTCGTGCTCGGGCTCGGCTACTTGTTCGCGTTGATCTATATTTTCGATACCTACGCCGGGCGGGCCGGGGATAACCCGATGATGCTGTCCTATCAGGACGTCGTCGTTGGCTATAGCGGCAATGGACAAGGCTCGGTTCTCGAGTCAGCCTTGGGTGGTCCGATGCGCGACATGCTGCCGCATGACGAGAGCGCCACCATCATCAACTGGCTGCGGAACGGCGCCACGCCCGAAGCGTTCGCAAGCAACGTCAGGCCAATCATCGAAAAGCGCTGCCTGGTATGTCATGACGGTAGCAACCCGCACATCCCGAACCTGACCGGCTATGACAACGTGAAAAAGGTGACTTCGGCGGACACCGGTCCCTCGATTGTCACGCTGATTCGCGTGTCGCACATCCATTTGTTCGGAATAACCTTCATCTTCTTCATCATGGGCCTGATGTTCAGCCACGCTTATGTGCGGCCGGTATGGTTCAAGTGCGCCGCCATTGCGTTGCCATTCGTCGCCGAAGTGTCGGATATCAGCTCCTGGTATTTCGTCAGGCTGTACCACCCATTCGCCTGGGTCGTGATCGTCGGCGGCGCAATAATGGGAATGTGCTTCGGCTTCATGTGGGTGGTGACCATGTACCAGCTGTGGTTTTCTAGGCCGCCACGGGCGGTTCTGGAACGATCTGGCGGCGACATTCCAGGCATCCACTGAGGGCAACGTCGCTTAGGCGATATCTGCTGAGGGCAAGTCGTAGCCAGAACGTGGTGTAGGAGGCCGCTGACCAGCCTGCCGGCGATCCGGAAGAAGGCGCTCGGTTTCGAGGATCAAGGTTTGCTACAGACTTGACCCTGTTTGCGAGCAAGGCTGCCGCAGAAGAGCCGAACCAGAAGTTGCTCCCATGGATTAAAAGGCGATCGCCGCGCCGAAGCTCGCAAATATGCGCCGCGCTCAATGCGGCAATGCTTTCTTCGGATCTTCCCAGGGCGGGAACAGACGAACCATAACCAACAGCAGGACAAGCGGTGCAATCAGCACCGAGGCTGCGCCCAATACACCCTCCCGGTCGAAAAGGAGCCACTGAAAGGTCAGCAATCCCTTACCGGTCTTCGCGATCTCCTGTCCACCGATGACCACGTTGAAGCGCATCATCATAACTTCAAATAACACCAGCAAGGCGCTCATCGTGATGCCAAAGACCAGTGCGTTTCCGGTGGTGCGGCGCCAGAACATGTACGAAAGCCAGACAATCGGTATAACGGCGCCAATGGCAAGCTGCAGGACAAAGAACGGAACGATGAGCGGGCCGGTTATGAATTCCCAGATCACGTCGATGCCCTCCCGACCCTTATAGACAAGACTACCGAATTCCACCAACTCCAACAACAAGGTGAACATGACGAAGCCCCACAGCGTATACGCCATGCCTTTTATACAATCGAGGTCAACCGGGACCTTGCGCAACTTGCAGGACACGTAATAAAGCACGACCAAGAGAGCGGTACCGGAGATGATCGCCGAGAACAGAAAGATGGCCGGCATGAGATCAGACGACCACCATTCCCGGGACTTGAGAGAACCGAATATAAATCCCACATAACCATGCAGGCCGTGAGCCGCGGGAATACCGGTGACAGCCAACGCGAATATCCATTTCCGGTCGTATCGCATCGCCTTCTCGGAAAGATCGTAAGACCCGAGGGACAGTGCGCGATAAAACCACGCCAACAGCCCTTTCCGTTGTTGCGCCTGGTGCACGATGTAAGGCCGGAACACGAACCAGGTTTCCAGTAACAATAAAATAATGTAGAAGCCGGCAAAATAACCGAACATGGCCATGGCTGAACTCCAATGCGGCGTGATGACTGCATTGAAGGCGCGCTCGGGATGACCGAGGTGCAGCAGCAGCGGCGTGGGGACGAAGAGCATCATACACAACGAGACGAGCAAGGCGAAATGCGCTACAGGCTTTACTTGCTGTATCCCGAACACCTGATACAAGCTTGAAACAGTGAAAGCGCCGGCCACCAGCCCGGTGATATAGGGATAAACGACGATGAGCACGCCCCAAGGGAAAACCGTCTCGTTGGGGTAAACGTAGCCGGTGAACGGTGCGGCCTGAAATAGAGCTTCCATCAATCCACATCCTTATCGATGCCGACATAGAAGACGTTGGGGGCATTGCCGGTTTCGGGTCTGAGCACATCGACTCGATTGTTCTTGATGAACTGGCTGATCGGACTTTGCATGTCGTTGCGATCGCCGAAGATGCGCGCACCGACCGGGCAAACCTCGACACAGGCCGGCAGCATTCCCTTGGTGATGCGGTGATAGCACCAGGTGCATTTGTCGGTAACCTTCAATTCAGCGTTGAAGAACCGAGCGCCGTAGGGGCAAGCCTGCACGCAGTACTGGCAACCGATGCAATAGGTATGGTCGATGACGACCACGCCGTCCTCGGTCTTGTAGGTGGCGCCGGTCGGGCAGACTTGCACGCAAGCCGGATGGGTGCATTGGTTGCATAGCTTGGGCACGAAGAACGCCTTATCCACTTTCGCGTCCTTATAGCGATTGGCGAATCGATATTCCCCTTCCGAGCCGGAGGCTGAGATGTTCACCGGGTCGGCTTGGCTATCGATGCGTGGCGTATCCTCGCCTTCTAGATAAACATAACGCTCGACCCAGGTGCGGAAGTGATGGGCGTCGCGGGCGACCTCGTTTTCCGCCTTGCACGCCTCGACACAACGCAAGCAGCCGATGCATTTTGTGGCATCGACGCCGAAAGCCCAATGGTGCTTGGTCCAGTCGTAGCCCGGAATGTTCGGTATTGGCGGCGGCGAGCCCGCGGCGACGGCTTCGCGCACGACGGCATTGGCTGCGATCGCCATGCCGCCGCAGCCAAGGGCAGCCGCAAAGGCTTGCAGGAAGCTCCTCCGTCCCTGTCGGCGTTCGGCTGGTTCCTTGTCCTCTTCCATTTGCAAATGTTCCTCGTTGATTTCCGGTCCCGGGTATCTCACTTGCAGTTGGCGTTGGAGAAATAGGCCGCCAAATTTGCGGCATCCGCATCGCTCAGATCCTTGGTTATCCCGGACATGGTGGCGTCCTTGCGGCCGCCGTTCTTGTAGGATTGCAGCGCATCGACGAGATAATTAACGGACTGTCCGGCAAGGTTCGGCCATGCGGGCTGCGCGCTGATCCCGGCGATGCCGTGGCAAGCGGCGCATTTGGATACGATCGCTTGCCCTGCGGCTGCGGCCTTCTTTTCCCCGTTCCGGGTGCTCTTGCAACTCGATCCCGCGTAAAAAGCCGCGAGATTTCCGATGTCGGCGTCGCTCAGGCCTCCGACCATGCCAGCCATCACGGGATTTCCGCGCGCACCCGTTTTGTAAGCCTTGAAGGCGCCGACGAGATATGCCGCTTTCTGTCCGGCAAGGCTGGGGCCGGGAAGATTCTCGCTTACTCCCGCCGGGCCATGACATGCTGCGCAATTGGATGCTTCCGCCTTCGCTTTCCCCACAGCCGCATCGCCCGATGGTGCGGTCGCCGCCGCGGCCGCGCCGATGATCCGGGGCGAGTGGGGGTTGTGGCAGGTCGTGCATTGCGTCGTTCCCGCGTGCGTGGCGACGACGATTTGCGGTTGTCCTTGGGGCCGTCCCGGCATCTGCTCGTGGCACTGGGTGCAAAGCTTTACGGTATCGGTTGGGACTACAAGCTTCACGTTGTCGGGGTGAACCGGGCCGGTCGCCGAGTTTATATAGCCTGGTGGAGGATCGCGGCGACCCGCGGGGCCGTGACAGACCTCGCATTTGACGATCTTGCCCACCACCACGCTGTTATGCACGCCTTTAGACCAATCCGCGTATTGCTGCGCGTGGCATGTTTGGCAATATGCGGTGCCTTGGTACTTCGGTTTATCCAAAGCAATCTCCGCTACCGAAGCGCCCCGGTAGTAACCGTATTCGTAATATGAATTGGCGGTGAAATAAGTTCTGGCCGCGTACCCAATTACGCCAAAAGCCAAGATAAGAAGAACGAGCCGGACAATATGCTTTGGCATGAGTTCCCGATTTCACATACGGGCGCGGCCTCTTCCGCATCGGTATTAAGTTGCGCCAACCGGACACGGCCGTTCAGTTTTTTTGTTTTCGAATGCGCCCGCGTTAAGTGCCCCCCGCTGTTCTTGGATCCGGCCAAGAAATCGCTTTCAAGCCCCCGCTGTCGTTGATCTAAATCAATTGTGCCGACATACCCCAGATGACTCTGGAGTTCCAAGCCCCAGCATGGCTCTCCCGGGCCTCCGCGTAGGAACACGAATCCACGCGAGGCCCAGTACGAAACCCCGCGAGGCCCGGTGCAGCGCCGGATGCTACTGAGATTTGCTTTCGATGTATTCGACCGCGGCCTTGATGTCGTCGTCGGACAGACTCGACTTTCCGCCGCGTGCCGGCATCATGCCCTTGCCCTTGATGGTGCTGGCAACCAGCGCGGGGGTGCCTTCCTTGATCAACGGCGCCCAGGCGTCCTTGTCGCCGATCTTCGGCTTCATATTATTGTGGCAAGCGGCACAGTTCGCATTATAGACCGCCGCGCCGTCTGCAAACGCCGGCGCCGTTCCCGCCGCGATCAAGACTGCCGCAATGACATAATCGCAAAGTTGAAGTTTCATGGTGTGCTCCTGGGTTGTCTCGTTTCTGCCGACATGCGTGTGAGTCTCATTCGCATTCGTGCCCTTCGCCTCGGTTAACCGGCTCGTTCAGGGGGACTGACTGGCGTAATAGGATGCAATGCCTTCTATGATGGCGTCTCCATAGGGCAAGGTCATGTTATGCATCGCCGAACTTTCCCGTCTGCCCTCGCGGTACGACCTCAGCGCCATTATGAGATAGTCCCTGTCCTGGCCCCTGATGTTCGGTACCACCAGCGCCGGATTGTCCGCCGTGGAGCTGTGGCAGCGATCGCATCTGGCGGCGATATCCTGAAGCAGGGTCTGCCCGTGTTCAGCCGCGGTTCCCGGCTGGACGGTGTAGAACGCGGCGATATTCTCGGCATCGGCATCGCTCTTGACGGCTACGGCAACGACACGTTGCATGGCCGCATGCTTGCGACCGGCGCGGTAAGCCTTGAGGGCGTCCACGAGATACAAGGGGTCCTGGCCCGCGAGACTGGGAGTTGCGGAATCGGTGCTCACGCCCCGCGCTCCGTGGCAACCGCCGCACAGACCAGTAAGCCGCTCGCCTGCCGCGGGATTGCCACGCAGTGGCGCGTGACGTTGCGCGGGAGTCTGCGACGCGAAATAGAGCGCCAAACTCTCGAAATCCAGCGCTTTCAAGTTCCGGATCAGCGAATGCATGGGAGGGGTTTCGCGGGCGCTGGCGAGATACTCCTGGATCGCGGCGACAAAATATCCCGGCTGTTGGCCGCTCAGGCTGGGCATGCCGGGGGTAACGCTATTGCCATTCTCGCCGTGACATTTTGTACAGGCCTGGGCCAACTTCTTTCCGTGGTCATAGGGCGAGAAGATTTCCGCGCGCGCTCCCGGGGCGGGGGCAACGGGCGGGAGACTCGCATAATACGCGGCCACCATGCCCTCACCCGCCTCGTTCAGGTTTTCGGCCATGATCTTTACGCCGGCGTGAATGCGTTGGCCCTGTCTGTACTCGCTCAGCGCGGTAACCAGATAGCGGTAGCGTTGTCCCGCCAGATTGGGGATGCCCGGGGCAATGCCATGCCCATCCAAGCCATGGCATCCCTTGCATTGTTGTTCGGCCAAAGTCTTCCCCGCATCGATATCCGCCTTCGTCGGCGCCGCGATCGCGTTTTGGGCGGACGAGTCGCGAATATCCCAGCCGGTGGCCAGTGCCGCCGAGATCAGGAGAGCCCGCGCAAGATATTTCATGGGATCATCCCTATAGCACGATCACGATCCCAACGCATGACCAATGAATCCGGTCAGCACCAGGATCAGCAACATCAAGCCGATCGAAATCAGGGTGAAGCCCAATATTCTCGAACCGATGGCCATGGCTCGCGATGGCTGAGGCACGCGAT
>Ga0187803_10000121_pt1 | contig 32634 bp, 24 predicted proteins | sample NC_wetland_sal_i_2_FD_132425 | JGI IMG/M metagenome (GOLD analysis project Ga0187803, IMG submission 132425) | Wetland sediment microbial communities from Neuse River Estuary, North Carolina, USA - Control_3 | ecosystem: Environmental > Aquatic > Freshwater > Wetlands > Sediment | place: USA...
GTGGCGCTGGCGCTGCTCCCGGCCTCGCTGCGCGCCCGGATCAACCTGGCGCAACAGGCGCGGCCCGAGGATCTGCAATCGGTGCGTGCGGCCCATGCCGCCAACGGCATCAAGGCCGAGACGTCGTCCTTCTTTTCCGACATTCCGGCGCGCCTGGCGCGCGCGCATCTGGTGATCTCGCGCGCCGGCGCCTCCTCGGTCGCCGAGATCTGCGCGGTCGGGCGGCCTTCGCTCCTGGTGCCTTTCCGCCTCGCCGCCGACGACCATCAGACCGCGAATGCCGAATCGCTCAAGCAGGCGGGCGCCGCCTGGATCATGGCCGAACGCGAGTTCACGCCTCCGGCGCTGGCGCAGCGGCTGGAGAATCTGTTCACCCAGCCCGATCTCCTCGAAGCGGCCGCGGCCTCGGCCTATCGCCACGGCAAGCCCGACGCGGCGCGGCGCCTGGCCGATCTGGTGCTGGAGACCGCGGCTTCGGGTTCCCATGGAGGCGGGCCATGAGGGCGTTGCCCCATGACATCGGCGTCATCCATTTCACCGGCATCGGCGGCATCGGCATGAGCGGCATCGCCGAGATTCTGAAGAATCTCGGCTACGAGGTGCAGGGCAGCGATCTCGCCGACAACGCCAATGTGCGCCGGCTGCGCGCCATCGGCATACCGGTCGAGATCGGCCACAAGCCCGAGAACCTGGGCAAGGCCAAGGTGGTGGTGGTGTCCTCGGCGGTGAAGCCCGACAACCCCGAAGTGGTCGAGGCGCGGGCGCGGCTCATACCCGTGGTGCGCCGGGCCGAGATGCTGGGCGAGCTGATGCGCCTCAAATGGGCGATCGCGGTCGCCGGCACCCACGGCAAGACCACCACCACCTCGATGATCGGCGCGCTGCTGGAAACCGCCGGGCTCGATCCCACGGTCATCAACGGCGGCATCATCAACGCCTATGGCACCAATGCGCGGCTGGGCGCCGGCGACTGGATGGTGGTCGAGGCCGACGAGAGCGACGGAACTTTTGTCAAACTCCCATCGACGATTGCGGTCGTGACCAACATCGATCCCGAGCATCTGGATTACTGGGGCTCGGTCGAGGCGCTGCATCAGGGCTTCGAGAGCTTCGTCGCCAACATCCCGTTCTACGGCCTGGCCGTGCTGTGCATCGACCATCCGGTGGTGCAGGGCATGATTTCGAAGCTCGGCGAGAAGCGCGTCGTGACATACGGCCTGTCGCCCCAGGCCGACATCCGCGCGGTCGAGATCGAGCTGGGGCCGCAAGGCGCGCGCTACGACGTGGTGATCGCCGACCGGCGGGAGAACACCGCGCGCACCATCAAGGGAATGAGGCTGCCGATGTTCGGGGGCCACAACGTGCAGAATTCGCTGGCCGTGGTGGCGGTGGCGAAAGAGATGGGCCTCGGCGACGAGGTGCTGCGCGCCGCGCTCGGCGAATTCAAGGGCGTGAAGCGCCGCTTCACCAAGACCGGCGAATCGGGCGGCGTCACCGTGATCGACGATTACGCCCACCATCCGGTCGAGATCGCCGCCGTGCTCAAGGCGGCGCGGGGCGCCACCTCGGGCAGCGTCATCGCCGTGGTGCAGCCGCACCGTTACAGCCGCGTCAAGCACCTGTTCGGGGAATTCTGCACCTGCTTCAACGACGCCGACACCGTGCTGGTGGCCGACATCTATGCCGCGGGCGAAGCGCCGATCGAAGGCGTCAGCCGCGACGCGCTGGTCGAGGGCCTGCGGGCGCGCGGGCACCGCAACGTGCTGCCGCTCGAATCGCCTGCCGCACTCGCCGGCGTGATCCAGAGTCTTACCAAGCCGGGCGATCTGGTGGTGTGCCTGGGCGCGGGATCGATCACCAATTGGGCCAATGCGCTGCCGGGAGAGCTGGCGTCTCTCTCGCCGCAGAGGAAGCGCAAATGATGCCGGCCAAGCGCACCCCAGCCGCCCCTCCCCGCCTGATCGAGCGCCTGCCGCCGGTGCGCGGAAGGCTGACCGAGAACGCGCCTTTGTCTCAGCTTACATGGTTCAGGGTTGGCGGCCCGGCCGAGGTGATGTTCCGGCCCGCCGACGTCGAGGATCTGGCGCAGTTCCTGGCGCACAAGCCCAAGGACGTGAAGGTGACGGTGATCGGCGTGGCGTCGAATCTTCTGATCCGCGACGGCGGCGTGAAGGGCGTGGTGGTGCGGCTCGGGCGCGGCTTCGTCGAGATCAAGTCCCAAGGCGAGGAGATCAGCGCCGGGGCGGGCGCGCTCGATCTGAACGTCGCGCTTTCGGCCTGCGCCGCTGGAATCGCGGGACTCGAATTCCTCTCCGGCATTCCCGGCACCGTCGGCGGCGGCTTGCGCATGAACGCCGGCGCTTATGGAGCCGAGTTCAAGGACGTGCTGGTTTCGGCCACCGCGCTCGACCCCAAAGGCAGGATCCACGAAATGACGCCCACCGAAATGGGCCTCGCCTACCGCCATTGCGGCGTGGCCGAGGATTGGGTGTTCGTCTCCGCCCGCTTCAAAGGCAAGCGCGACGAGCCCCAGGCCATCGGCGCGCGCATGGCCTTGATCCAGGCGCAGCGCGAGGAAAGCCAGCCGATCCGCGCCCGCACCGGCGGCTCCACCTTCGCCAACCCGCCGGGACGCAAGGCCTGGGAGCTGATCGACCAGGCCGGCTGCCGCGGCCTGAAGCGCGGCGGCGCGGCGGTCTCAAGCAAGCACACCAATTTCCTCATCAATACCGGCGAGGCGAGCGCCGCCGATATCGAGGCGCTGGGCGAGGAAGTGCGCAAGCGCGTCCGGGAGAAAAGCGGCATCGAACTCGAATGGGAGATCAAGCGCATCGGCGTGGCCCTGCCCCCATCGCCGGAGGACGCGCCATGAGCCGCCGCGTCGCCGTCTTGATGGGCGGCTGGACCGCCGAACGCGAGGTTTCGCTGGTGAGCGGGCGCGAATGCGCCAAGGCGCTCCGCGAGCTGGGCTATGAGGTGCGCGAGATCGACGTGACGTGCGATCTCGCGGCCTTGGTCAAGGATCTCACGCCCCGTCCCGAGGTGGTGTTCAACGCGCTGCACGGCCGCGGCGGCGAGGACGGCACGGTGCAGGGCGTGCTCGAATTCCTGCGCGTGCCCTATACCCATTCGGGCGTGCTGGCCTCGGCCGTGGCCATGGACAAGCCGATTGCGCGCAGCGTTTTCGCCGCCGCCGGGTTGCCGCTGGCCGAGGGCAAGGTGGTGTCGGCAAGCGAGTTGGCCGCCGGCGACGTGATGGCGCGGCCCTATGTGGTGAAGCCGGTGAACGAGGGCTCGAGCGTCGGCGTGCGCATCGTGCAGGAAGGGGACAAGTCCTGGGCGAATGAGGCCAAGAGCTGGGCCTTCGGCGAGCGCGCGCTGGTCGAGGCTTACGTGCCGGGGCGCGAGATCACCGTAGCGGTGATGGGGAAGCGCGCGCTGGGCGCGCTCGAGATCCGTCCGGCCAAGGGCTTCTACGACTACGACGCCAAATACGCGCCGGGCGGCTCCGACCATCTGGTGCCGGCCCCGATTCACGCCACGGCCTACGCCCAGGCGCTGGCGATCGCGCTGGCCGCGCACCAGGCGCTGGGCTGCCGCGGCGTGAGCCGTTCCGATCTGCGCTACGACGACACCAAGGGCGAGCCGGGACGGATCGTGCTCTTGGAAGTGAACACCCAGCCGGGCATGACGCCGACCTCGCTGGTGCCGGACATCGCGCGCCATGCCGGCATCTCCTTTCCGGCCCTGGTGCAATGGATGGTGGAGAACGCCGCATGCGATTTCTGAATCGCCTGCAAACCCAGGGACGCGCGGCTCTGATCCGGGCGTTGGCGGCGGCGGCGGGCCTCACGTTCTGCGCCCTCGCCGGCGCCCTCTTCTGGCTGTGGCACGCGGGCGCCCTGGCGCCGCTGTCGGCCCGCATTGACGCAAGGCTGCACTTCATCGGCGCCGAGAACGGGCTGGCGCTGGACAAGGTCGAGATCGAGGGCCGCGACCGCCAGAGCCAGGAATCGATCCTGGAAGCGCTCGAGGTTCGGCAAGGCATGCCGGTGCTGGACATCGACCTGGCGGCGGCGCAGGCGCGGCTTGAGGGCCTCCCCTGGGTGCGTTCGGCCGAGATCGAGCGGCGCATGCCCGACACGCTCTTCATCAAGATCGAGGAGCGCCAGCCCTTCGCCTTCTGGCAGAAGAACGGCACGTTGATGCTGATCGACCGCGACGGCATGGTGATCCCGGCCGGCGATCTCTCATCCTACGGCCCGCTGATCGTGCTGGTGGGCGACGACGCGCCCGGCAACGCCGAGCCGCTCTTCGACCTGCTCAAGACCGAGCCGGCGCTCGCGGCGCGCGTCAGGGCCGGGGTGCGGCTCGGGCAGCGGCGCTGGACTCTGCGCTTCGACAACGGCGTCGAGGCGGCGTTGCCCGAGACCGGCGCGCCAGCGGCGTGGCACCGCCTGGCCGCGCTCGAAGCCTCCGGCCGCGTGCTCGAGCGCGCCATATCCGCGATCGATCTGCGCCTGCCCGACCGCGTCGTGCTGAAGGCCTTGCCCGCGCCCTCCGCCAAGTCCGCGCCCAAGGACAAGAGCACATGAAGAAGAAGCACACCAGCCGCGCGCGCGGCGGCATCATCGGCGTGCTCGACATCGGCTCGACCAAGATGTGCTGCCTGATCGCGCGCGTCGAGGGCAAGAATCCTCACATCATCGGCATCGGCCACCAGGTTTCGCGCGGCATCAAGCACGGCATCGTCACCGAGATCGAGGCGGCGAGCCAGGCGATCCTGACCACCGTCCACGCCGCCGAGCAGATGGCGGGCGAGCAGCTGGCCGAGGTGGTGGTGAACCTGTCGGGCGGCTTCGGCGCCTCGCGCATGACCCGGGCCGAGATCAACCTCACCGGCCGCGAAATCAGCGACCGCAACATGCACCGCGTGCTCGAACAGGGCTTCCGCGTCAAGGAGCCGCATGAGCGCACGGTGATCCATTCCGTGCCGGCCGGATTCTCGATCGACGGCAGCCGCCCCATCCGCGACCCGCGCGGCATGTACGGCCACAGGCTGGCGGTCGCCATGCACGTGGTTTCCGCCGAAGCCGCCGCGGTCCGGAACCTCGCCAACACCCTCGGGCGCTGCCGGCTCGAGATCGCGGCGCTGGTCGCGAGCCCCTACGCCTCGGGCCTCGCCTGCCTGGTCGAGGACGAAAGCGAGCTGGGCGCGACCTTGATCGACATGGGCGGCGGCACCACCACCATCGCCGTGTTCCTCGACGGCAATCTGGTCTTCACCGACAGCGTCCCGGTCGGCGGCTCCCACGTCACCCACGACATCGCCCGGGGCCTGTCGACGCCGATCGCCCATGCCGAGCGCATGAAGGCGCTGTACGGCAACGCCATCCCGTCCTCATCCGACGAGCGCGAAACCATCACCGTGCCGCTGGTGGGCGAGGAGGACGAAGGCACCGCCAACCACGTGCCGAAATCGATCCTGGTGGGGATCATCGCGCCGCGCATCGAGGAGACCTTCGAGCTGGTGCGCGACCGGCTGGCATCCGCGGGCTTCGACCAGGCGGCCGGGCGCCGCGTGGTGCTGACCGGCGGCGCCTGCCAGCTGCCGGGCGCGCGCGATTTGGCCGGCCACGTGCTCGACAAGCAGATCCGCATCGGCCGCCCGTTGCCCATCGAGGGGCTGGCCGAGGCGACCGGCGGCCCGGCCTTCGCCACCACCTCGGGACTGATCCATTTCGCTCTCGCCGAACGCGCCGAGCCCGCCAAGCGGGGCCGCGCGCGCGCGGAGGAGCCAAGCGGCCTGTTCGGCCGAATCGGGAGTTGGGTTCGTGAAAACATCTAAGCGCATACCCGTCCTTCCGCCTTTCGCCAGGCGGAGCGGCGGCTCCAAGGCCGGCGCAGCCGCCGGCATGACATCTCAAGCGGCGATTTTCCTAGGAGGGAAAGCATGACTCTCAATCTGAAAATTCCCAACGAAGAGCTGGAGCTGAAGCCCCGGCTTACCGTCATCGGCGTCGGCGGCGCCGGCGGCAACGCTGTCAGCAACATGATCCGTTCCAACCTGATCGGTTGCGAGTTCGTCGTCGCCAACACCGACGCGCAGGCGATGAAGCATACGCAGGTCGAACGCAAGATCCAGCTCGGCATCACCGTGACCCGGGGCCTCGGCGCCGGTTCACGGCCCGATGTCGGGCAGATCGCCGCCGAAGAAGCGCTCGACGAGATCATGCTGGCGCTCGAAGGCTCCAACATGGTGTTCATCACCGCCGGCATGGGCGGCGGCACCGGCACCGGCGCGGCGCCGGTCATCGCCCGGGCCGCGCGCGAAAGCGGCATCCTGACGGTGGGCGTCGTCACCAAGCCCTTCCACTTCGAGGGCGCCCACCGCATGAAGACGGCGGAAAAGGGCATCGAGGAGTTGTCGAAATACGTCGATACGCTGCTCATCATCCCGAACCAGAACCTGTTCCGGGTGGCGAACGAGCGCACGACCTTCGCCGACGCCTTCAAGATGGCCGACGACGTGCTGCATGCCGGCGTCCGCGGCGTGACCGATCTCATGGTCATGCCCGGCCTCATCAACCTCGACTTCGCGGACATCCGCGCGGTGATGAGCGAGATGGGCAAGGCGATGATGGGCACGGGCGAGGCCGAAGGCGAACGCCGCGCGATCGACGCGGCGGAAGCGGCGATCTCCAACCCGTTGTTGGAAGACGTGGCGATCAAGGGCGCGCGCGGGGTGTTGATCAACATCACTGGCGGCAACGACATGACCTTGTACGAGGTCGACGAGGCCGCCAACCGCATCCGCGAGGAGGTCGATCCCGAAGCCAACATCATCTTCGGCTCGACCTTCGACGAGCAGTTGGCTGGAAAGATGCGGATTTCGGTCGTCGCCACCGGCATCGACATCGAAACGATGGCGCATCCGAAGCCGCTCGAGCCGATGCAGAAGACGGCTCCGGCGATCGCGGTCAGGCCCGCACCCGCGGCCCGGCCGGTTGCGGCGCCGGCTCATGTGCATGCTTCGGCGATGCCCGAAACCGAGATCGAGCCGGCCTTGCCGCCGGCGCCGGTCCCGGCGATGGCGGCGGCGCCGCGCATCGAGGCGATCGAGGCCCAGGCGCTGGGCCGCGGCGGCTTCGCGGCCAAGCGCGCGGTCGAGCCGGTGATGGTCCGGCCGGCCGTAACGGCCAAGCCGGCGGTCGCGCCCAATCCCTTCGCCGACGCGGCGATGGAGAACGGCGGCAGGCCCACGGCGAAGGCGAAATCGCGGGGGCCGAGCCTGTTCGAACGGGTGACCAATGCGGGCCGTCTCATCCATCCGCAGGACGAGACTCCCGCGGCGGAGCCGCACAATGTGAGACCGGCGGAGCCGCAAATCGCCCGGGCGCCCGAGCCGCAGGTGGAACCAGCGGCAACACAGCCGGCGCCGCAGCCGGCGGCACGGCCGGAACGTCCGTCCCGCGCCAAGGAAGAAGACCTGCTGGAGATCCCGGCCTTTCTGCGCCGGCAGGCCAACTAAGGCGGCGGCAGGGGCCGGGCGAACGGCCATCAGACCGCCGTGATGTCATCGCGTCGCGCCGCGGGACCCCGCCGGGTCCCGCGGCAAGCGGCCCGGGATTTTCGGCTTAGCCGCCTGAAATCCCTGGGGAATTCCGATAACAATCTGAAATAAAGAGTGATTTGTGCGCCGCAACCGCGCTTGGTTAAGATGTGTTCAATAAGGGAGTTTCGGGGGGCATGAGTCGTCATTTGGTTTCCTGCGCGCAAAAAACCTTGAAAGCGCCGATCCACTGCCGTGGCATCGGGCTGCACAGCGGCGCGCATATCGAGATGACCCTCCATCCGGCCGCGCCCAATACCGGCATCCGTTTCCGCCGCAGCGATCTCGGCAACGTCGAGATCGAGGCTTCGTGGCGCAACGTCGTCGAGTCCACGCTTTGCACCACGCTCGCCAACGGCAAGGGCATCTCGATCGCCACCGTCGAGCATCTGATGGCGGCCTTCGCCGGGCTCGAAATCGACAACGTCGTGGTCGAGCTGGACGGACCGGAAGTTCCGGCGATGGACGGCAGCGCCGCGCCCTTCGTCTTCCTGATCGAGTGCGCCGGGCTGGTCGAGCAGAACGCGCCGCGCCGCGTCATCAGGGTGTTGAAGCCGGTCAGCGTCGGTACGCCCGGCAAATCGGCGGCGCTGGTGCCGGACGACAGTTTCTCGGTGAGCTTCGCCATCGATTTCACTTCCAGCGCCATCACCCGCCAGGAGCTGTCGCTCGCCCCCTGCCCCGAGAGCTTCAAGCACGATCTCGGCCCGGCGCGCACCTTCGGCTTCCTGCACGAGGTCAAGGCGATGCGCGATGCCGGCTTGGCGCGCGGCGGTTCGCTCGACAACGCCGTGGTCATCGCCGGCGACCGCGTGCTGAACCAGGAAGGCCTGCGTTACGACGACGAATTCGTCCGCCACAAGATGCTCGATGCGCTGGGCGACCTCTATCTCGCCGGCTGCCCGATGTTGGGCCAGTTCCGCGGCGTGCGCTCCGGCCATGCGCTGAACCGCCAGCTTCTGGCGGCCTTGTTCGCCGATTCCTCGGCCTGGTGCTATGCCGGCGCCGAAGCCGATGCCGCGCCCGAGGCCGCCGTCGCCTGAGTCCGCAACTCGGCTGAATCCCTCGGGATTCGCTGCTTTTCCCGCCTCCCGCCGCGTTGTTGGCTTGGCTGCCGCCGTGCTATAAGGGCAGCCGTGAAATTTCTCGGTTTCCATTCCATGCCCCGGTCCGCGGCGCTGCGCTTCGCCGCGGCGTGCGCCCTTGGCTTGCTCGCCGCCTGCGCCGGCAAGACCAAGGACACCTATGTCGAGCGGCCGGTCGAGGAACTCTACAACACCGCCATGGACCAGCTCGCCACCGAGAATTATTCCAAGGCGGCGGACGACTTCGACGAGGTCGAGCGCCAGCACCCCTATTCCGTCTGGGCGACCAAGGCGCAGCTCATGTCCGCCTATGCGCTCTACCAGGGCAACAAATTCGATGAATCGATCATCGCCGCCGACCGCTTCATCCAGCTCCATCCCGGCCACCGCGACGTCGCCTATGCCTATTACCTGAAGGCGCTCGACTACTACATCCAGATCGAGGATATCGGCCGCGACCAGAAGACGACGCAGCAGGCCCTGACCGCGCTGAGCGAGGTGGTGCGGCGCTTCCCCGATTCGCGATACGCGCGCGACGCGCACCTCAAGATCGATCTGGCGCGCGACCATCTCGCCGGCAAGGAGATGGCGATCGGCCGCTGGTACGAGGGCCGGGGGACATACCTCTCCGCCGTCAACCGCTTCAAGAACGTGATCGACCAGTATCAGACCACCACCCACGTGCCCGAGGCGTTGGAACGGCTGACCGAGTGCTATCTCGCGCTCGGCCTCAAGGACGAGGCGCAAAGGACCGCCGCGGTGCTGGGCTACAACTACCCCGGCAGTTCCTGGTACGAAGCGACCTATGTGCTGGTCACCGGGCAGAAGCCGCAGCAGGCGGTGGCGACCGACCCCAAACAATCCGGCGGCGGCCAGCCGGGCTGGTTCGGCCGGGTCTTCGGCTCGATCTTCTAACCACCCGAATCCCCAATCCTACAAGGGGGGCCGGTGCCGAGGCTGGCCTGGGGCGGGCGGCGCGGCTATCATCGCGCCGATGCTGCTCGGACTTTCCATCCGCGACGTGGTGCTGATCGACAAGCTCGATTTGTCGTTCCGGGCGGGGCTGTGCGTGCTCACCGGCGAGACCGGCGCGGGCAAGTCGATCCTGCTCGATGCCTTGGGCCTGGCCCTGGGCGTGCGCGCGGAATCGGGGCTGGTGCGCCATGGCGCCGAGCAGGCGGCCGTCAGCGCCGAATTCGCGCTGCCCCGCAGCCATCCGGTCCGCGATCTGCTGTCCCAGGCGGGGATATCCCTGCCGGGCGACAGCCTGGTGCTGCGCCGCGTGGTCGACAGCGGCGGCCGCAGCCGCGCCTTCATCGACGACCAGCCGGTCAGCATCGGCCTGTTGCGCCAGGCTGGCGAGGCGCTGGTCGAGATCGAGGCGCAATTCGCCCAGCGCGGCTTGCTCGACCCCGCAACCCACCGCCAGGCGCTCGACGACTATGGCGTGGACGCATCCGACCTGAGGGGCTTGACCGAAGCCTGGAACGCCTGGCGCGAAAAGCTCAAGGCGCATGAGGAATCCGCCGAGCGGCTCGCCCGCGCCCGCGCCGAGGAGGAATTCCTGCGCCACGCGCTCAAGGAGCTCGAGGCGCTCGAGCCCAAGCCGGGGGAAGAGAATACCCTGGCCGAGGAACGCGCCTTGCTGATGAACCGCGAACGGCTCACCGAGGCCTTGGAAGGCGCGCTGGCCGAGCTGGCGGGCGAGCGCGGCGGGGAGCGCGCGCTCAATGCGGCCGCCCGGTCTCTCGAACGGCTCAAGGACAAGGCGGGCGGGCGGCTCGACTCAGCGCTCGGCGCGCTGGAACGGGCAAGGGTGGAGACGCGCGAGGCGATCTCCGAGATCGAGGCCGCCTTGCGCGATCTGGGCAATGCGCCGCGCAGCGCCGAGAAGATCGAGGAGCGGCTGTTCGCGCTCCGGGCGCTCGCGCGCAAGCACAATGTCACGGTCGACGGCCTCGCCGGTCTGCGCGCCGAAATCGCGGCCAAGGTGGCGGCGCTGGAAGATGGCGGCGACGCGGTGGAGAAACTGGCGCGCGAAGCGGCCGAGGCGCGCAAGGTTTATATGGCATGCGCCGACAAGGTCTCGGCCCAGCGCCGCAAGGCGGCGGTTTCGCTCGACGCCGCGGTGAGCAAGGAATTGAAGCCCTTGAAGCTGGACAAGGCGCGTTTCGCGACATTGCTCACCGCGCTCGGCGAACCCGAATGGGGGCCGTTCGGCCGCGAGCGCGTGCATTTCGAGGTCGCGACCAACCCGGGCGCGCCGGCGGGGCCGCTCGCCAAGATCGCCTCGGGCGGCGAGCTGTCACGCTTCATGCTGGCCTTGAAGGTGGTGCTGGCCAAGACCTCGCCCGTGCCGACGCTGGTTTTCGACGAGGTGGACAGCGGCATCGGCGGCGCCGCGGCGGCGGCGGTGGGCGAGCGGCTCCATCGCCTCGGCCGGGAATTGCAGGTGCTGGTGGTGACGCATTCGCCCCAGGTGGCGGCGCGCGGAGCGCATCACTGGCGGGTGGAAAAGAGCCAGGCGGCGCAGAAGACCCTGATCCGGGCCGCGGAGCTTTCGGCCGAGGCGCGGCGCGAGGAAATCGCCCGCATGCTGTCGGGCGCCGCCATCACCGCCGAGGCGCGCGCGGCGGCGGCCTCGCTCATGGCCGGAGCCGAGGCGTGAGCCGGACGGCCAAGGGTGAAACCGCCGTCGGGGAACTGACCGAGTCCGAAGCCAAGGCCGAGCTGAAACGCCTGGCCGGGGAAATCGCGCATCACGACCGGCTCTATTACCAGAAGGACGCGCCCGAGGTTTCGGACGCGGAATACGACGCGCTGCGCCGGCGCAACGACGCCATCGAGAAGCGTTTCCCCGCTCTCATCCGCGCCGACAGCCCCTCCAAGCGCGTGGGCGCGGCGCCGGCGACGGGCTTCGCCAAGGTCAGGCATCCGCACGCCATGCTGTCGCTCGACAACGCCTTCGAGGAGGGCGACGTGCGCGATTTCTTCAAAAGCGTGCGCAACTTCTTCCGCGCGCCCGAGGATTTGAAACGCGTCGAGCCCGGCACCATCGCGGTGATGGCCGAGCCCAAGATCGACGGGCTGTCGGCCTCGATCCGCTACGAGAAGGGCAAGCTGGTGCTGGGCGCGACGCGCGGCGACGGCATCACCGGCGAGGACGTGACGGCCAACATCAAGACCCTGGCGAGCGTGCCCTCGGCATTGAAGGGCCATGGCTGGCCCGGCATCATCGAGGTGCGCGGTGAGGTCTATATGGAGCATCCGGGGTTTTTCGCGCTCAACCGGGAGCGGGAAAAGCAAGGCGAGCCGGTTTTCGCCAATCCCCGCAACGCCGCCGCCGGTTCCTTGCGGCAGTTGGATCCTTCGATTACCGCAAAGCGGCCCTTGAAATTCTTCGCCTATGCCTGGGGCGAAACCGACGAGCGTTTCGCCAAAAGCCATGAAGAGGCGTTGAAACACCTCAAATCCTGGGGCTTCGCGGTCGATTCGCATTCGAAGTTGTGCCACGGCGTCGAGGCGGTGTTGCAATTCCACCGCGACATGGCGGCCCGGCGCGCGCAGCTCCCTTATGACATCGACGGCGTGGTGTACAAGGTCAACGACCTCGATCTCGAGGAGCGCCTCGGCTTCGTCAGCCGCGCGCCGCGCTGGGCGATCGCGCATAAATTCCCGGCCGAGCGGGCGCAGACCATGCTGAAGAAAATCCGCATCCAGGTCGGCCGCCAGGGCACGCTGACGCCGGTGGCCGATCTGGAGCCGATCACGGTGGGCGGCGTGGTGGTGAGCCACGCCACGCTGCACAACGAGGACGAGATCGCGCGCAAGGACATCCGCGAGGGCGACACCGTCGTCATCCAGCGCGCCGGCGACGTCATCCCCCAGGTGGTGGGGGTGATGAAGGAACGCCGGCCCCGGAGCGCGCATCCCTTCAAATTTCCGCACAAATGTCCGGAATGCGACAGCCTGGCGGTGCGCGAGGAAGGCGAGGCGGCGTGGCGTTGCACCGGCGGCCTGTTCTGCCCGGCCCAGGCGGTGGAACGGCTCATCCATTTCGTTTCCCGCAACGCGCTCGACATCGAGGGCATGGGCGACAAGCACATCGCCGAATTCTGGCAGGACAGACTGATCAAGAACCCGGCCGATATCTTCCGCCTCAAGCCGGAGCAGATCGAAAAACGCGAAGGCTGGGGCGAATTGAGCGCGCGCAAGCTCATCGCCGCGATCGATGCGCGGCGCGAACCGCCGCTCGACCGCTTCATCTACGCGCTCGGGATTCCCCAGGTCGGGGAATCGACCGCCAAGCTGCTGGCGCGGCATTACCGCTCGCTCAAGACCTGGCGCAAGGCGATGATCGCTTCCCACGACAAGCACGGCGAAGCCTGGCGCGAGCTCAACGACATCCAGAACATCGGCGAGGACACCGCCGCCGACATCGTCGGGTTTTTCGCGGAAAAGCATAACCAGAGGGTGCTGGACGAGCTCGAAGGCGAGATGCGCGTCAATGATTTCCATGCGCCATCCGCCGGCCATTCGCCGCTCGCCGGCAAGAGCATCGTGTTCACCGGCACGCTCGAAGGCATGAGCCGGTCCGAGGCCAAAGCGCGCGCCGAGGCGCTGGGCGGCCAGGTTTCCTCCAGCGTCTCGGCCAAGACCGATTACGTGGTGATGGGCGCCGATCCCGGCTCCAAGGCCAAGAAGGCCAAGGAGCTCGGCGTCAAGATTCTCGGCGAAGCGGAATGGCTCAAGCTGGCGCGGGGGTGAGGCGCACCGGCCATGCTTCTAGGGTTTCCGCCGCCGCTTGGGCGCCTCTATTAGCGGCTCGTTCGCGATCAGGAACCAGAGCCCGGCAAGGAACAACATGGCGGCGACGAACAGGATGGATGAAACTCCGCCGGCATAGAGCACGACGCTGTTGTCGCCCCAAGGCGCCGCCGCGTTCGCGATCAAGGCCACATCGCCCAGGCCGAGGATTCCGATCAGCGCCCAAACCAGTGGCGGGACCACGACCGGGGAGGCGGCAATTCTTCGCTTGGGATAGGTCACGGTCCAATAGCCGAGGATGACCGCCATGACGGCGCTCGACAGGCGCCAGACCGCGGCAGCGGGCAATGTGGACAGCGCCAAAAGCGGCGCCAGCATCGACCCCAACACGGTCATCAATCCCAGCTGAATGGTCATGCGGGTGGCAAAAATGTGGATCGCGGTTACATGGCCGCTCAGCGTCTGGCGAAGCACCGCGATCAGCACGGTGAACCCGACAAAGGTCATCGCGATACCCGCCAGGGTATAAAGATAGCCGGTGCCCGGAAGTTCCATGTTTCCCCCAACCAAGCCTTCAAACCGGCGGCGAGGATAAGCCGGAAGCCCGCCTCACACCACCACGCGCATCATCCTCAGCCGCGGAACAGCGGCCTGGTGGCGCGTTCGAGCCAGGCGCGGGTGGAAGCGTCGAGCAGCGGGCTCAATTCCTTGCGCAGCCTGGCGTGATAGGCGTCGAGCCAGCGCGTCTCATGGGCGTCGAGCAGATCGGGCTCGACCAGGGCGAGGTCGATGGGCGCGAGCGTCAGGGTCTCGAAGCCCAGCAGCTTCTTGCCGCCCTCGCCCCCCTCGCCCAGCTCCTTCACCGCCACCAGATTCTCGATGCGGATGCCATAGGCGCCAGTCTTGTAATAGCCGGGCTCGTCCGAGACGATCATGCCGGGCAGCAGCGCCTGGGTGTTGGCGGTCTTGGATATCCGCTGCGGCCCTTCATGCACGCCGAGATAGGAGCCGACGCCGTGGCCGGTGCCGTGGTCGTAATCGAGCCCGGCCTCCCACAGCGGCCGGCGCGCCAGCGCGTCCAATTGCGAGCCGGTGGTGCCTTGCGGAAAACGGCAGGAGGCCAACGCGATATGGCCCTTCAACACCCGGGTGAAACGGTCGCGCATTTCCGCGGTCGGATTGCCGATCGCCACCGTGCGGGTGACGTCGGTGGTGCCGTCGAGATATTGCGCGCCGGAATCGACCAGATAGAGGCTGCCGTTCTCCAAGGCGCGTTCGGTCGTAGGCGAGGCCCGGTAATGGACGACGGCGCCGTTCGGCCCCGCGCCCGAAATGGTGGCGAAGCTCAGGCCCTTGAAGTGCTCGACATGGCGGCGGAATTCCTCGAGCGTGTCGGCAACCGCGATCTCCTTGAGCCCGCCTTTGGAGGCGGCCGCGACAAGCCAGGCGAGGAACCGGGTCAGCGCCGCGCCGTCGCGCCGGTGGGCGTTGCGGGTTCCATCCAGCTCCACGGGATTCTTGCAGGCCTTGGGCAAGAGACAGGGATCGGGCGCGCGCATGATGACCGCGCCGGCTTCGGTCAGCCGGTCGAATATCCACGCGGCGCAACCCGCCGGATCGGCCACAACCCGCTTCTTCCCCGCGCCCAGCCGGGCCAAGGCCGCGCCGAGCGCATCGGGCTGGGCCAGGCGCACCTCCGGGCCTAGATGCTGGGCGAGCTCGCCCGAGAACTTGCGCCGGTCGATGAACAGGTCGACCGAGGCATCGGCGTGCAGAATGGCGAAACACAGCGCCACCGGCGTATAGGTCAAATCGCCGCCGCGCATGTTCAAAAGCCAGCAGATCGAATCGGGCGCCGTCAGCACCGCGGCATCGGCCTTTTCCTCGGCCAGTTTGCGCGCGAGATCGTGGCGCTTTTCCACCGAAGACTTGCCGGAAAATTCGATGGGGTGCGGCACCGCCGGCGCCATGGGCGGCTTCGGGCGATCCGGCCAGACCGCGTCGAGCGGATTGGATTCGAGCGCCTTCAGCTTGCCGCCGGCCTGGTCGCAGGCGGCGCGGTAGCGTTCGACCTCGCCGGGGGTGAGAAGCCAGGGATCGTAGCCCAGGGTTTCGCCGGGTTTGAGGGTCTTGGCGATGTAATCACCGGCCGGCTCCTCGATCAGATGGCGCTGGGCATAGAGCGCGGATTCGATCTGCGCCTTGGCCTGGAGCGTGTAACGCCCGTCGACGAACACGGCGGCTTGTTCCGGCAGAACCACGGCGAGGCCGGCCGAGCCGGTGAAGCCGGTGAGCCAGGCGAGGCGATCGGCCGAGGGCGGCACGTATTCGCCCTGATGCTCGTCGGAGCGCGGCACGATGAAACCCTGCGCGCCTTGCCGCGCCAGCTCGGCGCGCAGCCACGCCAGCTTTTCCGCGCCGCCGCCCGAATGTCCTTCCATGCGCGGGAGAATAGCAAAGCTTGGCGGCGCCCGCTTTCGCCCGCATCGATCCCTTTTTCAACGCTAGCCGGCGGCGCTTGGATTCAGATCAACAGTCAAAAGATGTTAATTAATTCAGATTAAGACATTGATATGACGATATTACAGACGCATGCCCACGGACATGCGTCTCTGGTATGCCAGGTTTGATTTATTCGCCACTGCAATATCAGGCAATAAGCATTATCTTTTGTGCAATGCAGCGTAACATTCGAAAACAAGGAAAACGGCCATGACGACCCTTCTGATCCGCGCGTTCCACCGCCTCGGCGAGATGTTCGCCGCGTGGCGCCGCCGGCAACAGGCCTATGCCGAGCTCGCGCAGCTCGACGACCGCTCGCTCGCCGATATCGGCATCACCCGGTCGGAAATCCCTTACATCCTGAGCCAGCCGCGCGCCTCGCGCGTGCCGAGTTGGTCCAAGGCCGGCCGTCACTCCCACGCCCACTAAACGGTAGACCGCGGCCCCTCTAAGATTTTGCCGCCCTTCGGGCGGCGGGGCCGTCACTCCCACGCCCACTAAGCGGTAGATCGCGGCCTCCTTAAGAATTTGCCGCCCTTTGGGCGGCGGGGCCGCCACTCCCACGCGCATTAAGCGGTTTCAATCTCCGGCTTAGCCGGAGTCGATCGCGAGTCTCGTAATCGGCACGCCCTCGATTTGCGCCCGCTTTTGGCGCAAACTGAGAGCGATGCAGAGCGATCACAGTCACCACCATCCGCATCACCGCCACGCCCAGACGGCGCATGCCCATGCGAGTCAGGGCCTCGTCTTCGCCTTCGCCCTCGCGCTCAATTTCGTCTTCGTGCTGGTCGAGCTGGCCTATGGCCTGATCGGCCATTCCATGGCGCTGTTGGCCGATGCCGGGCACAATTTCGGCGACATGATGGGGCTGGCCGCCGCCTGGAGCGCGCACATGCTCGGCCGGCGCGAGCCGACCCACCGTTTCACCTACGGCCTCGGCGGCTCCTCCATCCTCGCGGCCTTGCTCAATTCCATCATCCTGCTGATCGCGGTGGGCGCGATCTCGGTCGAGGCGGTGCAGCGGCTGATCGCGCCGCAGCCCGTGGCCGGCATGACCATGATCTGGGTCGCGTCGCTGGGCGTCGCGATCAACGGGCTCACCGCGCTCGTCCTGTTCCGCGGCGAGCATAAGGATCTGAACGTGGCCAGCGCCATGGCCCATGCCCTGGGCGACGCCGGGGTGAGTTTGGGCGTGGCGGTTGCGGGCGCGTTGATCATCGCCACCGGCTGGCTGTGGCTCGACCCGGCGGTGAGCCTGGCGGTTTCGGCCGTGATCGTCGTCGGCACCTGGAGCCTGTTGCGCCGCGCGCTCGACATGGCGCTCGACGCCGTGCCGCACGGCATTGACCCGCGCGCGGTGCGCGACCATCTGAAGCGCATGAACGGCGTGACGGCGGTGCACGATCTGCACATCTGGCCGATGAGCACGACCGAAACCGCGCTCACCGCGCATCTGGTCATGCCCTTAGGCCATCCCGGCGACGCCGCCTTGGCGCGGTTCTCGGCCGAACTCGACGCGCGCTTCGCCATCGGCCACGCCACCTTCCAGGTCGAGACCGGCGAGCAGGAATGCCCGCTCGAGCCCGACCGCGTGATCTAAAGCACGAACAGCAGCAGCCCGAGCGCGATCGCGCCGAAGGTCCAGCAATACCAGGCGAAGGGATCGAGCGCCTCGAAATCGTGGCGTTTGAAGTAGTGCATCAGGAAGGCGACGCTGAGCCAGGCGGTGATTCCGGCCGCCAATCCCGCGAGCCAGGCCACCGGGCCGAAGCCGCCCCCCTCATGCAGGAGATGCGGCACTTCCAGAACGGTGGCGCCCAGGATCACCGGCGTCGCGATCAGGAACGAGAAATGCGCCGCATCCTCGTGATGGAAGCCGCGCAGCAGCCCGCCCACCATGGTCGCGCCCGAACGCGAGATGCCGGGGATGAGCGCGGCCGATTGCCAGATCCCGATCACCAACGCGTCGAGCCAGCGCATGGTGTCGAGCCGGCGGTAGCCGCCTTGTTGCCGCATACGCTCGCCGAAGAACAGCAGGCAGCCGTTCAGGATCAGGAACGCCGCCGCCGCCACCGGCGCGCCGAACAGGTTCCGGAAGAATTTCTCCAGCGCGAAGCCCAGGATCACCGCCGGGATGGTGGCGACGACGATCTGGACCAGCAGAAGCTGGCGCGCCCGGCGCTCCTTGCGCGGGCCGATGAAGAACACCGCCAGCGCCAGCCCGATCCAGTCGCGCCAGAAATAAAGCAGCAGTGCCGACGCCGTGCCCAGATGCAGCACCACCAGGAAAGGCAGGAATTGGGGCGAATGCTGGTCGATGTTCCAGCCGAACAGGCTGGGCAGCACGACGGCGTGGCCCAGGCTCGACACCGGGAAAAGCTCGGTGACGCCCTGAAGGATGGCGGTGATCAGCGCTTGGATGAGGGTCATGGATTTCCGCTTTTGTGGTTGATTGGACGGTTGAAGCTTCGCAGGGGCGCGCGCGACAGCACCAGGCAACGCCAGCCGGCCACGTCGCAACGCGCGGCAAGACGAAGCCCGTGCGCGCGGTGGGCCGACAGCACCAGGGATTCCTGCCGGGGCAGTAGCCCGGCCAGCACGGCGACGCCGCGGGGCGAAAGCGCGCGCGCCAGTTCGCGCGCCATCCGGCCCAAGGGCCGCGCCAGGATATTGGCCAGGATCAGATCGTAAGGCGCTGCCCGCCAGAGATCGCGGTGGCGATAGCCGTCGGCGCGCCGCACCTGGACGAGATGCGCCACGCCATTGGCCCGGGCGTTCAAGGCAGATACCCGAACCGCTTCGGCGTCGATGTCGAAAGCCCGAACCGGGCGCCGCCAAAGCCGGGCGGAAGCCAGCGCCAGCACGCCGGTGCCGGTGCCCAAATCGAGCACGCGCCGGGGCCGAAAGCGCCGCGCCAAAAGATCGAGCGCCAAAAGGCAGCCCTGGGTCGAGCCGTGCTCGCCGGTGCCGAAGGCGGTGGCGGCGTCGATTTTCAGCGCCAATCTCCCGGCCGGGACCGGTCCCTTGAAATGCGAGCCGAAAATGAAGAACCGGCCCGCCGTGATGGGCGGGAAGCTCGCCTGATTGGCCTTGAGCCAGTCCTGTTGTTCGACGCGCGCGAAGGCCGGTTCCGGCGGCGATCCCTTAAGCCCGCTCCAAGCGAGCGCCAGCCGGGCTTCGATCAGCCCCCGGTCGGGCGCGCCAAGGCTGAGCGCGTCGACGCGCCAGGAGCCGCCGGGCGCGGATTCGAAGGCGCTGACCGCGCCGCCCGCGCTGTCGAGCGCGGCGATCACGGCCTGGGCCGAATCGGCGTCGGGCGCCTCGACGGCGATTCTCCAAAGATTGGCCGTCACGCCTTCTCCACGAAGCTTTCCATCACCATCTTGTCGCCCGCCTTGTCGAAGGCGATCGACAGCTTGCCGCCCTCGGCGGCGCGCACCACGCCATAGCCGAATTTGCGGTGGAAGATGCGGTCGCCCGGGCCGAGTCCGCCGGGCGAGCGCGCGACGGCATGGGCGGGCGATCCCCGTTCGGCCAGCGCGAGGCGCGCCGCTTCGGGCCGGCGGCGCAGCAGCGGCGTGGGCCGCCAATTGCCGTCATCCGGCTCCTCGCCGAGCCCGGAGCCCTTGACGCCCGGGGCGCGCGGGAACAGGCCCGGCTCGGCCCGGCTTTCGACATGGGCCTCGGGCAGTTCGGCGATGAAGCGCGAGGGCATGGTGGTCTGCCACTGGCCGTGGATGCGGCGGTTGACGGCGAAGGAGATGTAGGCGCGGCGGCGCGCGCGGGTGAGCCCGACATAGGCCAGGCGCCGCTCTTCCTCCAGCCCCTTCTGGCCGTGCTCGTCGAGCGAACGCTGGTTGGGGAACAGCCCCTCCTCCCAGCCCGGCAGGAACACGATGTCGAATTCCAGCCCCTTGGCGCCGTGCAGCGTCATCAAATTCGCCATCTCGCCGCCGGTCTGGGCGGTGTTCTCCATCACCAGGCTGACGTGATCGAGGAACCCCTCGAGGGTCTCGAACTCGGCCAGGGCCGCGACCAGCTCCTTCAAATTCTCGAGCCGTCCCGGCGCGTCGGCCGATTTGTCGGCCTGCCACATCGCGGTATAGCCCGATTCGTCGAGCACGGTTTGCGCCAGATCGACATGGGAGGCGGTTTGCGACTGGCCGCGCCAGCGCGCGATGTCGGCGAGGAACCCGCCGATCGCCTTGCGCGCGGCCGGCTTCAGCTCGTCGGTCTCGACCAGCTTGTGCGCCGCCTCGGCCAGCGGCAGGCGCTCGGCCCGCGCCAATTGGTGGATCGATTGCAGGCTTTGGGTGCCGATGCCGCGGCGCGGCGTGTTGATGATGCGCTCGAAGGCGAGATCGTCGCCCGGCTGGTGGATGATGCGCAGATAGGCCAGCGCATCGCGGATTTCCTGGCGCTCATAGAAGCGCGGACCGCCGATGACGCGATAAGGCAGTCCCAGCTTGATGAAGCGCTCCTCGAATTCGCGGGTCTGGAAGCCGGCGCGGACGAGAATGGCCATCTGGGAAAGACTCTCGCCCTTGCGCTGCTGCGCCTCGATCTCCTCGCCGACCCAGCGCGCCTCCTCCTCGCCGTCCCAGACGCCGCGCAGCAGAACGCGTTCGCCCTCATTGGCTTCGGTCCACAGCGTCTTGCCCAGCCGGCCCTCGTTGCGCGCGATCAGCGCCGAGGCGGCGGCGAGGATGTGCGGCGTCGAGCGGTAATTCTGCTCCAGCCGGACGATCCGCGCGCCGGGGAAATCCTTCTCGAAGCGCAGGATGTTGCCGATCTCGGCGCCGCGCCAGGAATAGATCGACTGGTCGTCGTCGCCGACGCAGCACAGGTTCTTGTGTTTCTGGGCCAGCAGGCGCAGCCAGAGATATTGCGCCACGTTGGTGTCCTGGTATTCGTCGACCAGGATGTAGCGGAAACGCTCCTGGTAATCGGTCAGGATTTCGGGCCGGGACTGGAAGATGGTGAGATTGTGCAGCAAGAGATCGCCGAAATCGGCCGCGTTCACGGTCTGGAGCCGTTCCTGATAGAGCCGGTAGAGCTTTTCCATGCGGCCTTCGGCAAGCTCGCCCGCTTCGGCGCCCGAGACCTTGTCGGGCGTGAGCCCGCGATCCTTCCAGCGCTCGATAACCGCCAATATCGCGCGCGCCGGCCAGCGCTTGTCGTCGACGCCTTCCGCCGCGGCGATCTGCTTCACCAGGCGCAGTTGGTCGTCGGCGTCGAGGATGGTGAAATTGGGCTTCAGCCCCACCGCCTCGGCGTGGCGGCGCAGGATGCGCGCGGCGACGGAATGGAAGGTCCCGAGCCACAGGCCTTCGGCGGCCTGGCCGATCATGCGTTCGAGCCGCTCGCGCATCTCGAACGCCGCCTTGTTGGTGAAGGTGACGGCCAGGATCTGCGACGGCCAGGCCTTGCGACTCGCGAGGATATGCGCGAGTCGCGTGGTGAGGACGCGGGTCTTGCCGGTGCCGGCGCCGGCCAGCACCAGCACCGGGCCCTCGACGGCGTCGACCGCGCGGCGCTGCGCCTCGTTCAACTGGGCGAGATAAGGGGGTGTTACGGGCGAAAGCGCCTTGGATTCGGCCTCGGACATGATCGCGCCTCTATAGCATGGGGACAGTGCCATCTGGCCAAGGAAGTGCGATTCCGCGTATATCTCGCCCTGTAAATCCGATGCCCGAATCCGCGAATCCAACCGCCTCCGCGAGGCCGCTTTCCGCCCGCAAGACCAAGCTGCGCTCGCTCTATGACCGCTGGGCGCCGCGGCGCGACGAGTTCATCGCCAAAAACCGCTATTTCCACGAGGAGGACCAGCGCTTCCTGCGCTTCCTCATCCCCGAGGGCTTGAATGTCTTGGAGATCGGCTGCGGCAGCGGCGCGTTGCTGGCCGCGTTGAAGCCGGCGCGCGGGCTGGGCGTCGATCTGTCTTCGCGCATGGTCGCGGTCGCGCGCGCTTCCCACCCCGAGCTCGAATTCGCCGAAGGCGACATCGAGGACCAGGCTTTCGTCGCCAAGCTCGGCGGGCCGTTCGACGCCATCGTCATGGCCGACACCATCGGCATGCTGGACGATTGCCAGGCGACGCTGGCGAGCCTCCACCGCCTCTGCCACCGCGACACCAGGGTTGTGATCGCCTATCACAATTACCTGTGGGAGCCGGCCTTGCGCCTGGCCGAGCGGCTCGAAGCGCGCATGCCCGAGCCGCTGATGAACTGGCTGCGCCCCGCCGACATCGCCAATCTCCTGATGTTGGCCGATTACCAGCCGGTGCGCGAGGAATGGCGCCAGCTTTTACCGAAGCGCCTCTTCGGCATCGGGCCGCTGATCAACCGCTTTGTTGCCACATTGCCGCTCATCCGCCGGCTGTGCCTGCGCAACTATTTGGTGGCGCGGCCGATGCGCGAAGCGGCCGAGGCCTCGCTTTCGGCCTCGGTGGTGGTGCCATGCCGCAACGAGCGCGGCAACATCGCCGACATCGTCGCGCGCATCCCGCAATTCTGCCGCGAGCTCGAAATCCTGTTCGTCGAGGGCGGCAGCAAGGACGGGACCTGGGAGGAGATCGAACGCGTCAAGGCGGCCAATCCGCATCGCGACATCAGGCTCCTGCGCCAGGACGGCAAGGGCAAGGGCGACGCGGTCAGGAAGGGCTTTGCCGAATCCAAGGGCGATGCGCTGCTCATCCTCGACGCCGACATGACCATGCCGCCCGAGGAGCTGCCGAAATTCTACGCCGTGCTCCTGTCGGGCAAGGGCGAGTTCGTCAACGGCACGCGGTTGGTCTATCCGCTCGAACGCGACGCGATGCGGCTTTTGAACCGCGTCGCCAACCATATTTTCTCCTTCCTGTTTTCCTGGCTCTTGAACCAGCGCTTCACCGACACACTGTGCGGCACCAAGGCGCTCAGCAAGCGGCATTACCGGCGCATCGCGGAGGGGCGCGCCTATTTCGGCGAATTCGACCCGTTCGGCGATTTCGACCTGATCTTCGGCGCGAGCAAGCTCTCGCTCAAGATCATCGAGGTGCCGATCCGCTATGCCGCGCGCAGCTACGGCATGACCCAGATCTCGCGCTTCCGCCACGGGCTGCTGCTGCTGCGCATGGTGGTGTTCGCCTATTTCAAGCTCAAGGCGCCGCGCTAACCCGCCATGCACGCCGCGATCATCACCGCCGTCTGTCTCGCCGTCTATGTCGGCATGGCCGTTGGGCGGCTGCCGTGGCTCCAGGTCGACCGCACCGGCATCGCGCTGTTGGGCGTGATCGCGCTGCTCGCCAGCGGCCAGGCGACGCTCGACGATCTCGGCGCCAATATCGACATGACGACCATCGCGCTGCTGTTCGGGCTGATGATCATTTCCGCCCAGTTCGTCGCCAGCGGATTCTTCGAGATCTGCTGCGACTGGATGCTGGACAAGGCCGAGAGCCCGACGGCGCTGCTGGCGCTGACCGTGGCGGTGTGCGGCGCGTTGTCGGCGCTGCTCGCCAACGACCTCGTGGTCTTTGCCATGGCGCCGCTGCTGATCGCGGGAGCGCAAGGCCGCGGGCTCGACCCTAGGCCCTTCCTGATCGCGCTGGTGGGGGCGAGCAACGCCGGCTCGTCGGCCACGCTGATCGGCAACCCGCAGAACATCCTGATCGGCCAGACCGGCAGCCTCAACTTCTACAGCTTCCTCGGCGTCTGTCTGGTGCCGGCGCTGGTGGGGCTGGCCTCGGTGTTCGGCGTGGTGTGGTATCTGTGGCGCGACCGCATCGAGGTCACCGCGAGCCTGGCAGGATCCGGCGGCGCCGGTGCCGAGGTGCCGCGCCACGCGCATGACCGCAACCAGACCATCAAGGGCCTGATCGCGCTCGGGTTGCTGCTGGTGCTGTTCCTGACGCCGCTGCCGCGCGAAATCGGCGCGCTGGTGATCGCGGCGGTGCTGTTGTCCAACCGCAAATTCACCAGCCGCGCCATGATCTCCTCGGTGGATTGGCCGCTGCTGCTGCTGTTCGTGTGCCTGTTCGCGGTCACCGGCGCGCTGGCGGATACCGGTCTGCCCTTCTCGCTGCTGACCGCGTTGGGCACGCCCGACCGGCTGCTGGTGCTGACGCCGCTGACGCTGCTGATGAGCAACCTCATCGGCAACGTGCCTTGGGTGATCTTCCTGTTGCAGGTTTGGCCGAGCCCGCCGGCGGGCGCGCTCTATGCGCTGGCGCTGTTGTCCTCGCTGTCGGGCGGCTTGCTGCTGTGGGGCTCGGTCGCCAATCTGATCGTGGCCGAGCGCGCCCGGGCGATGGGCGTCAATCTGAGCTATGCCGAATACGCCCGCGCCGGCGTGCCTTTCACGCTGCTGTCGCTGCTGTTCGCCGTGATCTGGCTGGCCTCGACCGGGGTTTTGTCCTAGCCGCTTCCGGCCGCGTCGCTGACGGCGCGCAGCAGGACGAGCAGCGCGCGGTTGAGCGGCGTCGGGATGCCGAACCGCTCGCCCGCCGCGACGACCGCGCCGGTCAGCGCCTCGATTTCGAGCTTCCGCCCGGCCAGGCGGTCGAAATACATCGAGGTCCCCAATTCGGGCGAAAAGCTCATCAGCGTCGCGTAGGCCCGCGCGGATTCGTCCGGCGCGAAATGAGCACCGTCGGCGCGGCCGACCGCGACCGCCTCGTCGAGAACCGCCAGGCAGAGCGCCCGGACGTCGTCGCGCCGCAGCACCCCCTGGCGTTGAAGCGTGAGGGCGGTGATCGGGTTCGCGCTCACATTGAGCAGGAGCTTGCGCCAGGCGAAGGTGGTGAAATCGGCGCGCGCGACGACGCGCAACGAGGTGCCGTCGAGGAGCCGGGCGAAGGCGCGGCCCGCTGCGTCGTCGGGCACGATGACATCGTAATCGCCGACGGGGGTGAGCCGGACGCGATCGGCGGCGAGCCGCTCGCCGTTGTAATAGACCAGCACCGGGACCACGGCGGCGCCCTTGGCATAGGGCGCGACCCGGCCGGCGTGATCGATGCCGTTCTGCAGCACCGCGATCCGGGTCGACCGGCCGCATAACCTGGCGAACCAAGGGGCGGCGGAGGGCGTGTCCTGCGCCTTGGTGCATAGCAGGACCCAATCGACCGGCGTGGCGTCGCGGGGATCGGTCAGGACCCGGAGCGGGATATCCACCGCCCCTCCCGGCCGTTCGAAGATCAGGCGGTCGAGCGGGCGCCGCGCGCAGCCGACGACATCGTGACGGTCCGCCAGGCGCAGCACGGATGCTGCGGCGGCGCCGATCTGGCCGAGGCCGACGACCGCGACGGTGGAACGGGGCGGAGCGCTGGCGGCCGGCGACATGCCGGCACTATCGACTAAATATTTGGCCCGGTAAACACCGGGGCCGAAGGCCGGGCGCGCCTCACACCGAGAAGTATTTCGCCTGCGGGTGGGTGACGACGATGGCCGAGGTCGATTGCTCGGGATCGAGCTGGTCCTCCTCGGTCAAGGTCACGCCGATCTCCTTGGCCCGGAGCAGCTCGAGCAATTGGCGCTGCTGCGCCAGATCGGGGCAGGCGGGATAGCCGAAGGAATAGCGGCTGCCGCGATATTGCTGATGCAGCAGGCCTTCGAGGTCGCGCGGCTCGAAGGCGGTGAAACCCAGCTCGGCCCGGATGCGCTGGTGCAGATATTCGGCGAAGGCCTCGGCCATCTCGACCGAAAGCCCGTGCAGATAGAGGTAATCCTTGTAACGGTTGTCGGCGAACCATTGCCGCGCCACCTCGGAGGCGCGCGGGCCGACCGTCACCACCTGGAGCGCGATCACGTCGCGCGTGTCGTCGCTCACGTCGCGGAAGAAATCGGCGATGCACAGGCCCCCTTCCTTGGCCTGGCGCGGGAAGGAGAAGCGCGCCACTTCCCGCTTGCCGTCCTCGGCGAACAGGATCACGTCGTTGCCGTCGGCGGCGCAGCGCCAATAGCCATAGGCCGCCTGCGGCAGGAAAATGTCCTGTTTGGCGGTTTCGGCCAGCAGCTTCAGCATGGTCGGGCGCAATTCCCGCTTCGCCCAGGCCTTGAACTCGTCGAGCGAACGGCCTTCCTTGCGGAAGCCCCAGTGGAATTGATAGAGCATGCGCTCGTTGAGATAGGGCGCGATGGTCTTCGCCGGCACGCGGGCGATGACGCGCGGCCCCCAGAAGGGCGGCTCGGGCACCGGCACGCCGCGCGTCAGCTCGGCGCGGCGCAGGCGGATTTCCTCGACATCGACCGGCCGGAGCGGGCGCGCATCGGCGGCCTTGCCCAATTCGCGCCGGCGGTTGACCGGCCGGTTCTTGGTCTGCTCGCGCGCGGCCGCGATGTGCCCCGCGAAGGAGCCGTCGACCACCTTCTCCATCAGCGCCAGCCCCTCGAAGGCGTCGCGCGCATAGGCGACGCTGCCGGTGGCATAGGCCTTGGTGCAGTCCTCGTCGACATAGCGGCGCGTTAGCGCGGCGCCGCCCAGGATCACCGGCAATCCGATGCCGCGCCGGCTCATCTCCTCGAGGTTCTCGCGCATCACCACGGTGGATTTGACCAGCAATCCCGACATGCCGACGGCGTGGGCGTTGGCCGAGGCGGCGGCGTCGAGGATCGAGGACAGCGGCTGCTTGATGCCGAGATTGACCACCCGGTAGCCGTTGTTGGTCAGCAGGATGTCGACCAGGTTCTTGCCGATGTCGTGCACGTCGCCCTTCACCGTGGCGAGCACGATGGTGCCCTTCTGGTGATTCTCGGCCGTGCGCTCCATGAAGGGCTCGAGATAGGCCACCGCGGCCTTCATGGTTTCGGCCGATTGCAGCACGAAGGGCAGTTGCAGTTTCCCCGCCCCGAACAGATCGCCCACCACCCGCATGCCGTCCAGCAGGATGTCGTTGATGATGGCGAGCGGCTGGTGGGAGCCGAGCGCGGTTTTGAGATCCTCCTCGAGACCGTTGCGGTCGCCGTCGACGATGCGCAGCTTGAGGCGCTCCTCGACCGTTTCCGGGCGCACCCGCTTTTCCGGCTTGTGCTCGAGCCGATCCTGGAACAGCGCGATATAGGCCTGGAGCGGATCGAAGCCCGGACGGCGGCGGTCGTAGATCAGGTCGAGCGCCGCCTTGACCTCGGCCTCGGGAATCTTGTGCAGCGGCAATATCTTGGAGACGTGCAGAATGGCGCCGGTCATGCCGCGCTTCAAGGCTTCGTCGAGGAAGACCGAATTCAGCACGCTGCGCGCCGCCGGCGCCAAGCCGAAGGAGATGTTGGAAAGCCCCAAAATGATCTGGCATTCCGGCAGGGCCTTGGCAATGAGCGCGATGGCGTCGAGGGTTTCGAGGCCGAGCCGGCGGTCCTCGTCATTGCCGGTGCAGATGGTGAAGGTCAGCGGATCGAACAACAGATCCGAGGGCGGGAGGCCGAGCTTGCCGCAGGCGAGGGCGAAGATGCGTTGGGCCAAGGCGAGCTTGCGCGCGGATTCCTTGGCCATGCCCTGTTCGTCGATGGTGAGGGCAATGCAGGCGGCGCCGAAGCGCTTGGCCAAGGCCACGCGCTTTTCCAAGGCACCTTCGCCGTCCTCCAGGTTGATCGAATTGATCACCGGCTTGCCGCCATAGAGCTTCAGCGCGGCTTCGAGCACGCGCAGCTCGGTTGAATCGATCACCAGCGGCGCGGTCACCGCCCCGGCGATGCGGGTGATCGCCGCGCTCATGTCCTTCACCTCGTCGCGGCCGACGAAGGCGGTGCACAGATCGAGCGCGTGCGAGCCTTCCTTCACCTGGTCGCGCGCCATTTCCACCGCGCCGTTCCAATCCTCGCGTTCCTGGAATTCGCGGAAGCGGCGCGAGCCGTTGGCGTTGCAGCGCTCGCCGATCGAGAGATATGCCCCTTCCTGGCGGAGACCGACCTGGCCGTAAAGCGAGGCGAGCGACGGGACCCACAGGCGCCGGCGCTCTTTGGGCCGGGGGCGGTAGCCGTCTTCGGCCAGGCGCTTCAGCATGGCGTCGATAGCGGCGATGTGGCCCACCTCGGTGCCGCAGCAGCCGCCCACCAGATTGACCCCGTCCTCGCGCACGAAGCGCTCGATCCACGGCGCCATCTCGGCGGCCGACAGCGGATAATGGGTGTGGCCGTCGAGCAGCTCGGGCAGGCCGGCATTGGGCTGCACCGAGATCAGGCCAGGCCAGTTCTCGGACAGGTATTTGATGTGCTCCGCCATCTCGCGCGGGCCGGTGCCGCAATTGAGGCCGAGCAGCGGAACGTCCAGCGCACGCACCACGGTGGCCGCGGCGGCGATGTCCGAACCCACCAGCAGCGTGCCCGTGGTCTCGACCGTCACCTGCACGAAGATCGGAATCTCGCGGCCGGAGCCGGAGGCCGCGCGCTTGGCGGCGTTGACCGCCGCCTTGATCTGCAACGGATCCTGGCAGGTCTCGATCAGGATGGCGTCGACGCCGCCCGCCGCCAAGCCCGCGCATTGGACGCCGAGCGCATCCTCGAGCGTCTGGTATTCGATGTGGCCGAGCGACGGGAGCCGCGTTCCCGGCCCGACCGAGCCGATGACGAAGCGGATCCTGCCGTCGGTCTTGGCCGCCTCGATCGCCGCCTCGCGCGCGATTTCGCCGGCGCGGCAGTTGATGTCATGAGCCTCGTCGGCCAGGTTGAATTCGGCCAGCGTGATGGGCGAGCCGCCGAAGCTGTTGGTCTGCACCGCGTCGGCGCCGGCGCGGAAATGGCCCAGATGGATGCTGCGGATGACATCGGCGCGGGTCTGGTTCAGCACCTCGATGCAGTTCTCGCGGCCGCGGTAATCGCGTTCGAGGTCGAGCGCGTGGCCGTGCACCGCGGTGCCCATGGCGCCGTCGCACAACAGGACCCGTTCGCGCAAAACATCGAGGATATGCGCCACCGCCTACTCCGCCGTCTTGGGGACTTGCGCCGGGACGGGGCCGCGCACGCCGATCATGTGGCAGATGGCGACGATCAAATCGGCGCGGTTGAGGGTGTAGAAATGGAAATCCTCGATGCCGTGCGCCTGCAGCAGCCGGCACAGCTCGGCGGCGATCGAGGCCGCCACCAGGCGGCGGGTATCGGGATCGTCGTCGAGCCCGTCGAACATGCTGCCCATCCAGGGCGGCACCGCGGCGCCGCAGGCCTTGGCGAATTTCGTCACCTGCGCGAAATTCGTGACCGGCAGAATGCCGGGAACGATGGGCACCGTGATGCCCTTGGCGCGGGCGCGGTCGACGAAGCGCAGATAGGTATCGGCCTCGAAGAAGAACTGGGTGATGGCGCGGCCGGCGCCGGCGTCGATCTTGCGCTTCAGATTGTCGAGATCGGCTTCGGGGCTCTTGGCCTCGGGATGGGTTTCGGGATATGCCGCGACGCTGATCTCGAAATCGGCGATGCGCCGGAGGCCCGCCACCAGATCGGCGGCATAAGCGTAGCCATGCTCATGCGGCGTATAGCGCGTCTTGCCATCTGGGCCCCCGGGCGCGTCGCCCCGGAGCGCCACCACATGCCGGATGCCGGAATCCCAGTAAAGCCGCGCCACCGTGTCGATCTCCTCGCGCGGCGCGCCCACGCAGGTGAGATGCGCGGCCGGCTCGAGGCTGGTATCGCTGCGGATGCGCAGCACGGTGGCGTGGGTGCGCGTGCGGGTCGAGCCGCCGGCGCCGTAGGTGACGGAGACGAAGCGCGGCGCCAGGGGCTCGATGCGCTTGATCGTCTGCCACAGCTTGGTCTCCATCTCCGGCGTCTTGGGCGGGAAGAATTCGAAGGAGACCCGGGGCGCGCGCGATCCCGATTCGCCGAGCGGATCGGATGCCAGCAGGGCCGAGGATTTCACGGTGACAACGCTCCCGCCGCGCCGCCCAACGCCGTAACCACCCCAACCATCGCCGTCTCTCCCGCTCGCATACTTTCACGCTAACGCGACAAAATATCGCTTTATGCCCTTCTAAGATATGAGAAAATGGGCAAAGGCCCACATGGTTATTTCATGGCTCATTTTCGCGACTGGGGATAACTGCGGGGCTCGCATGCCGGGAGGCGATGTTAACGCAGCCGAGACTTGTCGATGACGTAACGGCCGCCCTATTCTCGCCCCCCTCGCCCGCTCTCGTCATGCCCCCGAAACCATTAAAACGCAGAGGCCACGGGATTTTCATGCTTACACGACGCTCGTTTCTGGCGCCGGCCGCCGCTTTTGGCGTTTGGCTGGCCGTTTTCCCGACGACCCCCGGCTTTGCCCAGGCCAAAGCGACGTCCGCTAAGGCGACCTCCGCCACCGACCCGGCGGCCTTCGTCGACGGCATGATCCAGCAGGCGCTCGCCATCCTGCGCGACAAGCAGATAACGGACGCCGCCCTTCAGCAGCAATTCAGCGTGATGCTGCACAAGGATTTCGACATTCCGAAAATCGCGCGCTTCGTGCTCGGCCGCTACTGGTCCACGGCCAGCGATGACGACCGCAACGCCTTCAACGGGCTGTTCGAGCAGTGGATCGTGCGGACATATTCGGCGCGCTTCAAGGAATATGGCGGCGAGAACATCAAGGTGACGGGCTCGCGCGCGGAAAGCGACACCAGCTACGTCGTCCAGAGCCAGCTCATCCACCCCGACGGCTCCCCGCCCGCCGCCGTCAATTGGCACGTCAACAAGGGGCCGGACGGCTTCAAAGTGGTCGATGTCGAGGTCGCGGGCGTGAGCATGGCGTTGACCGAGCGCGATGAATTCTCCTCGGTCATCCAACGCGCCGGCGGCTCGGTCGCGAGCCTCAACCAGGCGCTGAAGGACAAGCTCGCCAGCGGCGCGGTCGACACCACCGGCAGCGACACGAAATCGCATTAGCCCGGCTTAACCTTGGGCCCTAGGCCCTGGTGAGGGGCTTATAGCGCAAACGGTGCGGCTGGTCGGCGGCCGCGCCCAGGCGTTTCCTGCGGTCGGCCTCGTATTCGGCGTAATTGCCCTCGAACCAGGCCACTTGGCTCATGCCCTCGAAGGCGATGATGTGGGTGGCGATGCGGTCGAGAAACCAGCGGTCGTGGCTGATGACCACGGCGCAGCCGGGGTATTCCAGCAGCGCCTCTTCCAGCGCGCGGAGCGTATCGACGTCGAGATCGTTGGTCGGCTCGTCCAGCAGCAGCACATTGGCGCCGGTCTTCAGCATCTTGGCGATGTGCACGCGGTTGCGCTCGCCGCCCGAAAGCTGGCCGGTCTTCTTCTGCTGGTCGGGGCCGCGGAAATTGAACAAGGCGCAATAGGCCCGGGCGGGCATCTTGCGCCGCCCCAGATCGATCTCGTCCAGGCCGCCCGAAATCTCCTCGAACACGCTCTTGTCGGCGTCGAGCGTGTCGCGGCTCTGGTCGACATAGCCGAGCTTCACCGTGTCGCCGAGGCGGATCGCGCCCCGGTCGGGTTTTTCCTGGCCCACGATCATGCGGAAGAGCGTGGTCTTGCCGGCGCCGTTGGGGCCGATGATGCCGACGATGCCGCCCGGCGGCAGCTTGAAGGACAAATCCTCGATCAGCAGATTGCCGCCATAGGCCTTGGCGAGATGCTCGGCGGTGATGACATTGTCGCCCAAACGCGGGCCGGGCGGCAACACGATCTGCGCCGTTTCGGGCGCCTTTTCGCGGCTCAAGGACACCAGACTTTCATAGGCGGTGAGGCGCGCCTTGCTCTTGGCCTGGCGCGCGCGCGGGCTTTGCTTGACCCATTCCAGCTCGCGCTGGAGCGTGCGCCGGCGCGCCAGTTCCTGCTTGCCTTCCTGCTCGAGGCGCTTCTGCTTCTGCTCGAGCCAGCCGGAATAATTGCCCTCATAGGGAATGCCCTGGCCGCGGTCCAGTTCCAGAATCCATCCCGCCACCTCGTCGAGGAAATAGCGGTCATGGGTGACGGTGACGACGGTGCCGGGATATTCCGCCAGGAAACGCTGGAGCCAGGCCACCGATTCGGCGTCCAAGTGGTTGGTCGGCTCGTCGAGCAGCAGCAGATCGGGCTTTTGCAGCAGCAGGCGGCACAGCGCCACGCGCCTGCGCTCGCCGCCCGAGAGCTTGGAGACTTCGGTATCGCTGGGCGGGCACCGGAGCGCGTCCATCGCGATCTCGACGGTGCGCTCCAATTCCCAGCCATTGGCGGCGTCGATCTTTTCCTGCAACGCGCCCTGCTCGGCCAGGAGATTGTTCATTTCGTCGTCGGGCAGGCTCTCGCCGAGCTTGGCGCTGACGGCCTCGAAGCGGTCGAGCAGATCCTTGATCTCGCCCAGCCCCTCCGTAGCGTTGCCGGCAACGTCTTTCTTCGGGTCGAGCGCCGGCTCCTGCGGCAGATAGCCCACCTTGACGCCTTCGGCGGCCCAGGCTTCGCCGGAGAAATCCTTCTCGATCCCGGCCATGATCTTCAACAGCGTCGATTTGCCGGCGCCGTTGGCGCCCAACACGCCGATCTTGGCGCCGGGAAGAAACGATAGCCAAATATCCTTCAGCACCTCGCGCCCGCCGGGATAGGTCTTGCCGAGGCCCTTCATGACGTAGATGTATTGATAAGCGGGCATGCGGACTCCGGCGGCGGGAAGGGGTGCAAGGTCTAGCTCATGCGCGGGGCGCAAGGCAACCGCCCGCAAGGCCAAGGTGGCGCAAGCCGGCCGATTTTGTTAGGACCAGGGGGAAGAAAATCAGCGGAGGCGTTGCCCATGACA